>OGQI01000372.1_pt1 | contig 36747 bp, 29 predicted proteins | sample 1553171 | NCBI WGS metagenome assembly OGQI01 (sample SAMEA2579988, study PRJEB22360) | human gut metagenome | biome: human gut; feature: human-associated habitat; material: faeces | place: Denmark | collected 2008/2010
CTGTTTCTGGCTGCTTCCTCCATTGCCAATATCGCGCTGGATGTGCTATTCGTCACAGCCTTCAACATGGGCGTGGCAGGTGTGGCGTGGGCTACCTTCCTGTGCCAGGGCGTCAGCTGCGTGCTGGCGGCGCTGGCGCTGTTCTTTGTGGCAGTGGTTCTGGTAATGGCAGGAACGTATCTTCTTTTTACAGCAGGAAGCATTGTGGTGCTCAAAGTTCTGCGCTGGAATAAGAAATTTTATTATAAAACCAAGAATTTTACTGCTGTTTCCGGTATGCTGTACCGCATGAAACAAAATGCAGTTGGACTTGCAAGTATCTGCATTCTGAGCACAGGCGTACTTCTGATGATCTCTTCTACGGTGTGCCTGAATTCCGGACTGGATGATATTATGAACAAACGCTGTCCGGCGGATGTGAATGTGCTGTACCGGGGAAATTCTTATGAAGATCTGGAAAAAATGAGAGAGAAATTACTGGGAAAAATTGAAAACCAGGTTTCTTATGAGAAAATTAACACCGAAATTGCTTTTTCCTCTACGCTTGTGGGAAGCGAAGATGGGAGCTGGAAATTTGCAAATGTTGATGGGAGTTCCCTTATGGCAATGCCAGCCTCATTGGAAACCCTTACCGTGGTTCCACAGGAAGAGTATGCCAGGGTTACGGGAGAAGAGATTTCCCTTGCGCCAGGTGAAGTTCTTGCTTACCACAATGGAAAAACAGACGGTGAGACTCTGGAGATTCATAACAAGGTTTACCAGGTGAAAGAATGGCTGAAAAATTATCAGTATGTGGGAGATAATTTTTCTTCTATGGATTCTTTGAAGCTGGTTGTAAATGACGAAGACTTTTTTGCTTTGTTTTTGCAGCAGGAGGAAGTTTATCAAAGTGCAATGTCTCTGATGGAACTGGAAACGGATGTGTATCTGTCTGGAAGTGAAGAAGAAAAATATGCATCTGCCATCAAAGTAAGCGATCTTGCATCGGAGCTTCTGGATTCCGAAAAAGCAGCTGGAACTATAGAAGTGGGAATGAACTACAGTACTATAAAACAGGAACTGTATAACAGTTTTTACAGTATGTTCGGTGGAATTTTGTTCCTTGGAATTTTCCTTGGACTGCTGTTTCTGATGGGGGCGGCTATGATCATTTACTACAAGCAGGTTTCAGAGGGCTATGAGGATAAGGAACGGTTCGAGATCATGCAGAAGGTGGGCATGACTCATAAAGAGGTGAAATCTTCCATTCACAGACAGATCCTTATGGTATTTTTCCTTCCTCTTGGAATGGCAGCACTGCATATTGCTATGGCATTTCCTATGGTAAAGAGACTGCTGGCGCTGTTTAGCATGACAAACAGCGGTTTGTTTGCCAGATGCACGGTGGTGACATTATTGGTATTTGCTTTGGTTTATGGCGTGATTTATGGGCTGACAGCGAAGGTTTATTACAAGATTGTAGAGAGAAAGTGAGAATACAAGGGATAATAGTTGAATTTATTAGTGTAAAGTGCTACAATGAGAGAGCCTGGGAGGCCAAAACTGTTTCCCAGGCTCTTTGCGTGACTACAGAAGAAACCGGAGGAAATCTCTCATGAAAAAAGAGAGCTTTAAACAAGGAATTACAGATGGAATCCCCATTGCCCTGGGGTATCTGGCTGTTTCCTTTACGTTTGGTATGATGGCGGTGCAGGGCGGACTGTCTATCTGGCAGGCGGTCTTGATTTCTTTGACGAATCTTACGTCAGCGGGACAATTTGCAGGTCTTGATATTATCATAGCAGGAGGTTCCTTATGGGAAATGGCACTTACTCAGCTGATTATCAATCTGAGATACTGTCTGATGTCGTTTTCCCTTTCACAGAAGCTAAGACGTGATGAAACTTGGGGGCATCGTTACGGAGTTGCATTTGGCGTAACAGATGAGATATTCGGAGTCAGTGCCAGTAAACCGGGGAAAGTCAGTGCGTTTTATAATTATGGTGTAATGAGTGTAGCAATCCCGGGATGGACCATTGGAACCCTGCTTGGAGCTATTTCAGGAAGTATTCTTCCTAATTTTATTATGAGTGCACTTGGAGTTGCCATTTATGGAATGTTTTTGGCTGTCATTATTCCGCCATCCAAGAAAAACAAAGCAGTGCTTCTGGTTGTTCTTGGAGCAATGGCAGTGAGCGCATTATTTGCCTGGGTTCCTGTATTATCGAAAGTCTCATCCGGATTTGTGATTATTATTACTACAATTCTGGTAGCCGGACTGGCAGCATGGCTTTGCCCGGTTGATGAAGAAAATGCCAAGGAGGAAGCTCATGAAGCCTAATGTTTATATTTATATCCTGGTTATGGCTGGCGTTACATATTTGATCCGTATGCTGCCATTGGCACTGGCGAAGAAGGAGATTACCAATCCTTTTATAAAATCATTTCTGTTTTATGTGCCCTATGCCTGTCTGGCAGCTATGACGTTTCCGGCGATTTTGTCGGCAACGGCAAGTGTAATTTCAGCTGTAGTGGGATTTGTAGTGGCGCTGATTGCAGCGTACAAAGAGAAGAGTCTGCTGACTGTGGCGCTTCTTGCCTGTGGTGCAGTATTTATTGTAGAAAGAATAATGGCCTTTGCGGTGTAAGCATTACAAAATGCCTACGGTCCGCAAGGGCCTTTTTATTGAGTCATTCTCCAAGAAATCCCAGATCAATTTCCCCATCAAATACAGTAGTCGCCGGACCAGTCATATAAACCTGATCGTCATTTTCGTCCCAGAAAATATTAAGATCGCCACCAAGAAGCTTCACGGTAACCGGCTGATCACGGTCAACCAGCCCGTTCAAAATAGAAGCAACTGCAACTGCGCAGGCACCTGTTCCACAAGCCAGAGTCTCACCGGAACCGCGCTCCCAGACTCTCATCTGGACAGTGTGTCGGTCGATGACTTTTACGAATTCGGTATTGACGCGGTCAGGGAAATTTATATGGTTTTCAAAAGATGGACCGATCTTTTCGATTTCCAGCCCGTCTACGTCATCAATGTATACGATGGCGTGAGGATTTCCCATGGAAACAGCTGTAAAGTGATAAATCTGTCCGTCTACTTCAATAGGGGCATTTACGACCTGCTCAGACTCAGATACAACTGGAATCAGAGAAGCCTGAAGAATAGGGGCGCCCATATTGACCTTTACCATACTGACTTTTCCGTCACGGATAGAAAGATCCAGATATTTCACGCCGCTTTTGGTCGCTACGCTGATACTGGTCTTGTTTACAATGCCGTAATCGTAAGCATACTTGGCTACACAGCGGATGCCATTGCCGCACATAGCACCCTGGGAACCATCCAGGTTGTACATATCCATCTCACAGTCTGCAATGTCAGACGGCTTAATCAGAATCAGTCCGTCTGAGCCAATTCCAAAATGTCTGTCACTCACAAATTTGGCAACTGCTGATGGATCTTTCACAGTTTCTTTAAAACAGTTCACATATACATAATCGTTGCCGATACCATGCATTTTTGTAAATTTCATAACAAATACCTCCTGTTTAGGCGGTTAACGCCTTGGTCATTCAATTATTTAATTACTCCACACGAATCATATCATAACACAGATCTGTTATCAAAAAGTGAATTTTTCCAAATAATGACAAAGAAGTTGGGGAAATTTATGGAAACTCTTGCATTTTTCCCAAAAGCTGATAAAATGAGGAAAAGATAGATGAATGAATATGCAGAAAGCATGAATAATTATGTCCCCATCTTGTGAAGTCGGTTGTTGTGGAAGAAATAAATAGCAACAGCTTACTATGTGGATGAAGATATAAGGAACTGGTTCTGTATATGAGATTAAGAGGAGGAAAAGAATATGAAAAAATTAGTAGCTCTTGCACTTGGCACAGTAATGGCAGTTTCCATGACTGCTGGCGTATCTGCTGCAACTGTTGAGTCAAAGGATGATCTTAAGAATGCAACAATCGGTGTACAGCTTGGTACAACCGGTGATATTGAAGCTAGTGAATATGAGGCTGACGGAGCAACTGTTAAGCGTTACAGCAAAGGAAGCGAAGCAATCCAGGCACTTATGGCCGGTCAGATTGACTGTGTGATCATCGACTCACAGCCAGCTCAGAAATTTGTTGAGAATGCAGACGGACTGAAGATCCTGGACGAGCCATTCGTTGAAGAAGAGTATGCAATCTGCCTGAAGAAAGGCAATGATGAGCTTCTTGACAAGATTAACGGCGCATTAAAAGAACTGAAAGAGGACGGAACTGTTGATGATATTATGAACAACTACATCGGTGATAACATTGGCGAGACACCATATGAGTCTCCGGAAGATGTAGACCGTTCCAACGGAACTCTTGTAATGGCAACAAACGCTGAGTTCGAGCCATATGAGTACCGTGACGGTGATGAGATTGTTGGTATCGACGCTGATATTGCACAGGCAATCTGCGATAAGCTTGGATATGAGCTTGAGATCGACGATATGGAGTTTGATGCAATCCTTGCTGCAGTGCAGTCTGGAAAAGCTGATTTCGGTGCTGCCGGAATGACCGTTACAGAGGATCGTCTGGAGAGCGTTGATTTCACAGACACCTATGCAAATGCAAGCCAGGTTATCATTGTAAAAGCTGACTGATAGAAATAATACAGCATAAGCTGTCAGAGAAGTGTGAGTCACCTAGATGAATGCTGTTTGGGAAAAGCTTGGAATGTATAAGCTTTGGATACAGGCAGATCAAGGTGACTCCTACTAATGTTACTGACTGAAAGAATGAAAACAGCCAGCATACAGTTCTGGCAGCTTTTCCTATATGGAATGGTGCCGAAAGAGAAGCAGGCACTGCACCATTAGATAAGCAAATAAAAAGGGAAATAATATGTTTGAAAAATTTGGACACGATTTTTATATCAATTTTATAAAAGATGACAGATACACCTGGCTGCTGGATGGTTTGAAAAATACCATGATCATCACTGTTTTCGCCCTGTTGATCGGTATCTGTATCGGTTTTCTGGTGGCAATTATCCGTTCTTCCCACGATAAATCCGGGAATTTTAAAATTGCCAACTCCATCTGCAGAGTTTATCTGACTGTGATCCGTGGAACACCTACTGTGATCCAGCTTCTGATCATGAACTTTGTAGTTTTTGGTTCTGTAAGTGTCAATGAGATTCTGGTAGGAAGTCTGGCATTTGGTATCAATTCAGGTGCCTACGTTGCGGAGATCGTCCGTTCCGGAATCATGTCAATTGATCAGGGACAGACAGAGGCAGGACGTAGCCTGGGACTTAATTTTACCCAGACCATGCGTCTTATTATCATTCCACAGGCGTTTAAGAATGTGCTTCCTGCACTGGTAAATGAGTTTATCGTGCTGATCAAGGAAACTTCTATTATCGGTTACATCGGAATGATGGACCTGACCAAGGGTGCAATGCTGATCCAGAGCCGTACCTACAATGCTTTTATGCCTCTTCTGGCAGCAGCTGCAATTTATCTGATCGTGGTCATGGTATTGACCTTCTTTATGAATAAACTGGAGAGGAGACTGAGAACCAGTGAGCGTTGATAAGAGTAAAGTTTTGATCCAGGTACAGGATCTGAAAAAAGCGTTTGGATCCAATCAGGTTCTGGATGGAATTTCCACAGATATCTGTCAGGGCGAGGTTGTTGCCATTATTGGACCATCTGGCTCTGGTAAATCCACTTTCCTTCGTTCTCTCAACCTTCTGGAGGAGCCTACAGGAGGTAAAATCCTGTTTGAAGGAACAGATATCACAGATCCAAAGGTTGACATAAATCGACATCGTCAGAAGATCGGAATGGTTTTCCAGCAGTTTAATCTGTTTCCACACAAGACGGTAAAGCAGAATATTATGATGGCACCGGTTGCCCTGAAACTGATGACAAAGGAAGAGGCTTCCAGACGTGCGGACGAGCTTCTTGCTCGTGTGGGACTTCCAGATAAGGCAAATGCTTATCCGGATATGCTTTCCGGTGGTCAGAAGCAGCGTATTGCCATTGCAAGATCCCTTGCCATGAATCCGGATGTTATGCTTTTTGACGAGCCTACTTCTGCACTGGATCCGGAGATGGTTGGAGAGGTTCTGGAGCTGATGAAAGAGCTTGCAAAGAGCGGCATGACTATGGTTGTAGTTACTCACGAGATGGGATTTGCAAGAGAGGTTGCAACAAGAGTTTTATTTATTGATGACGGCAAAATTCAGGAACAGAATGCGCCGAAGGAGTTTTTTGAAAATCCGCAGAATCCGCGATTGAAGGAATTTTTGTCTAAGGTTCTGTAAAAAGAAAAAAGACAACCTTTTCCATTGGTTTAAATGGGACTGAGGTTGTCTTTTTTTTGTGTGAAAAAACGCGGTGATTTAAAATCCTATGCGTTTTTCTTCATTTCTTTATAACAATATTTGATGATTTCTTTCCTTGTGACAATTCCGATAAAGTGATCCTGATCATCTATAACCGGCACAAAGTTCTGGTTGATTGCGCGGTCCAGGAGATCCTCCATGTCGCAGTCAACGTGTACCGGTTTGTAGGTGGCTCTTCTGGAGATAGCCATAACTGGTACTTCCTCGGCTGTTTTCATATCCGTGATGTTCAGATTTTTCATTCCCCAGAGAAGATCACCCTCAGAAATAGTACCTACGTATTTTCCATCTGGATTCAGAATAGGAATACAGGAAAATTTCCGGTGTTCCATTTTCTCAAGAGTCTGCCTCAAAGTTTCATTCTCGAAAATGTAGGCAATATCACTTTTCGGTGTTAAGAAAAAAAGTATATTCAATTTGATCCCTCGATTCTATTTTACAGAAGTGGAATACCGCCTTTAGCAGCTTCTTCCTGCATTTCCTTAGGCCACAGGGAAACATGTACTTCTCCAATATGAGCCTTGCGCAGGAAGAACATACAGATACGGGACTGACCGATACCGCCGCCGATTGTGTATGGAAGTTCTTTATTCAGAATGGCCTTCTGGAACGGGAGCTCTCTGCGGTCGTCACAGCCGGCTTCTGTAAGCTGTTTGTCAAGTGCTGTCTCGTCTACACGGATACCCATGGAAGAAAGTTCAAGGGCAATGTCCAGTACAGGATAGTATACCAGAATATCGCCGTTTAATTCCCAGTCATCATAGTCTGGAGCACGTCCGTCGTGGCGCTCGCCATTTGTCAGTTTCTTACCTACCTGCATAAGGAAAACAGCGCCTTTTTCTTTGACGATCTTGTATTCTCTTTCCTTAGGGGTAAGATCCGGATACATGTCTACAAGCTCTTCTGTGGAGACAAATGCAATCTCTCTTGGAAGAATTTCTTCTATGTAGTCATACTGTACTGCCATGTATTTCTCTGTCTTGCGGAGTACGCTGTAGATAGTACGGACAGTGTTAATGAGAGTTTCTACATTTCTCTCTTCTTTGGTGATGATCTTCTCCCAGTCCCACTGGTCTACATAGATGGAATGGATGTTGTCAACATCCTCATCACGGCGGATGGCAACCATATCGGTGTATAAGCCCTCACCTACAGAGAAACCATATTTCTTCAGTGCATAACGCTTCCATTTTGCAAGAGAATGTACGATTTCAGCGTTGCAGTCCATGCCTTTGATGTCAAAGCTTACCGGACGCTCCACGCCGTTCAGGTTATCATTGAGGCCGGAACTTGGATCTACAAATATAGGTGCGGAGACACGCAGAAGGTTCAGCTTCTGTGCAAGTGTCTGCTGGAAAAAATCTTTCACAGTTTTAATTGCTACCTGAGTATCATGAAGATTAAGGTCTGCATGATAGCCCATAGGAATTTTTAATTGTTCCATGGGAATCCTCCTTGTTGATTGTGTTAATCTCTGTTTTCTGTTCACGATAATGTTCTGTGGTTACTAAAACGTGAACAGGAACAATCTCGGTTTATTATAACAGGTATTTTCCCGCTTGGCAATTTAGACCTTGCAAGAAATATGCAAAAAAGATACAATAAAAGACAAAGAATGTGATGATTTTTCCCTGTTGGAGCAAAAACAGGAATTACAGGTTGTGGTGAAACAGAATAACCAGAGAACCGGGAGGATGTCTATGGAGAAAAAAAGGTGCCAGGTCTGCGACGGGCCTGTTGTAAATGGCAGATGTAAGCTGTGTGGAATGCCTTATAGAAATGATGAGACTTTGTATCATCTGAATGAGAACAGAAGTGACCATTACCGTCATGCTACCAGCCTGGCGCGGGCAATCATGCGCCAGGAGGAAATCCCGCTGGGAGATAAGAAGGCTGGAAGTGCTGCATATAAGACCGGGACCGGAACAGGCGTGGCAGGAGCCGGAAATAAATATGATCAGAAAACGGGAACTGGAAGCTCTAAGTCACTGGCTGGTGCAGGCACAGGGAATTCTTATAATAAGGGAAATGTGAAAGCAGGAAGTATATATGGAGGAGGCACTGGTGCTGATAAGAATGGAAATAAGGTCTCTGTCCCTGCTGGGAGTTATAATTCCAAGAGCAGACAAAGTACAGCTGGAACTTACAGCGCTGCAGCTAAAAAAAGCAGTGTTTACACCCAGAAACCGGTAAAAAAGAAAAAAGGATCCCTTCTTGGATGGCTCATGGTCCTGGTGATCATCTGCGCAAGCTTACCGGAAATCCGGGATTCCCTGAAGGACAGCCTTGCTCCGATACTTGAAGAAGAATTTGGAGATATGTTCAGTTCTGGGGCTGATTCAGCCTCTTATAAACTGATGGCAGGAGATGTGCTGGAGGTTGGAGAAAATGTGGATGGAGGCATTGTCCCAGGATATTACATTGCTTCCTGTTCAAATGGTTTTGTAAGTTTTATGATCATGGGAGAAGAGGGTGAAAACGGAAGCATGACAGTGACAGATGGCGTGGAGCGTAAGATTACCCTGAAAGAGGGAGATCTGATCGGAATCATAAATACAGAGTCAGAAGATTCCGCATTGATGCTTACTGCTCGTTAAGATTGGGGAAATAATAGTAAAAAATAGTAAAAAAAGGAACCTCGTCAGATGAGTACTTATTTCGTCGGAGGTTTCTTTTTGTATGTTTAGAGCGTGTTTGAAAAATCATTCCCGCAATCTGCACGCCCCACTTTGCGGGAGATTTCACCCGAATTCGGTTGCCGCAGCCCGCTACAGCGCCCTTATCCGGGTGAAATCTCCCACAAATTGTGACGCACATATTGTGGAAAGCCTTTTGCAAACAGGCTCTAGCGGATGGTAGTTCCTGTTTTTCCTTCATAGCCCTCTTTGGCATGAGCCATATCAGTAATCACAGTGCTCCGGCCTTCCCCTTTCTCGATAAAGGAAATACCTGCTTCGATTTTGGGAAGCATGGAACCGGAAGCAAACTGGTTCTCTTCAATGTATTTCTTAGCGTCCGCTACAGTGATGCTGCCAAGCTTCTGCTCATTTACCTGACCGTGGTTCAGACTTACGTTCTCTACACTTGTGAGAATCAGAAGAGTATCGGCATTTAATTCTTCTGCAAGAAGTCCTGCGGCAAGATCTTTCTCAATGATGGCACTGGCACCGTGAAGGTTGATGCCCTGCTCAAGCACTGGAATTCCACCGCCGCCGGCTGCGATAACAACCTGGTCTGCATTGAGAAGTGCTCGTATAGTCTCAAGCTCTACGATTCTCTGTGGCTTCGGAGCTGCTACGATTCGTCTGTATCCGCCATCAGCAAGTCTGGTGACAAAGTTTCCTTTTTCTTCTTCTGCTTCAGCTTCTTCCTCAGTGAGAACACGTCCGATAATTTTCTCCGGATCTGCAAAAGCGTCGTCATATGGATCAATAACAGTCTGGGTAAGAATGGTAGCAACAGGTTTGTAAATTCCGCGGCTGATAAATTCAGAGCGGATCGCATTCTGAAGGTCATATCCAATGTAGCCCTGGCTCATTGCGGAGCAGACTGACATAGGAGCGAATGTATAATCCGGGTGTGTCTTTCCAAATTCATTCATTGCAGTGTGGATCATGCCGATCTGTGGGCCATTGCTGTGGGAGATTACCACCTTGGCACCCTCTTCAACAAGATCTGCGATTGCTTTTGCTGCGGCTTTGGTGGCTACTTTCTGCTCTGGAAGTGTGGTGCCGAGAGCTCTGTGACCTAATGCAACTACTACGATTTTTTCACTCATAGGAGATACCTCGTTTCTGTCAAGAATATAATGCGGATATCAGAGTTAAGTGGATTACTGTGAAAGTATTCACAGCAACATGAATGATTTCTCCGGACATCCTTGTGTAATATCTTCCATTATAAAAGCTAAGTGTGGGAATTGCAATAGAAAAGTCCTTGAAACAGGAAAAGCCATCCGCATCAGGCAGATGGCTCATTTCCTATATTTTTGAGGGGGGAGATAGAGAGTGGTTTTTCATCTATCCGAAATTCATTATATCGGCAATTTGTGAGGAAAATGTGTCTCAAATCTAAAAGAAATCGAAAAAATATGAAATGAAAATAAAATCCGACCCTTTATTGCATTTAAAGACCAAGTGTGGTAAAGTAAACCTATCTTGTTTCTGCATTCTGCAGAAAAGAATTTCTACCGCGCCGGTTCGGCGCAAGATAACCCGTTTTTTGAAGGAAACCTGTTAACCTGGGCGTTTTATACGCTTTTTTGAAAATGGATGCATACAATGGCAAGGCAAATTTGCTTCGGAATGCTGTGAATAGGATCTGTTTAAGTGAGAAAGGTGTGATTCCCATGTGCTGTCAGTGACTCATTTATATGGTGATGTCGCCAGTAGGCGGCAAGTCCGTTTTGTAAAATAGTAGTTTAATAACAGAGATTAGTGAAAAATAGGGGTAGAAAAGGAGAAGTTATAATGAAAAACAGAATATGGAAAAAGATACTGGCAGTGGGAGTAAGTCTGCTTGCAGAAGCTGGGATGCTGGTTGGATGCACGGCGCAGCCGGCAGTGGCATATGGAGCAGAAATGGAAGGCGGGTTATCTGTTGTCCAAGATGCGGCATGGACAGATTTACAGAAATTTCAGGCGGTGATTTCTGTAAAGGCAGATGGGCTGGCGTCACTTACGTGGGAAAATGAAAACCAGGAATATGAAAGTGGCGATGAAAATTTATTCAGCAGTGGAAATCAGGACGGGAGCCTGGAAAATGATCAATATGATTTTTCGGATGAAACAATATCTCATCCAACATCTTACGAACTGGTAGTCTGGCTTTCTGAATATTTTCAGCCAGATGCTTCGTTTATGGCACCTGAAGGCTGCCTGAAAGAGGAGCTTCCTATCGAGACTGCTGACGGAAGATCCAGCAGTATAACCGGATTCCGCTGGAAAATAAATCCGGGAGAACAGGGCAAACAGCTGAAAATTCCGGTTACCTTGCGGGATGAATATCGTTTTCCAGCAGAAAAACATACAGTTCCTACCTGTCAGGATATTTTGCATGCAAATGGTGCTATAAGCGGAGAAGAAAATGGAGGTGGAGTTTACATTGTAAAAAAAGTGGAAAATGAAAAAACCATTTTGTGTAAAGCTTTATCTAAGAATCTGGAGATACCAGCTGCACACATGGATTTTTCAGTGGAGATGGAAGCCAAGGAAAAGGCGCTTTATACTGGAAAACGCATTCATATGGCAGTGAATCTGACAAATAATGGTCAGGTACCTTTTTATAAAATTTCCCTTCAGGCCAAAGTAAAAGAACAGGAACTGGTACCTGTGTGGGAAAAGGAGCCTGGCCTTGAAGTTTCGGAAAGTGGTGCAGTGCTGGAAAGCCTTTCCGCAGGGGAAACACGAATCCTGTCTTTTTATATAGATCCGGACATGGATCAGAAAAGTAATCTGGAGCTGGAGCTTTTTGCAAAAACAGAAAATCCGGTTTCGTTGGAGAAAGCAGCAGAAAAACAGTTAACATTACAGCAGGGAAAAGCCTCTTTTACGGTAAAGAAAACAGCTGACTGCGACAACGCCAGCCCTGGGGAGACTGTGACTTATCAGATCAGTATTCACAATACCGGGGAGGTGACTCTGCATTCCGTAGTTACTACAGAACGTTTCGGGCTTGCCGGAGTAACAGCTACTTTTCAGGAACAGAGAGGTATAACCCTGAATAAAAGCAGGACTCAGGCGAAAATCCAGGAAATCGCACCTGGTGGCTGTGTGAATTTAAAGGCAAAAGTTGTACTTCCAAAAGATCTGAAAGACCAGAATCTGATGAATCAGATTATTGTAGTTACTGACGAGACTGGTGAGGAAAGCGCAGTGCGGGATCAGGCAACCATCCGTGTGGAAGATAAGGAGAAGGATGGAAATGGAAATGGAAGCGGAAACGGAAATGGGGATGGAAATGGAGATGGAACTGGCATAGGCAGTGGGAATAATGATGGCAGCACAATGGCTGCGTCCACCTCTCCAAAAACAGGGGATACTTCCCACAAAGAGCTGTTTCAGGTACTGATTCTGCTTTCGTTTCTTTTTTCCGCTGTAGCCGCCAGAAGAATGTTTGGAGGCAATGCTCACAGATGACCCGTGAATGGAAACTATAATGTGAGGTGAACGGTTACTGCTTTTTTAACAGGAAAGATTGAAAACAAATTCTGTGTGTGATATTCTATAAAAGAGTATGCGTTGCTGTATGATGTCACCAGATTAGAGCGTGTTTGAAAAATTATTCCCGCAAATTGTGACGCACATCTTGCTGAAAGTCTTTTTCAAATAAGCTCTGGCGTGATTTTAAAGCAACGTCAATATAGGGAGGCATATATTATGAAATTATCATCCTTATTAGAGAAGTTAGAATACACCTGCGTGCAGGGGAGCACAGAGCAGGAAGTCACTGGTGTTGTTTATGATTCCAGAAAGGTAACAGACGGCTCTCTGTTTATCTGTATCAGAGGTGCTGTTGTAGATGGACATAAATTTATCCCGGATGTAACAGCAAAAGGGGCTAAAGTTCTGATAGTAGAAGAGGAGGTTTCTGCACCGTCAGATGTTACGGTTATCCAGGTGACAGACACCAGATATGCTATGGCATTTATTTCAGCGGCCTGGTTTGGACATCCGGCAGAGAAGCTGAAAACAATCGGAATTACCGGAACCAAGGGAAAAACCACTACTACCTATATGGTAAAATCCATTCTGGAAAATGCCGGATACAAGGTTGGTCTGATCGGTACTATTGAGGCAATTATCGGAAATAAGATAATACCTGCTTCTAATACCACACCAGAATCCTATGTAGTTCAGGAGTATTTTCACGAAATGGTGGAAGCTGGCTGTGATTGTGTGGTTATGGAAGTTTCCTCACAGGGGCTGATGCTGCATCGTACTCAGGGATTTGTGTTTGATTTTGGAATTTTCACAAATATTGAACCAGATCATATTGGTCCAAACGAGCACAAGGACTTCGATCATTATCTGTCTTGTAAAGCTATGCTTCTCAAGCAGTGCCGCGTAGGAATTGTAAACCGTGATGATGAGCATTTTGACAGAATTGTAGAGGGACATACCTGTACTCTGGAAACCTATGGCTTTTCAAAAAAAGCAGACCTTCGCGCTGAGGATGCCAGACTGATTGGCGGAAAAGGCTATCTTGGAATTTCCTATCAGCTGAAGGGACTTATGGATTTCCCTGTTGAAATCGACATCCCGGGTAAATTCAGTATTTACAACTCTCTTACCGCTATTGCAATCTGCCGTCATTTTAAGGTTTCCCAGGAAAATATCCTGAAGGCTCTGAAGGTAGCAAAAGTAAAAGGCCGTATTGAGATGGTGAAAGTATCTGATGAATTTACTCTGATGATTGATTATGCACATAATGCAATGGCTTTGGAAAGTCTTCTTACTACATTGCGTGAATATCATCCACACAGACTGGTCTGCCTGTTTGGCTGTGGCGGAAACCGTTCCAGGCTTCGTCGTTATGAGATGGGAGAAGTTTCCGGTCGTCTGGCAGATCTGACCATCATTACTTCTGATAATCCGCGAGATGAGGAGCCTCAGGCTATTATTGATGACATCAAAGTGGGCATGGCGAAGACAGAAGGTAAATATGTGGAGATTCCAGACCGCAAGGAAGCAATCGCTTATGCCATCCATCACGGAGAACCAGGGGATATTGTGGTGCTGGCTGGGAAAGGTCATGAAGATTACCAGGAAATCAAAGGCAAAAAATATCCTATGGATGAGCGTGTGTTGATCGCAGATATTCTTGCCGGAAGGTAAAACATGACATATGCAGATATTATTGTAGACATTTCCCATGAGAAGCTGGATAAAAGCTTTCAATATCTGGTTCCGGAGAAACTGAAGGAAGAGATACAGGTGGGAATGGTGGTTTCCATTCCATTTGGAAGAGGAAATCATGTGCGCAAGGGATATGTAGTGGGGATTTCTGATGAGCCCAAGGTAAAGGGAATCCAGCTTAAGTCTGTTGCCGGTATTGAAAATGATCAGGAAACCACAGAATCCAGGCTGATCGCGCTGGCAGGGTGGATGAAAGAAAATTATGGCTCTACCATGATCCAGGCTCTGAAAACAGTTCTTCCTATTCAGAAAAAGATGAAAGCCCAGGAAAAAAGGTGGATAACCCTTCTGATTTCCAGAGAAGATGGGGAAAAGCTTCTGGAAGAGCTCAGCATGACCAGATTTAAAGCACGTATCCGCCTTCTGGAAGCACTCTTGCAGAATGAAAATGGGAAAATTGAGACTGCCTGGGCTTCAAAGGAGCTTGGCACTACGGCTTCTGTCCTGAGATATTTTGAAGAACAGGGGATTGCTTCTGTGGAGTCAGATGAAGTGTATAGAAATGCAGTTGCAGATGCAGAGAATATTCCGCATGTGGCACCAGCAGTATTAAGTATATCCCAGCAAATGGCTGTGAATCAGATCTTATCAGAATGGGAACACCCGGATCCGAGACCGGTTCTTCTTCACGGAGTTACCGGCAGTGGAAAAACGGAAGTATATATGGAGCTGATCGATAAGGTGATAAAGGAAGGCGGTCAGGCAATCGTGCTGATTCCGGAAATTGCGCTGACTTATCAGACTGTACGGCGATTTTATGGTCGTTTTGGTGATAAGGTGTCGGTAATTAACTCCAGACTTTCCCTGGGAGAGCGTTATGACCAGTTTAAAAGAGCCAAACAGGGAGAACTGCAGGTTATGGTGGGACCCCGTTCAGCACTTTTTACTCCTTTTGGAAAGCTGAGGCTGATCATTATTGATGAGGAGCATGAATCTTCTTATAAAAGTGAAAACAGTCCAAGGTATCACGCCCGGGAAACGGCTATCCACAGAGCAAAGCTGGAAGGCGCAAGAGTAATTCTTGGTTCTGCAACTCCATCTATGGAAGCGTATTACAGGGCGAAAGAAGGAGAATATGTCCTTGTAAAGCTGGAAGCCAGATTTGAAGAAAGACCTCTTCCCAGGGTATCAATTATTGACATGAGGGAACAACTAAAAAAAGGAAACCGCCTTGCCCTCAGTCTGGAACTGAGAGAAGACCTGAGCCAGTGCCTGAAAAAAGGGGAGCAGGCCATGTTGTTTCTCAACCGCCGTGGCTATGCAGGGTTTGTTTCATGCCGTTCCTGCGGTCATGTAATGAAATGTCCTCACTGTGACGTTTCCTTAAGTGAGCATAATGGCAGAAAGCTGATCTGTCATTATTGTGGTTATGAAACTGTGAAACCGGACAAATGTCCAGTCTGTTCTTCCCCATATATAGGCGGTTTTAAAGCGGGAACCCAGCAGATCCAGCAGGTGGTAGAAAAAGAATTTCCAGAGGCAAGAGTTCTTCGAATGGATTACGACACTACAAGAGCTAAGGGAAGCTATGAAAAAATTCTGTCTGCTTTTTCCAGGCATGAGGCCGATATTTTGATTGGAACCCAGATGATCGTCAAGGGACATGATTTCCCGGATGTTACGCTTGTGGGGATCCTTGCTGCAGACTTATCCCTGAATGCTGATGATTATCGCAGTGGTGAGCGCACTTTTCAGCTTCTTACTCAAGCGGTGGGACGAGCAGGAAGAGGAAGAAAAGAAGGTCATGCCCTGATCCAGACTTATAGTCCGGATCATTACAGCATCCAGACAGCTGCAAAGCAGGATTACGAAGAATTTTACCAGGAAGAGATGGGATACCGTCTTCTTATGGATTATCCCCCGGCTGCCCATATGATGGCAGTGCTTGGTTCTTCAGAGGATGAGAAGCTTCTTGAGACAGCCATGCACTATCTTGGTCTGTTTACAGGAAAAATATATGCGGGAAAAGATCTTCATGTGATCGGTCCCGCCCCTGCGTCTGTAGGGAAAGTAAAGGATGTATACAGAAGAGTACTTTATCTGAAACATGAGAATTATGATCTGCTTGTCCGGATAAAGGACAGGCTGGAGGAATATATAGAAATCAATTCCGGCTTCAGAAAAGTTAACATACAATTTGATTTTTCATAAGGCGAAATACCGGAAATAAAGGGCTGCGTTAAGGTGCAGGGCTTTGGAACAACGGGTATTTCCAAATTCAAAGATAAAGGAGATAACACAGAGATGGCACTTAGAACAATCAGAACAGAGGGAGATTCCGTTTTAGAAAAAATCTGCAGACCAGTAGAGAAAATCGACAAACGTACAAAGGATCTGGTAGGAGACATGCTGGAAACCATGTATGACGCATGCGGTGTTGGCCTTGCAGCTCCCCAGGTGGGTATATTAAAGAGAATCGTAGTGATCGATATTGGAGATGGTCCAATTATTCTTATCAATCCGGAAATTCTTATGACATCCGGTGAGCAGACAGGCGAGGAGGGATGTTTAAGTGTTCCGGGAATGTCCGGTCAGGTTACCCGCCCAAATTATGTGAAGGTAAAAGCTCTTGATATGGATATGAATGAGCAGATATATGAAGGAGAAGGACTCCTTGCCCGTGCATTTTGTCATGAGCTGGATCATCTTGACGGAAAAATGTACACACGTCTGGTTGAAGGTGAATTACATCATGTAAGTTATGACAATGAGGAGGAAGAGGAATAAATGAAAATTGTTTATATGGGAACGCCGGATTTTGCAGTCAATCCCCTTCATGCACTGGCTGAAGCTGGCTATGAGGTGACAGGTGTTGTGACCCAGCCGGATAAGCCGAAGGGAAGGGGAAAGAGCATGCTTCCCACTCCTGTAAAGGAAGAGGCATTGAAACATGGGTTCCCGGTTTACCAGCCTGTGAAGGTACGCGATCCGGAATTTTTACAGGTTCTTGAGAAACTGGATCCCGATATTATTGTGGTAGCTGCCTTTGGACAGATCATTCCCAAAAGCATTCTGGAGCTTCCGAAATACGGATGTATTAACATCCATGCATCCCTGCTTCCGAAATACCGCGGTGCAGCTCCTATTCAGCAGGCAGTTATTGATGGGGAAAAGGAGTCAGGTGTTACGATCATGAGAATGGGAACAGGTCTTGATACAGGAGATATGATCTCAAAGATCGTAGTGCCGATTGCAAAAGATGAGACGGGCGGAACTCTGTTTGATAAGCTTGCAGAAGCAGGAGCGAAGCTTCTTGTTGAGACATTGCCTCACATTTTTGATGGCACAGCTGTTTACGAGAAACAGCCGGAGGAAAGCCCTACTCCATATGCCGGTATGATCACCAAACAGATGGGATTGATCAATTTCGGGAAATCAGCCGAGGAACTGGAAAGACTGGTGCGAGGTTTAAATCCGTGGCCAAGTGCATTTACTTTCTGGAATGGAAAAACTTTGAAGGTATGGGAAAGCTTTGTAGTAAAAAGTGAAGAAGCTGGCGCAGAAAAGTCAGAACCTGGAACGGTAGTAAAAACAGACAAAAAAGGAATTTACGTGGCTTGCGGTGAGGATGTTCTGGTACTTTCACAGGTACAGCTAGAAGGAAAAAAGAGAATGGATGCGGATGCATTCCTTCGAGGATGTCATATAGAAACCGGAAGCAGATTCACAGATAAAAAGGAGTGATCTTATGTACGGATATGGATATCCTTATGGATTTTATGTTGATCCTACTTATGTATTGCTGATCATTGGAATGGTGCTGGCACTGGCTGCATCTGGAAAGATGAAAAGCACTTTTGCACGTTATCAGCAGGTGCGCAGCCATTCAGGTCTTACAGGAGCTCAGACTGCCCAGAGGATTTTAAATGCAGCCGGAATTTACGACGTAACGATTGTTCCAATTTCCGGAAGCCTTACAGATCATTATGATCCGAGAACAAAGAGGCTGGCACTTTCACAGGACGTATATGGAAGAACTTCTGTGGCAGCTGTATGTGTCGCTGCCCATGAGTGTGGTCATGCCATTCAGCACAATATAAATTATGCACCGCTGAATATCCGTTCAGCTATTGTTCCGGTGGCAAATATCGGATCTTCCCTTTCCTGGCCGATTTTTCTTCTGGGACTGATCCTTTCCATACCGGCACTTACAACTGTAGGAATTGTGCTGTTTTCACTGGCGGTACTGTTTCAGCTTGTAACACTTCCGGTAGAATTCAATGCTTCCTCAAGAGCTTTAAAAATGCTGGAAAGCACAGGAATTTTAAGCCGTGAGGAAAACAAAGGTGCGAAGAAGGTTCTTACAGCGGCAGCCCTTACTTATGTAGCAGCTCTTGCTTCTTCCATTTTACAGCTTCTGAGACTGATCATACTTTCCGGAGGTAGAAGACGGGATGATTAACGGAATCAATTCCAGGGAGATGATCCTGGAAATTTTACTTGAAATCGAAGAGGGCGAGCATAGCCACGTGGCAATTCGGAATGCCCTTTCCAAATATCAGTTCCTTCCCAAACAGGACCGGGCATTTATTACCCGTGTCTGTGAAGGAACGCTGGAATACCGGATTCAGATTGATTACATTATCAATTCTTTTTCCAAGGTGACAGTTGATAAGATGAAGCCTGCAATCCGGGAAATTTTAAGAAGTGCAGTATATCAGCTGAAATACATGGATAGCGTGCCAGACAGCGCAGTGTGCAATGAGGCTGTGAAGCTGGCGCAAAGAAAAGGTTTTTATAATCTGAAGCCTTTTGTAAATGGTGTTCTTCGTACCATAGCCCGGGAAATGGATCAGGTCCGGTTCCCTCAAAAAGAAGATGATCTGTTGAAATATCTTTCCGTAAAGTATTCCATGCCAGAGGTACTGGTAACCAGGTGGCTGGAAGCCTATGGAGAAGAAACAACAGAGAAGATACTGGCGGATTTTCTTATGGAACATCCTCTTACCATCAGATGCCGGACTTATCTGAATTCCAAGGAAGAGGTTATAAAAAGCCTGGAAAGTCAGGGCGTTCATGTAGCGCCTGCTCCATATCTGCCTTATGCATACAGCATTTCTGAATTTAACCATATTCTTGCACTGGATGCTTTTATCAAGGGTAAAATCGTCGTGCAGGATGTAAGTTCCATGCTGGTTGCGGAGGTTGCAGATCCGAAGAAGGGCGATTACGTTATTGACGTGTGTGCTGCGCCAGGTGGAAAGAGTCTTCATATGGGAGACAAGATGGAGGGATATGGAACGGTAGATGCAAGAGATGTAAGCCAGTATAAAGTCAATCTGATCGAGGAAAACATCCAGCGTACCAATTCTATTAATGTACAGGCAAGAGTGCAGGATGCTACTATTTTTGATCAGGATTCAGAACTGCTTGCAGATGTTGTAATTGCAGATGTACCTTGTTCCGGGTATGGAGTGATCGGCAAGAAGCCGGAAATCAAATACCGTGTTACGCCACAGAAACAGGATGAAATAGTGATTCTGCAGAGAACCATTCTGGATCGCGCAGCAAACTATGTGAAGCCAAGAGGAGAGCTGATCTTCAGTACCTGTACCATTGCAAAAGAAGAAAACGAAGAGAACATGATGTGGTTTTTGAATAATTATCCATTTAAGCTGGAGAGCCTGGATCCTTATCTTCCAGAGGAGCTGCACTCAGAGACAACTGCACTTGGATATCTGCAGCTGCTTCCTGGAGTACATAAGACAGACGGCTTCTTTATTGCGAAATTCAGAAGAAAATAGGAATATAAATATGACAGACATTAAGTCGATGACGAAAGACGAACTGAAAAATCTGATGACCGAACTGGGAGAGAAACCCTTTCGGGCAAAGCAGATCTACAGCTGGTTACATGAACATCTGGTAACCTCTTATGATGAGATGGGAAACATACCAGGAAAATTAAAAGAAAAACTGAAAGACTATCCCATAGCGGCATTGGAAATGGTGGATGAACAGGTTTCTGCCATTGACGGCACAAGAAAATATCTGTTCCGCCTTTCTGATGGAAATGTGATCGAGAGTGTTCTTATGCGTTATAAGCATGGAAATTCCGTATGTATTTCGTCACAGGTAGGCTGTAAAATGGGGTGCCGTTTTTGTGCTTCCACTATTGGAGGCTGGACAAGAAACCTTCTTCCTTCGGAAATGCTGGATCAGATTTACAGGATCCAGAGCATAACGGGAGAGCGGGTATCTAATGTAGTAGTAATGGGAACCGGCGAACCTATGGATAATTATGATCATATTGTACGCTTTGTACATCTGCTTTCCGATGAAGATGGTCTTAACATCAGCCAGAGGAATATCACCGTATCGACCTGCGGAATTGTTCCGAAAATTTATGAGCTTGCAAAGGAAAAACTGCAGATTACCCTTGCCCTGTCTCTGCATGCACCAAATGATGAAAAAAGACAGGAACTTATGCCTATTGCACAGCGGTACAGTATGGACGAAGTCCTGGATGCATGCCGCAATTATTTTCAGGAGACCGGCAGGAGAATTACTTTTGAATACAGTCTTGTGGCTGGTGTTAATGACAGTGACGAAGATGCAAGAGAGTTGAGCAGCAGAATCCATGATATTAATTGTCATGTAAATCTAATCCCGGTAAACCCTATTAAGGAGCGTTCTTACAGGCGTTCTACGCATCAGGCTGTAGAGAATTTTAAAATAAAACTTGAAAAATGCGGAATTAATGTTACTATTAGAAGGGAAATGGGCAGTGACATAGACGGTGCCTGTGGACAATTACGAAAAAGTTATATGGAAAAAAGTTACGATCCGCAGTAATGAAAAACTGGTGTTTCTATGTTGAACAACAGTACGAAAAGGACAGAAAGCGAGAAGTGACATGAGGGTATATTCAGCTACGAATATAGGAATGAAGCGGAAGATGAACCAGGATTATGTGTTCGCTTCCCAGGACACAGTTGGAAATCTCCCGAACCTCTTTGCTGTTGCTGATGGAATGGGAGGGCACAATGCAGGTGATTATGCCTCCTCTCACGCGGTCAGGATACTGGTAGATGAAATCAGGGAGGATACGGATTATAATCCTGTAAAGGTAATCCGCCATGCCATTGAGACTGCGAACACAGAAATTATAGAACAGGCGCAGAAGGATGAGAAGCTTCGTGGAATGGGAACTACCATGGTAGTAGCCACCATTGTAGGTCAGTATGCTTATGTTGCCAATGTGGGAGACAGCAGACTATATGTGGTGGATAAACAGCTGAGGCAGATTACCAGGGATCATTCACTGGTTCAGGAAATGGTAAGAATGGGTGAAATCACTGCTGAGGAGGCAAGAAATCATCCGGATAAAAACATTATCACCAGAGCTCTGGGAGCAGAAAAAACTGTAGACGTGGATTTCTTTGATATGCGTCTGGAACCGGGAAGTACGATCCTGATGTGTTCCGATGGTCTCAGCAATATGGTGGAAGACAAAAAAATGGAAGAAATCATATTGAATTCTGATGAGGATATCACCTGGAAGGGAAATACTCTTATCCAGGAAGCCAACAACAACGGCGGCAAGGATAACATTGCAATCATATTGATAGAACCATTCACGAATGAGGTGGAAACATGTTAAAGACAGGTATGATTATAGCAGAACGCTATGAAATTGTAAGTAAAATCGGTACCGGCGGAATGGCGGACGTATATAAGGCAATGGACCATAAACTAAACCGTTTTGTGGCAGTTAAGGTTCTGAAGCCGGAATTCAGGGAAGATGCAACTTTTGTAAAGAAATTCAGAAGTGAAGCGCAGGCAGCAGCAGGTCTTACCCATCCAAACATAGTAAATGTATTTGATGTAGGCGATGATGAGGGTGTTTATTATATCGTAATGGAGCTGATCGAGGGAATCACTCTTAAGGAGTATATTTCCAAGAAAGGCAAGCTTTCGGTAAAGGAAGCTACCAGTATTGCCATTCAGGTATCTATGGGACTTGAGGCAGCACACAGCCACGGCATTGTACATCGTGATGTGAAGCCTCAGAATATTATTATTTCCACAGACGGCAAAGTAAAGGTAACAGACTTTGGAATTGCAAGAGCTGCTTCTTCCAATACCATCAGCTCTAATGTTATGGGGTCTGTACATTACAGCTCACCGGAGCAGGTACGAGGCGGCTACAGCGATGAGAAGAGTGATATCTACTCACTTGGTATCACTTTATATGAGATGGTAACAGGACGTGTTCCTTTTGACGGAGATACTACAGTTGCCATTGCAATCAAACATCTTCAGGAAGAGATGGTACCGCCAAGTGTTTATTCCCCAGATCTGCCGTACAGTCTGGAACAGATTATTATGAAATGTACCCAGAAGAGTGTGGATCGCAGATATAATAAGATGGAGGACGTGATCGAAGATCTGAAGCATTCTCTTATTGACCCGCAGGGAGATTTTGTGAAGCTTACATCTGTAGACACAGACGCTAAGACGGTTGTAATTTCTGATGAAGAGCTTGGAGAGATCAAGCACACTCCGAAGCAGACTCTTAAACCGGATATAGAAACTCTGGAAAAAGAACTGAATGAGACAAACTACGATGATGATGACGATTTCGGGTATGACGATAAGGAAGAGAGCTCGAAAGGCTCCAGAAAGAACCGGGATCGTGAACGAAGCAGAGAGCGGGAAGAGAGAGAAAGACGTATCAAAAAGCAGAAAAGAGGCGTCAGTGTAGCTGGAAGTATTATTGCTTTGATCATAGGTGCCGCAGTTCTGATCGCGGTAATTCTTGTTGTGGGAAAGGCAGCAGGTCTGATCGGAGACAGCAAGGATTCTTCTTTGGATCAGCAGAATCAGCAGGCACAGGTTACCCAGGCTGCTGACGAAGATGATGGTATGGTACCAGTACCTGATCTTATCGGTAAGACAGAGGCTGAGGCACAGGAACTTTGCGCTTCTGTAAATATCGGAATGACCTACAAAGGTGAAGAGGCTTCCACACAGGAAAAAGGCAAGATTTCTTCACAGGATCCTGTACAGGGAACAAAGGTAGCTAAAAATTCAACTGTTAACTATTATTTAAGTAAAGGTTCTGAGTCCGTTACCCTTACAGATATGTTCGGTCAGAATGGCGCTTTGGCGCAGGAAACTCTGGAAAGCCAGGGCTTAACGGTTCAGATCAATAAGATTTACCCGGATGAAAGTCAGTCTTCTATGGTAGACATTGGATGTGTCCTTGATACTGAGCCTGCAGCAGGAACTACTGTCAAGGCAGGCGATACAGTTACTCTTACCATCAGCCGTGGTATTAATTATGGTGACAGTGTACAGGTGCCAGATGTAACCGGAATGGAGAAGAATGATGCAATTGCCAAGCTTGGCAAATTCATTAATATTAATGTGGAAATGCAGATGAGCACAGACGTTGCAGAGGGAACTGTTATCTCTCAGGATCCTATAGGATATACAGATGACAACCCGGTATATGCAGATCCGGATAACGATACGATCACTCTTATTGTAAGCAGTGGAAGTCAGGATACTTCTTCACAGAATACTGAGGATCAGAGTTCCTCTGATACTACTGCAGCAGTAGCAAATGGCGAAGTATGGAAATGTACACAGAAACTGAATACGCCTACCGGATATAATGGAGGTCTGATCAAACTGGAGCTTGTTCAGAATGTAGGCGGCGCTCCAAAAGCAAGCTCTGTGGTAGAAGGACAGCAGCTTACTTTCCCATATCAGCTGGATATTACAGGTGCACCAGGAGTTGCTGAGGGTACTTTATATCTGTCTGAGCAGCAATCTGATGGAAGCTATCAGGAACTTGGCCATTATCCTCTTACTTTTGAGAAGGTTGAGTAATCCATGCAGGGAAAGATCATTAAAGGAATTGCAGGCTTCTATTATATCTATGCGGAAGACGGCAATATTTACGAATGTAAGGCAAAAGGAATTTTTCGAAAGGATAATTTCAAGCCTCTGGTAGGTGATAATGTGGAGATTACCGTTTTGAATGAGGAGGAGAAGGAAGGCAGTGTAACTTCCATTCTTCCCCGCCGCAATTCGCTTATCCGTCCTGCTGTAGCCAATGTAGATCAGGCGTTTTTGATTTTTGCCATGGAGAATCCAAAGCCTAATTTCCTTCTTCTGGACCGCTTTCTGATCATGATGGAGCAGCAGAAAATTCCCGTGGTTATCTGCTTCAATAAGAAAGATGTGGGAGAGAAGAAAGAAATGGAAAAGCTTTACGAAATATACACTGGATGTGGATATTGTGTAGTGCTTTCCAGTACCTATGAGGGAGAGGGAATGGACGAGATCCATGAGATACTGAAGGGAAAAACAACAGTAGTTGCAGGACCTTCCGGTGTGGGGAAATCTTCCATTACCAACTGTATGCAGGGTGAAGTGCAGATGGAGACTGGTGAGATCAGCAAAAAACTGAAGCGCGGCAAGCATACCACCAGACATTCCCAGGTAATCCCGGTGGAGAAGAATACTTTCCTGGTGGATACTCCGGGATTTTCTTCTTTGTATCTTACCGATATGAAGGAAGAGGAGCTTCGGGATTACTTCCCGGAATTTGTAATGTATGAGCCGCAATGCCGGTTTCAGGGGTGTATGCACATTCATGAACCGGGCTGTGCAGTGAAGAAAGCTCTGTCTGAAGGTAAAATTAGTCAGCAGCGGTATGACAACTATCTGGCTTTATATGAGGAATTAAAAGAGAAAAGGAGATACTAAAACTATGTATCAGCTATGCCCTTCCATTTTATCAGCGGATTTTAACCGTCTGGGCGAACAGATTAAAATTCTTGAAAACGAAGGAGTTGAATGGCTCCATATTGATGTTATGGATGGAGATTTTGTACCGAGCATTTCCTTTGGTATGCCGGTGATCAAATCCATCCGTAAAGAATCCAAGATGTTTTTTGATGTTCATCTTATGGTGACAGAGCCGGAAAGATACATTCAGGATTTTGTAAATTGTGGTGCGGATTCCATCACCGTTCATGCTGAGGCATGTGAGGATCTGGAACGTACTATAGAGCGTATCAAGGATGCAGGAGTGAAAGTTGGTGTTTCCATCAAGCCTGCAACTCCGGTAAATGATATCAGCCATATGCTTGAGGATGTGGATATGGTTTTGGTAATGACTGTTCAGCCTGGCTTTGGCGGACAGAAATATATGGACGAGTGTACAGAGAAGATTCAGGAACTGAGAGAACTGATCGACAAAGAGAATCTGAATGTGGATATTGAGGTTGACGGTGGAATCAATGAAGGTACCATAGAGACTGTTATGAAAGCTGGTGCCAATATCTTTGTTGCCGGATCCTGGGTATTCGGCGGTGATATTGCCCAGAATGTCCGCCATATTCAGAAACAGATCGAAGAGATTGGTGACAGGATTGAGTGAGAGATAGAATGATAGATACAGTAATCGTAAGCGGGGGCATGATCCAGAAAGATTTTGCCCTCGATTTTATAAGAAAAATAGAAGAAGAGCGAAAAGGAAAGAAGCTGCTTTTGCTGGCGGCTGACAGAGGACTGGATTTCTTTCTGGAAACAGGTCTTGTCCCGGATATTGTGGACGGTGATTTTGACAGTTTATCAGGTGCTGGAAAGGCATATCTGGAGAGTCTTGACCATACAGAAATTGTCAGACTGAATCCTGAAAAGGATGATACAGATACCCAGTCTACTTTAAATCTGGCAATAAGAAGAGGGGCAAAGAATATTCTTATTCTTGGCGCAACTGGTGGAAGACTAGATCATTTTATTGGAAACATGGGACTTTTGGGATATGGCAGACAAAAGGGTGTCAATGTGATCCTGGCAGATGCTCAGAATTACATCTGTCTTGTGGAAAATGGCTATATTATTCGAAAAGACAGTCAGTTCGGAAAATATATTTCTTTTTTCGCAGCCGGTGAAACGGTTGAAGGTCTTACTTTGAAGGGGTTTAAATACCCATTGGATCATTACCGCCTTACTACAGATAACTGCGGCCGCACCGTTAGCAACGAGATTCAGGAAGAAAAGGCCAAGATACTCTACGAAAAAGGCAGTCTTCTTATGATCATGTCCAGAGATTTGAAATAAATGATGTATTACAAAAGAGAAACACTTCATATTCAATTGGAAATATGAGGTGTTTTTTCAAATTTATCAGATTGTCCAGAGCTTTTGTCTTGATGGAAAGAGTTGGGTATGCTAAAATAAAAAGATGTATAGAGAAGACAATATGGGGCCGGAAATATATCATATTTTTATTGTTTGTGGTATAATAGCAAAAGAATGGCGTAAAGAAATGTCAAACGCCCCTAAAAATAAGGAGAAATAGGATAAAATGAAATTAGGTATCGTTGGACTTCCAAATGTAGGAAAAAGTACACTTTTTAATTCCCTGACAAAGGCTGGTGCAGAATCTGCGAACTATCCCTTCTGTACCATTGACCCGAATGTGGGAGTTGTTACTGTGCCGGATGAAAGACTTGCACTGCTTGGTGATTTTTATCATTCCAAGAAAGTGACACCGGCCGTTATAGAATTTGTTGACATTGCAGGACTTGTAAAGGGCGCTTCTAAGGGAGAAGGTCTTGGAAACCAGTTCCTTGCAAACATCCGTGAAGTTGATGCAATCGTTCATGTAGTACGCTGTTTTGAGGATACCAATGTAATTCACGTAGATGGAAGCATCGACCCGATCCGTGATATTGAGACTATCAACCTGGAGCTCATTTTCTCTGATCTTGAGATCCTGGAGAGAAGAATTGCAAAGGTTACCAAGACTGCCCGTATGGACAAAGAAGCTGCAAAAGAGCTTGATTTCCTTCAGAAGATCAAGAAATGGCTGGAAGACGGCAAAATGGCCATCACTATGGAACTGGAGAATGAGGATGAGGAAGCATGGATGGGAACATACAATCTGCTCACTCAGAAACCGGTTATTTACGCTGCAAATGTTGCAGAAGACGATCTTGCAAATGATGGTGCTGACAATGCGCATGTACAGGCTGTAAGAAAATATGCTGCAGAGCAGAACAGTGAGATTTTCGTAATCTGTGCTCAGATCGAGGAAGAGATTTCCGAACTGGATGAGGATGAGAGAAAAATGTTCCTGGAGGATCTTGGACTCAAGGAATCAGGACTTGAGAAGCTGGTTAAGGCAAGTTATCATCTCCTTGGACTTATGAGCTTCCTGACCTCCGGAGAAGATGAGACCAGAGCATGGACCATCAAGATTGGAACCAAGGCTCCGCAGGCAGCAGGTAAGATTCATTCTGATTTTGAGCGTGGATTCATTAAAGCTGAGGTGGTAAACTATCAGGATCTTCTTGACTGTGGCTCCTATGCAGGCGCAAGAGAAAAAGGTCTTGTAAGAATGGAAGGTAAGGATTACGTAGTACAGGATGGCGATGTGATCTTATTCCGTTTCAATGTCTGATAAGTAATAGAAACAGAGGGATAGCATAAATGTCAATTCAGTTTCCGAATCTAGGAATAAACCTGGGTTATGTGGGGAAATCCATTCAAATATTTGGATTTGAGATTACATTTTTTGGCCTTGTAATAGCTCTGGGAATGCTTCTAGGAATGGGATTTGTGATTCTGGAAGCGAAGCGCTGCGGCGAGAATAAAGACGATTATCTGGAAATGATGATCATGTCCCTGCTTCTGGGTGTGGTCGGATCCAGAATGCTTTATGTTTTATGTTCCTGGAATCTTTATAAGGGCAATATTATTGAGATCTTTAATGTGAGAAATGGCGGACTTACATTCTACGGCGGTCTGTTTGGAGGAATGCTGGGAACAGCCATTTACTGCGGCGTGCGCAGAAAATCTTTTATGCAGATGGCAGATACTGCCAGCATGGGAATCGTTATTGCGCAGATAATAGGAAGGTGGGGAGATTTCTTTAACAGGGAATCTTTCGGTGAGTATACCAACAGCATATTTGCAATGCAGCTCCCTTTATCTGCTGTGCGTTCCAGCGAAGTGACATCTGCAATGAGGGAAAATCTGGAGACAATAGGTGGGACTTCTTATATTCAGGTACATCCGGTTTTCTTATACGAGAGTCTTTGGTGTCTGCTTTTGTTTCTCCTGATGCTTGTGTGGAAGCGCAAAAAACATTTCCACGGAGAAGTATTTCTGAAATATCTGGCAGGATATGGTCTCGGACGATTTTGCATAGAACTTCTTCGAACAGACAAGCTTATGATTCCGGGAACTTCTGTTGGAATTTCCCAGCTGATCTCAGCAGCACTGTTTGTAATCTGTGCTATGATCGCAGTTGTGGAAGAAACCATGGCGAAAAAGAGGGCGGCAAGGCGCAGACGCAGGAGAGAACAGGACTATGAAGCGCAGGAAAGAGCAGCCAGAGAAGCTGAAGCAGAAGAATACAGAGACCGGCTCAGACTGGAGAGAGCTTTTGCAGATGGAGATGCCGCAGGTGTTCCGGAAGTCTATAACGGAACAGCATCTGCTTATGAACATGATTCCGAAGAATCAGAAGAAACTTCGTCTGTGGAAGAAGAGCATCCGGAAGAAGATCCTCAGGATGAAAAGAACACAGAGAAAATCGTGGAAGAGGAAAATTCAGCTGCTGAGGATTTCTATGAGGAGGACTCAGAGAAAGATACAGAAGAAATTTCTGAGGAGGAAGCTTTGCCAGAAGCTTCCGGTACAGAAAATTATGTGGAAGAAAATGCCGGGATTTCTGAAGAAGAAACTGTTGCTGCGAAGGGTCCGACAGCTTCAGAAGAAGATGAATGGTTGTATAGCCAGCCGCGCAGATTTGCGAAAAAACCTGCCCATGAGCAGGAAGATTGATCATATGATTGTCAGATATCTGAATCTGGTCTGAACAAAACGTCATTTTGGTGGGGGCGAATCCCACTGAAGTGGCGTTTTTTTGTGTGTAACCGGAAATTCCGCTGGAATTTCCGGTGATATAAAAAGTCCTGCAGGGCAGGATTTATTTGTATATAAAAATTTTTTGACTGCATTTTCGCTGTTTGTAAGGACTTTGTAACAGAATTATGTAATAGATTTCATAATTTCCCACTTGTAATTTAGGGGCAAATGGGTTAGAATGGGTTCATAAGTGGTAGGAAGTGGAGAAAAGTGGTGACAAATGGGGACGAAGTGGCAGAACTTCCATTTGTTTCCCGTCATGAGATACGAGGGGGAGACTCGTATTTCACGAGAGTAGGTGAGTTTTTATGTTCATGGGCGAGTACAATCACACAATCGACGCGAAGGGGCGTTTGATCATCCCGGCGAAATTTCGGGAACCTTTAGGTGAGGAATTTGTTCTTACCAGAGGACTTGATGGTTGTCTTTATATTTATCCTATGGATGAATGGGAAGCCTTTGAAGAGAAACTCCGTGCATTACCACTTACAAATAAAGACGCTAGAGCCTTTTCGCGCTTCTTTGTTGCAGGTGCAACAACATGTGAACTGGACAAGCAGGGGAGAATTCTCGTACCACAGACGTTACGTGAGTTCGCTGGTCTGGAGAAAGATGTTATTCTGGCTGGAAACTTAAGCAGAGTAGAAGTCTGGAGCAAGGAGAAATGGAGCGAGAATTGCAATTATGACGATATGGACAGCATTGCTGCCGACATGGAGAACATGGGAATCGTCATCTGAGCATAAAATAAGCGAGAAATCCAACAGGAGACGGAAATGGAATTTAAACACAAATCTGTATTACTGGACGAGACCGTTGGCGGGCTGAATATTAAGCCGGATGGAATCTATGTGGATGGCACTTTGGGCGGCGCAGGACATGCCATTGAGGTATGCAGGAAACTTTCTGCCAAGGGGAGATTTATTGGTATAGATCAAGACCAGGATGCGATAATTGCTGCGAGTGAACGGCTTGCCGCCTTTGACCAGGTGACAATCATTCGCAGCAATTATTGTTACATGGTACAGGAGCTTGCCGCAAGGGGAATTCACAAGGTTGATGGTATTGTTCTGGATTTGGGAGTATCCTCCTATCAGCTGGACAATGAGGAACGTGGATTTACCTATCGGGTAGATGCACCTCTTGACATGCGCATGGATCAGAGACAGACACAGACTGCCAGTGACATTGTTAACGGTTATGAAGAAAGAGAACTGTATCGCATTATCCGCGATTACGGCGAAGATAAATTTGCGAAAAATATCGCGAAACATATAGTAGCAGCAAGACAGCAGAGCCCCATTATGACAACGGGCCAGCTTACACAGATCATCCGGGAATCCATACCTATGAAGATACAGGCAGCAGGAGGTCATCCGGCTAAGCGTACGTTCCAAGCAATCAGAATTGAGCTGAATAAGGAACTGGATGTTCTTCGTGATTCACTTGATGGGATGATCGATCTTCTGGATGATGGCGGAAGGCTTTGCATTATTACGTTCCATTCACTGGAAGACAGAATTGTAAAAACAATTTTTCGAAAAAATGAGAACCCGTGTACCTGTCCACCGGATTTTCCGGTATGTGTGTGCGGAAAGAAATCCAAGGGGAGAGTTATCACAAGGAAGCCAATTCTTCCAAGTGATGAAGAAATGGAAGAAAACCCGCGTTCTAAGAGTGCTAAGCTTAGAATTTTTGAAAAAAAAGTTTAAAAGAAGGGTAAAAAATGGCGGAGACAGGCAGACATACAAATACTGTGTCAGGTAAAAGACGTCCACAAAATGTGTATGTTGATGGCAACACTGTCCGAAAAGTCCAGGAAGTTCCTGAGCGGAGAGAGTACCGTCAGCCAGAGCATTCTGTTCGTAAAAATAAGGCAAAACCAGAGCAGACCACACCAGAGCAGCAGGTCCGGGGGAACAAGCCGCTTAGTAAGGCAGCCAGGAGAAACCGTGCGAAAGCCAATAATATGAACCGTAATTTTGCCATATTTCTGGCAGCACTTGGTATCCTTATTGTGTTTTGCAGTATTAATTATCTGAAACTGAAAACAGAATGCACCAGTAAAAGAAGCCAGCTGGCCACGCTCGAATCCCAACTGGCCGAGCTGAAAGAAGACAACGATGCATATGAGAGCCAGGTGACTTCAAGTGTTGACCTTGAAAGAATCCGGAAAATCGCCATCGGACGTCTGGGCATGAAATATCCAAGCAACCAGCAGACAGAAACCTATGCGACTGAAGGCGGCAGCTACGTAAGACAGTATCAGGACGTGACCGGGAAGTAATGGGAATGAAGGCAGGTGTTTGATTGACTACTCTGAGAAGAAAAACAAAAAGAAAACCTATAAAAAAAATAAATCACAGTATGAAAAAAAAGCTGTCAATACTGCTCTTTTGCGTATTGGGAGCTTTAATCGTTTTATTGGGAGTTATCACTTATATTAATTTTCAAAGTGGTGACAAGTATAAGAAACAGGTGCTGAGTCAGGCTCAGCAAAAATACCAGAATCGCACAATGCCAGCGAAACGAGGGACAATCTATGATCGAAATGGCAACATTCTGGCAACGAGCAACAAGGTGTATAATGTTGTACTGGACTGTAAAGCTGTAAATTCAGATGAGGATTATCTGGATCCTACGGTGAATGCTCTGGTTACCATATTTGGCCTTGATGAAGGAGAACTCCGTACCAGGCTTACTTCTGATAAGACCAGGGAGAGTCAGTATCAGATCGTGAAAAAGCAGGTCTCCATGGATGATAAGAAAGCATTCGAGGATTACTGCAGCATACCAGATGATACGGAAATGACCAGGGAAGAAATTCAGGAGAAAAACAATATCCAGGGTGTATGGTTTGAAGAAGATTACCTGAGAGTCTATCCATATAATGAGCTGGCCTGTGATACGTTGGGATTTACTTTTTCCCGAGATACTGCGGACTATGGAATTGAGGGCTACTACAATAGCAGCCTGACAGGAATTGATGGCCGACAGTACGGATATTTCAGTGATGATTCTAACGTGGAGCAAACCATTATCGAAGCTTCTGACGGAAACAGTCTGGAGCTTAGCCTCGATCTTGGAACACAGCAGATTGTGGAAAAATGGGTAAATGCCTTTAAGGAATCTACTGGCGCCAAAAATATAGGAGTGATCGTGGAAGACCCTTCAAGTGGTGAAATCCTTGCCATGGATGGGGGCGACCGATATGATCTTAATGATCCACGTAATCTGTCTTCCTTATATTCAGCAGATGAGATTGCTGCTATGAACGACAGTGAGACCATGGATGCTCTAAGCGCCATGTGGAATAACTTTTGTGTAACCGACATTTACGAACCTGGTTCTGTTGTGAAGCCCATTGTTATGGCAGCTGCTCTGGAACAGGGAAAAATATCCACCAGTGATACCTTCTATTGTGATGGTTACCAGAATTTTGGTGTGCCAGGAAATATGACCACCATCAAATGTGCAAATATTTACGGACACGGAATGGAAACCCTTGCGGAAGTAATCGCAAACTCCTGTAACGATGCCATGATGCAGATTGGTGCAAAGATGGGAGTTGAAAATTTTCTGAAAGCACAGAGTACTTTCAATTTCGGAAGCCGGACAGGAATCGATCTTCCAAATGAGGGATATGGTATTATGCATACTGTTGATACCATGCATGAGACAGAGCTTGCGTGTTCTGCATTTGGTCAGGGATTCAGCTGTACTATGATCCAGGAGATCAATGCAATGTGTTCGGTCATCAATGGCGGCTACTATTATCAGCCACATCTTGTGACAAAAGTCAAAGACGCCAGCGGTGCAACTGTGAAGACAATCAGCCCGCTTCTTCAGAAGCAGACCATTTCTTCCAGCATTTCCGCTGATATCAGAAGCTATATGCAGGCCAGTGTAGAGCAGGGTACCAGTATGACGTCAAAGGTACAGGGTTACAGCTCAGGCGGTAAAACAGGAACTGCGGAGAAATTCCCCCGTGGAAACGGTAAATACGTGGTTTCCTTTATCGGATTTGCCCCGGTTGATGACCCGCAGGTTCTGATCTATGTGGTAATTGACGAGCCAAATGTAGAGGATCAGGCCAGCAGTATTTATCCACAGTATGTGGCACAGGCAATTCTTTCCGAGCTTCTGCCATACATGAATATTCAGCCCGATCAGTCTACAGACGGAACTGTTCCGGAGACAGAGCTTTGGGAGAAATTTAATGGTCATGTAAATACTATATCTGACAGTCAGATTGATGAAAATGGAAATCTGGTGGATGAAGAGGGCAACCTCATTGACTGGGATGGCAATCGGATTGACGAAAATGGTTACCTGCTGAATAGTGACGGAAGTTATCAGATCAATGCAAACGGAGAGTATATAAAATCTGCTAACCTTGATGGAATCAGCGATTCCTACACTGGTTCAGCCGGGGAAACTCTGCCGGAGGCTGTTTCTGATACCAATGTTCCGGGACCTCCGGAAGATAACACGGATCCCATTGAGGATAACAATATGGAGAGTGAAGGCCTGACTAACGAGGAAGCCGGACTGGATTAGAAATACTGTCCATAGGTGGCATAGTATTGGCAGGAAATAAAAAAACAGACTGTTCACCATAATACAACACATACCTCCATCTGAAATTATCATATATTAGTTATGATGATTTCAGATGGGGATTTTTTTATGAAAAAAACTATGACCTTTCACAGGAAAAAAATATGGATGGTTTTTCTTGTATGTGCACTTATGCTTCTGGGACTTGTGGGAAGGCTTGTTTACCTGATGGGGGTTCGGTCGGATTACTATTACCAGAAAGCAGAAGAACTTCATGAAAGAGAACGAGTCATTAAGGCTGCAAGAGGACAGATACTGGATGCAAAAGGGAGGATTCTGGCAGATAATAAAACTGTATGTACTATTTCCGTTATTCACAGTCAGATTAAGGAACCACAGAAGGTTATTGAGGTCTTGTCAAAAGAGTTGGAAATAGATACTGACACAGTGCGTAAAAAAGTTGAAAAAATATCTTCAATTGAACGAATTAAGACAAATGTGGAAAAATCTGTGGGAGATGTGATACGTGGGTATGAACTGGATGGTGTGAAAGTGGATGAGGATTATAAGCGGTATTATCCTTACGGATCTCTGGCTTCCAAGGTTCTGGGATTTACAGGCGGTGACAATCAGGGGATAATTGGCCTGGAAGTGAAATATGAGGAAATTTTAAAGGGACAGGCGGGAAAAATCCTGACCACAACAGATGCCAGAGGCGTGGAAATCGACCAGATCGGAGAAAGCAGGGAAGATCCGGTGGCAGGGGAAAACCTGAAAATCAGTCTGGATGTGGATCTGCAGCAGTATGCTCAGCAGGCGGCCCTGAAAGTAATGGAAGAAAAACAGGCTGCGCGTGTTTCCATACTTCTTATGAATCCGCAGAACGGAGAAATTTATGTATGTGTTAATGTGCCGGAATTTGATCTGAACGATCCTTTTATATTGAATACGGACGTGGACACTTCAGGACTGAATGAACAGGAAAAACAGGATCTTCTGAACCAGATGTGGAGAAATCCCTGCCTGAACGATACATATGAGCCCGGTTCTACCTTTAAGATCATTACCATGTCTGCAGGTCTGGAGGCTGGCGTGGTTTCCGTAAATGACAGATTTTTCTGTCCGGGGTATAAGCTGGTGGATGACAGGCGGATTCACTGTGCAAGGAGAACAGGACACGGTTCCCAGAGCTTTGTGGAAGGTGCCCAGAATTCCTGCAATCCGGTTTTTATTGAAGTGGGTCTGAGACTTGGGGTGGAAAACTATTATCATTATTTCAAGGAGTTTGGACTTTTGAAGAAGACAGGTGTAGATCTGCCGGGAGAGGCTGGAACGATCATGCATAAAATGGAAAATATGGGGAATGTGGAGCTGGCAACAGTTGCTTTTGGCCAGTCTTTTCAGATTACGCCAATTCAGCTGGCGACCACAGTCAGTTCTCTGATCAATGGGGGGAGGCGGATCACACCTCATTTTGGGGTATCCGTTCTGAGCTCAGATGGCACCAGCGGAAGAAAGCTGGAATATCCGGTGGAAACGGGGATTATTTCGGAAAAAACATCAGAGACAGTAAGAGGAATTCTGGAGAAAGTAGTGTCAGAAGGTTCCGGAAGAAATGCCCGGATCGAGGGATGCACAGTGGGGGGCAAGACGGCTACTTCCCAGACTTTGCCAAGAAGTGCCAACCGGTATATTTCTTCCTTTCTTGGTTTTATGCCTGCGGAAGATCCACAGATCCTGGGGCTTTGCATTATACATGACCCGCAGGGCGTGTATTACGGAGGAACCATTGCGGCACCTGTGATAAAGAATATTTTTGAGGCGGTGCTAGTAGTACATCCATCTAGTTTTTAAAGTGTTGTTGGATATAGCTTTGCCAGTTTAATTCTGGCATCAGCTGTCGTGAACTGCCAGTTTATTTTTACACATTTTGCATTTCGATTCACTGTCCAGCTACGAACCTGTTTTTCAAAACTTTCGAGATCTGGAAATGGTTTTGCAAGTGCCTGGCGGCTCATAACCCCTATTTCTATTTCTGCCATATCCAACCAGCTTCCATGTTTTGGCGTGTAATGCCATTCAAAACGTTTGGTTAAACGGTTGGCTTCTTGTGCTGAAAATGCCTTGTACAAAGAAGATGGCGCATGGATATTTAAGTTATCGGTGACCAATATGATTTTTTTCGCTTTTGGATATAATTCATCTGCCGTATAGCGAAGAATTTCAGCAAAATCAATTGCTGTCCGGGTTTGTTTTACAACAGTTTCCCGTTTTCCTGCCAACGGCTCAGACAGGCTGTATGTTCCACCATAGCGGAATTACAGCTACAAAAAATCAAGGAGGAAAACCATGCAGGAGGAAGTTACACAGAAAACGCTTGCCCTTGTTTTCAAGTCCTCAAGGCTGACTGCCGATGTACTGAAAAAAGCCATGAAGATGTATCTGGAGCGCCGAAAAGCCGGACAACAGGCAACACATGGAAAAATGTCAGTGAAAAAGCTGGTCGGTCAAGGTATGGGAGCTTCGAGTATTGAGGTTACGGATAACAACATCAAGTCCTTTGAACGAGTGGCAAGGAAATACAATGTTGACTTTGCTGTAAAAAAGGACAAGACGGTGGAACCGCCGAAGTATATGGTATTTTTCAAGGGCAAGGATGCCGATGTGATCACACAGGCATTTAAGGAATTTGTGAAAGTTAATGAGAAGAAGCGTGGCAAAGTATCCGTAAAGGAGAAGCTGGCAGAGTTCAGGGAGCTGCTTGGAAAGGACAAGAACAGGGAAAGAGCAAGGAAACACCAGAAAGACAGGGCGCAGTCGCTATGAGTAAGATTATAGACGGTATTGTCAAAGACTTAAAAGCCATTCCCGAAACGCTGAAGGCTAAGACCGCAGGCGTGGATAAAAAGAAGCTCATTCTTATGAATCTCCCGTATATTCTTGCAGGGTATTTTTGTGACAAGATAGCGTGGCTGTGG
>OGQI01000391.1_pt1 | contig 35471 bp, 35 predicted proteins | sample 1553171 | NCBI WGS metagenome assembly OGQI01 (sample SAMEA2579988, study PRJEB22360) | human gut metagenome | biome: human gut; feature: human-associated habitat; material: faeces | place: Denmark | collected 2008/2010
CTTTTCAGCGTCAGATCATGCGGATGTCCGTAACGGTTCTTTCTCCCTGCTGATATCCATGCATACTGCGGATAAACTGTCTGAAGGAATGTCTCCGTTGTAGAATTCTTCGAACCATGATGCGCTGTCTTTAGTATTTCCCATGTAATCTTCTTTTCTTCCTGTATCACATCCAGGACCTCCGTCAGACTCTCTTCCCCTTCTTTTTCTACATCTCCGGTAAACAACATATCAAATTCACCGTATTCCAGATGCAGGATCATGGAGGATTCGTTTCCAGTCGTCACATTATGACTCTTATCATCCGTATTCCCTCCCGGACCCAGACAAGTAAACTTCATTTCACCTTCTTTCAGTTCCGTTCCGTATTCCATTTCCTTCACATCTGTGCCATACATTTTTGCCATTGTTATAATTTTAAGAATCCTTTCATCCCAGTACTGTTTTCCCGGCACTACAAGATTCCGGATGCGCACTCCCACATCCTGACGCATCAGAAGTTCTTCTATTCCATTCATATGATCCAGATCTCCATGAGACAGAAAGACATAATCAAGTTGTGCAATGCCCCGGGATTTTAGAAATGGTTCTATTCGGTATTTTCCAATCTCTTTCACATCACTGCTGCCACCATCGACCAGATAATTCTGATGCTTTGGTCCCTGCACACAGATACAGTCTCCCTGTCCTACATCCAGCATCGTAACCTCTGCTCCGGTTCTTACCCAGGGGCCCGATATCAATATCAGAAATCCAACCGTATAAAGCGTTATACTTATGATATATTTTTTCCCGTTTCTTTTAAATTTTAATATCAAAATCACTGTCATAAGCACCAGATAATAGATAAAGATTCTTCTCTTATCCGGCCTTCCCGCCACCCATCTTGCCATCGGAAGCTTTATTGTAAAAACGCAGCATTTATCATACACCCATAAGATACATCTGCAGATCCACAAAATCCATTTTCCGGGTATCCACCCGGCCATCTTTATAAATGACCCGATCATTCCACAGGTTAAAACTACCGACATCAGCGGAAGTATTATAAGATTCAGCAGTATACTATACACCGGAATCTCAAAAAAATTATATAAGATCACCGGCCACAATAAAACATTGATTCCCAGGCCTGCACACAGGCTCTTACACCGCATCTCATTTTCAAGCACCGGTATCACCGTACAAACTGCAAAAACAGCTCCAAACGACAACCAAAAGCCACCATCGTACAGATAAAGCGGATGGATCCCGACCGTTAGCACAGCTGAAGCCGCAAGTGCCGTCGGCATATCATAATGTCTACCGGTAATATCCGCACCTATCCGAAATACGAACATCACCCACGCCCGGATCACCGACACGGTCATTCCGATCATCATCACATACAGACACAACAGAATCCCTCCCGTGATTCCACCTGCCTTGTATGAACCTGTCATTCTCCTTGCTATCCGGTATACTCCAAGTCCCGCAAACGATAGATGAAGTCCGGAAATCGCCAGGATATGTCCAATCCCGTTTACCTGATATAATTCTTTCATTTCCTGATCCATACCGCTTTTTTCACCAAGGAGTATTGCCGCAAGTGCTGAACCATCCCGTTCTCCCATCTCGCGTTGCAGCATTTTCTGCCAGTTCATCCGGAATTTTTCAAGTCTGTCTTTTAATTTGTTTCGTTTGTAATCCGTAATCTGTATATCATCCGATCGGACTTTCCCATGGATTCCCTGTTTTTGATAATAAAATTTCTGATCAAAATTTCCCGGATTTCTGGCCTCTTCATAAAATGATACCTTTCCACACACTTTAAGCTGGTTTCCTATATGTAATTTTTGGCTGGAATTTGTATAAATGATAATTTTCGATTCTTGAAATTTTTTTGAGTTTGAATAAATAGAATTTTCTTTCAGATAGATCATCCGGCAGTTCTCTTTTTGCTCTTGCCTGTATATTTTGCCGCAAATGGTAATATTATCACCTTCTGCGGCATATCGTTCAATCGGGGAAGGACGAAGTTCTTTTATGAACCGCTCTCTTCCCCACACAACCATAGAAGCAATGATGCATAGAACCATCAGACACACACTAAGAAGCGGTCTGTTTTTCACATGCTACTCTCCTTCCACAATATTGGGATTTCTGGAAAGAGGTTTTTCCAAATTTATCTTTCCCATATAAGTAATATCTGTTTTTCCGTCAATCAGGATCTGTACTCTGCTGATCGCACTTCCATCTACAATAGAATTCACAATTGCATATACCGGAACTTCCGGATTCATTACATTCGTCGTATCAAGGAATCCAGCGTCCAGATTCACGTAACAGATATGATCTTTTACCGATACACTAAGTACTTTTGTTCCTTCTGGGAGCACTGCTGATTCATTATCCGAATCCGGTCCCTTGATCAGCTGTTCGACCAGTGCTTTTTCTCTGGACACACTGCTACTGTATCTGACATTTACCTTTTCTTTTACAAGACGGGTGCCCTTTTTATTTCCATAATATAAAAGAAATGTCTCATTCTGATAAGCATGCAGACTGGATCCCGTATTCTGTACAAAATCCGATGGCTGCATATATCCTATCTCCTGGCCGTTCTGATCCTCCAGCGGCTCTCCTTCTATCGTAAACAATACAGCATCTACTCCATCTATCTGTCCAAGCGACTGTACCACCGATGCCCGCAGTACAATTTCTTCCGTTACACTCAGTTTTTGATATGCACGATTAAAATCCACTGTCAGATTTTTGGAATGAAGCGACCAGTTCTTTATCTTTACACCTTTCACAAAGGCACTGCGATAATTAATATTATCTGTATTTTTCTGGACTTTCCCTAACACATAATTAATCTGCGCTTTTTTTGTCTTTCCTTTGATTCTTGTGCCCTTCTCAACCAGTGAAACTCCCTCTGAGTCTGTATAGTAAATCCTGGTGCCGCTAACCTTATCCTCTTTTTTACATCCTGATACTGCTATGATGCAAACAGCTATAAGCAGCAGGATCTTGTAAATTTTTTTCATTTTCATCTTAATCTCCTTCTGCCTAAGATACATAGTTTAACGGAATTCTTACCGTAAAAGTAGTTCCTTCCGATGGCTGACTGAATACTTTGATCGCCCCTCTGTGCATAACCACTGCACTTCTTGCGATTGCCAGACCAAGTCCTGTTCCGCCAATTTCTCTTGAATGGGACTTGTCCACCCGGTAGAATCTCTCAAATATATGTTCCTGTGCTTCAGCAGGTATACCGATTCCCGAATCCGCCACCTCAATATAGCAGTTTTTGTGATCCGCATTTAAAGATACATGCACCCATCCATTTTCCTTATTATACTTGATGGCATTCTCCACCAGATTCGATATTGCCAGAGAGATCTTCATCTCATCTACCTCTGCCGTCACCGGACGAAAACTTTCATAGACCAGTTCGATATTTCTTGTAGCCGCAATCGGACGCAGTCTCTTTAATATCTTTTCTATCAGTTCGTTCATATTTTCTGACTTTATATTCATTGTATTCGCGGTCTTGTCCATCTTGACCAGCGAAAGCAGGTCATTAATAATCTTATTTTCTCTCTCGATTTCTTCCGACATGTCCCCCATAAATTCTTTATAGAGTTCTACCGGTGCATCTTCCTGCAAAAGCAGCGAATCCGCCAGTACTTTCATGGATGTCAGCGGTGTCTTTAACTCATGTGACACATTCGATACGAATTCATTTCTCGAGTCATCCAGAGTCTTCATGCGTCCCGACATCTTATTGAACGCTTCCGATAATTCCATTGTCTCTGTGTACGTATTCTCATGAAGGTAATCATCGTCATAGCCTTCTGTAACCGCAGAAATGGATTCTGTAATGCGTTTAAAAGGTTTTAACATAGCCATTCCCGAAAGCACAGCAATCATAAGGATAACCAGGATCGATGCAAGTGCTGCCACATCTGCTTTGTTTCTTAAAATCTCCAGACTGTCCAGGACAGAATCTGTCGGTGCACTGACAAGCAATACTCCTACAATCGAATCATCTTTTCCTAAAATCGGCGCTGTCACTTCTATATATCTGTTTTTCTTATTGTACTCGCTGGTTCCTTTTTCTTTGAAACATCGGATCACATTACCCGATACGATAGTTTTTCCTTCATCCATTTCATATGTATCTTCCTGGATCTTAAAATTACCATCGATTACCATTACCCGGCCGCTGTAGATATTAGATAGCTGAACCAGTTCTGTTCTGATCGTCTCTGACGTATCTCCCGTAAGATAGCCCGAACTGCTCAGCTGATTACTGAGAATGGTACATTGATTCTGTATCTCAGCAGTTCGTACCTCCACTGCTCTTTTCTCATAGCTGGTCAGGAACACCCCTCTCATAATCAATACCGGAACAATCCCTGCCAGTGCCACCAGCAGGATGATCCGGAATTTCATGCTCCTGAATATATTCTTTTTAAAATATTTTTTAACCCCTGAAATAATAACCCACTCCCCATTTCGTATAGACATATTTTGGATCGCTTGGATTCGTTTCAATCTTTTCACGAAGTCTCCGGATATGTACATCCACAGTTCTTGCATCTCCCGGATACTCATATCCCCATACGATATTCAAAAGATTCTCTCTGCTGTAGACTTTACCCGGATTCATGGCAAGCAGTTCCAGAAGATCGAATTCTTTTGCTGTCAGATTGATTTCCTTTTCTCCGATGATCACGCGTCTGCTTTCGCAGTCAATCTTCATCTCGCCTTTTACGATCACTTTTTCATTTTCCTGATTTTTATCGCGCTTGCTGACACGGCGCATAATGGCTTTGATCCTTGCCTTCACTTCCAGAATATTGAATGGCTTTGTTATGTAATCATCTGCTCCATAATCCAGTCCCAGGATCTTATCCATATCGTCGCCTTTTGCTGTAAGCATAATGATCGGAACATCCGAATATTCCCGGATCTGCTGACACACTTCAAAACCGTCATATTTCGGAAGCATGACATCCAGAAGAATGATATCATATGCATTCTCCTTTGCCAGTTTCAGTGCCTCTTCTCCGTCATAAGCACAGTCCACATCATATCCATCCTGCTCCAGACTAAACCGGATTCCTTTTACTATCAGTTTTTCATCATCCACAACCAATACTCGTCTGCTCATGTTCCTACTCCCTTGTCAGATCTTAATTTGATCTTTTACTTTCTGAAATACACCGTCTTTAATACCTTCCACTTCCATCAGATCTTCTATCTTCTGAAACTTTCCATGCTCATCTCTGTAACGAATGATCGCGTCAGCCTTCGCCTCTCCGATTCCGGATAGTGTCATCAATTCGTCCTTCCCGGCCGTATTAATATCCACCTTGCCATCTGCCGTACTTCCGGCATCTGTGCTTTTTGTTGCATCTGTCTTTTCATTATCCGCATTCTGTACGAAAGTACCGTTGTTCTCTGTTCCGGCTTTTGCCTCTTCTTTCGTCGGAACATATATTCTGGAACCATCTTCAATCTTTTCTGCCTGATTCAGAGCCTCACCTGCTGCCTCATCCGTAAATCCTCCAGCCATCTGAATAGCTTCATACAAACGACTGTCCGATGTCAGTTCATACACTCCCGGAGACTTCACTGCCCCGCATACATGTACATAACAGATCTGTAGTTTTTCCTGCTTAAGGCTATCTTTTTCTGTCATGTTATCATCCGTTCCCGCTTCTGATCCTTCAGCCTCTTTTTCAGTATTTCCATCTGCTTTTTCCACATCCGGTTCACGCCCGTCCAACGAAATAAGTTCCGTCTGTTCCTGTGATTTTCGGTCTCTGCATCCGGTCAGATTCACGACACATATCATACTCAGTATCATGGTAAAGATCAGCAATATACGGCATATTTTCTTCTGTATTTTTCTCTGTTCTGTTATTCTGTTCTGTCTTTTTTCCCTATGCATAACTTCTCCTTTACAGCCTGTCGAAAACTGTAAATCCCCGCATATGCCTAGTGAAATAATTGTACTATTTCCACTGAAAAATTGCAACACCAATCAGGGCAATGGACATTCCAATAATTTTACGGATTTCCAGTGGTTCTTTGTCTACTCCGAACAATCCGAGAAGTTCTATTACGTACGCTACGATCAACTGCGAGATTACAATCAGAAGCGCTGCCTTCGCCGGTCCCAGTGCCTCCATACTCTTGATCACGGTCCATGTGATACCTGCACCGATCACTCCTCCGAGGAGTACATATTTGGGCTCTACCTTCCACAAATTCCCGATAGAATCCCGCCCGTCGATCAGCCATGCCGCTGCACACAGCAGAAATGCACTAAACTGCACCCATCCATTACTCACCCACATCCCCGTTGTCTTCGTCACCTGCGTATTAAATACTCCCTGTACACTCATAAGCGCTCCCGACAAAAGCGCAATCAAAAAACCAGTCATCTCCATACCTCCTGCTTATGCAGATAATATGTCCCATGACTGGTTTTTTATGCTGTTAATTTCAAAAAATATTACAGTACCTTCTTTAAAATCCGGATCATCTCATCCACATGCTCTTTTTCAATAATAAGAGGTGGTACAAAACGGATCACATCGTTTCCGGCTCCGATGATCAGAAGTCCTTCTTTTAAGGCCTCTTTCGTAATCTCGGATAATGGCTTTGTCACCTGTATTCCCTGCATCAGTCCTTTTCCTTTAACGGCCTTTACGCAGTCACATTCTGACTTCAGTTCTTCTAGTTTTTCTGTCAGATATGCACCGAGTTCCTGCACATGTGCCACAAGATTCTTTTTCTCAAAAATCTCGATCGTCTTACTTACAGCTGTACATGCCAGAGGATTTCCGCCGTAAGTAGTTCCGTGATCACCTGGCTCCAGTGAATACTTCGCGATCTCTTCTGTCATTGCAAACGCTCCTACCGGAATTCCGTTTCCGATTGCTTTTGCCATAGACATAATATCAGGTCTGATACCATAAGACTGCCATGTGAACATGGAACCGGTTCTTCCCATACCACACTGCACTTCGTCACAAATCATCAGAATTCCTTCTTCATCGCAAAGTTTGCGGATCCCTTTCATAAATTCCTCTGTAGCCAGATTGATGCCGCCTTCTCCTTGAAGCGGCTCCAGGATAATCGCACATGTTTTGTCTGTTACCAGTGCTTTTACACTGTCCAGATCATTATATTCTGCAAATGACACTCCCGGTACAAGTGGCTCAAACGGTGCACGATATGGATCATGACCTGTTACCGATAACGCTCCAAAGCTTCTTCCATGAAAAGATTCCTTCATAGCAATGAATTCATAACGGCCGGTTCCTTTTTTGTATGCATATTTTCTTGCCGCTTTTAAAGTTCCTTCTACCGCTTCTCCGCCACTGTTGGTAAAGAAAATCCGATCCATTCCGGTAATACGTTTCAGATCTTCTGCTGCTTTTCCACATACAGTATTGTAATACAAATTAGATGTGTGAAAAAGCTTGTCAATCTGTGCTTTTAATGCTTCATTCAACTCCTGATTGCCGTATCCCAACGAAGACACCGCATATCCGGCTGCAAAATCCAGATATTTCTTTCCTTCTGTATCATACAGATATGCACCTTCACCGTGATCTAACACAACCGGGAACTGGTTATAAGTATGTAACAAAGCTTCGTTTGTTTCTTTCATATATTCATTCATATATTCATTCATAGCTTATTCTCCGTGATAATATCTTTCTTCTACATCATTTTTGATTGCTGTTCCGATTCCCTTATTCGTAAAGATTTCAAGAAGCAGGCAGTGTGGAATTCTTCCATCCAGAATATGTACTCTGGATACACCGTTTTCGATTGCATCAATACAGTTCTGGATCTTCGGAAGCATACCTCCACCGATATATCCTTCCTCCATCAGTTTCTTCCCTTCGGAAACATTTAACTCTGAAATCAATGTAGACGGGTCATTCGGATCTTTGTATACACCTTCAATATCTGTTAAGAACGCAAGTTTCTCTGCATTGATCGCTTTCGCGATTGCACATGCCGCATCATCCGCATTAATGTTATAAGTATTGTATTCATCATCCAGACCGATCGGTGCAATAATCGGAAGGAAATCTTTTTCCAGAAGATCATAGATGATATCCGCATTCACTTCTTTGACATCGCCGACAAATCCGATATCTTCACCGTCTGCCAGTTTCTTATCCACTTTCAGAAGGCCGCCGTCTTTTCCACTGATACCAATGGCTCTTACACCGAGCTGTTCCACTAACTGAACAAGACTTTTGTTAACTTTACCAAGAACCATCTCTGCGAGTTCCATCGTCTCTGCATCCGTCACACGAAGTCCATTGATAAAATGTGGTTCCATGCCGACTTTTCCAACCCATTTGCTGATCTCCTTGCCACCGCCATGAACGATGATCGGTTTGAATCCAACTAATTTGAGAAGGGTTACATCCTGAATGACTCTTGCTTTTAACTCTTCGTCTACCATGGCACTTCCACCATATTTTACTACAATAACCTTACGGTTAAATCTCTGGATATATGGAAGGGCTTCAATCAGTACTTCTGCTTTGTCCAGGTATTTCTGCATTGCTTTTTCCATCTTTTGATCTCCTGTCTTTTCATTTCTGTCTGTTTGCTGCATCTGTATACTTTAATCTTTGCATTCTGAATTAGCTTCTGTAATCTGCATTAATCTCAATATATCCGTGAGTCAGGTCACATCCCCATGCTGTTGCTGTCTTATCTCCCATCTTCACATCTGCAATTGCTGTAACTTCCGGCTCAGACAGAATTTTAGTTGCCTCTGCTTCGCTGTAATCTACAGCCGTACCATTTTCAATGATCTGGATCTTTCCGGCTTTACTCTCAAAGAACAGGTCAACTTTTTCAGGATCGAACTGTGCTCCGGAATATCCCATTGCGCAGAGAATTCTTCCCCAGTTTGCATCATGTCCTGCAATCGCTGTCTTTGTAAGATTAGAGCATACGATAGATTTTGCAAGTGTCTTTGCCTGTTCTACGCTCTCACAGCCAACTGCCTTGACTTCGAATAATGCGGTTGCACCCTCTCCGTCTCCTGCAATCTTCTTTGCAAGATATTCGTTGATCGTATGTAATGCTTCTGCAAAATTTTTATAATCTTCTGTTCCATATGTGATCTCCGGGTTCTCTGCCAGACCATTTGCCAGCAATACAACGGAATCATTCGTAGAAGTATCTCCATCTACAGAAATCATGTTGTAGGTATCTCCGACATCTTCGCTTAATGCTTTCTGAAGTGCATCCTTTGTGATCACTGCATCTGTTGTAATAAATGCAAGCATCGTACACATATTCGGATGGATCATTCCGGATCCTTTTGCCATACCTCCGATAGTTACTGTCTTGCCGCCGACTTCGATTGTAACAGCCAGTTCCTTCGGAAATGTATCGGTTGTCATAATTGCTTTAGCTGCTTCTGTTCCATTTTCAAGTGTATCATTCTTCTTTCCTGCCAGCGCTTCGATTCCAGCTGTCAGTTTGTCGATCGGAATCTGTTTTCCGATAACTCCGGTAGAACCGATGAGAACACCGTCTGCGGAAATGTTCAGTGCTTTCGCTGCTGCATCTGCTGTATCTTTACAGTATCCAAATCCTTCTGCTCCGGTGCAGGCATTGGCGATTCCTGAGTTTACAACGACTGCCTGTGCTTTTGCCCCGCTTTTTACAACCTGCTGATCCCATTTGACCGGTGCTGCTTTTACAACATTTGTTGTAAATGTTCCTGCTGCCACGCATGGAACCTGGCTGTATACCAGTGCCATATCCGTTCTGTCTTTATACTTAATTCCTGCTGCTGTACTTGCTGCTTCAAATCCTTTTGCTGCGGTTACTCCGCCTTTTACCTGTTTCATCTGTTCTTCCACCTTTCTTAATTCTCTCATTTTATATTACCGGCTGTTCATTAGTCTCAATTTTCTCGTTTTATCTGCCGGTTCTTTTATATGCTCTTTTATTTTATCTTCCTAATCTGCTTACTGGATAAACGCCGTGATATTTGCTTCATTCAATGTAAAATCATAATAATTCAGATCTTCTCTTTTTGTCCATCCGATTTCTTTCCAGAATGCATTGCCGATATCGTTCTGTGTAAATGCGATCAGAGATACTTTGTTAATACCTTCTTTTTTCAGTGCTTCCATGGTAAATACTACCATAGCCTTCCCGATTCCCTTCATCCTGTGATTTACATCTACACACACATGATACAGACAGCCTCGTCTTCCATCATGCCCGCAGAGAATCGCTCCGACGATTTTTCCGTCTTCTTCGGCAACTACGCTTGTCGTAGGATTTCTTTTTAAAAAGCGTTCTACGCCCTCTTTCGAATCATCCACACTTCGTATTCCGAATCCCTTGATGCTCATCCAAAGCGCGTGCACCTGATCGAAATCTTCAATTGTCATTACTCTTATATTCATATGTATTATTTTTCTCCTCTGCCTGTATTTTCAGATGAACTTAGGATAATGCTCCCTTACATTTCATCTTATCTGCATCCTTTTTCCGAAAATTTATGGGAACATTGGCACCAGTTCCAGACCTTCTGTCTCCGGAAGTCCGAACATCAGGTTCATATTCTGTACAGCCTGTCCTGCTGCACCTTTTACCAGGTTGTCAATGGCTCCCATCATGATGATACGGTTGGTTCTTGGATCGATCTTGAAATTGATGTCTACATAATTACTTCCTTCTACCCATTTTGTCTCCGGGCATACATCCTTTTCCAGAACACGGACGAATTTCTCATCTTTATAATATTTATCATAGATTGCTTTGACTTCTTCGTAGGTCACATCTTTTTTCAATGTTGCATATTCCGTCGCCAGAATTCCTCTGTTCATCGGAACCAGATGTGGCGTGAAGTTGATCAGCACTTTCTCTCCTGATGCATATCCGAGTTGTTCCTCGATCTCAGGTGTATGTCTGTGGCTTGCAACACCGTACGCTTTCATATTCTCATTCACTTCACAGAAAAGGTTCGGCACTTTTGCACCACGTCCTGCTCCGGAAGTTCCGGACTTGGCATCCACGATCAGGGTATTCATATCAATGATTCCTTCTTTTGCCAGCGGATATGCGGTCAGGATGGAACATGTTGTATAGCATCCCGGATTGGCTACCAGTCTTGCTTTCTTCACATCTTCTCTGTTGATCTCGCAAAGTCCGTATACCGCTTCTTCGATATACTGTGGGCTCTTGTGTTCAATTCCATACCATTTTTCATAAGTAGCAACGTCTTTGATACGAAAGTCTGCACTTAAGTCGATGATCTTTGTCTCACTTAAAATCTTGTCATTCATCATCGATGCGCAGAATCCCTGTGGCGTTGCAGTAAAGATCACGTCTGCCTGCTTTGCCAGTTCTTCCATATTATCATCCAGACATTTCGCATCTACGATCTGGAACATATTCTGATATACATCTGCATATTTCTTATCTATATAGCTTCTGGAACCGTACCATACAATCTCAGCATCTTTATGTCCGGCGAGAATTCTTACCAGTTCTCCCCCGGCATATCCAGTTGCTCCAATAATTCCAACTTTAATCATCTATATAACACCCTTTCCGATATTGAATTTTTATAAATTATCGTACGTTTTATAGTACCCCAATTTCCTGTAATTGTCTAGTTTGGTCGGATTGTTTTTTCAAAAATCCATCTATTTACTTTTGTGTGGTAAAAAAGGAACTTGCATAAGTATACATCAATAATGTATATTATGCAAGTTCCTTTTAATTATATTTCTGTTTAGTTCATCATCGTGGCTTACCCCGGTCCATGAGAAACTGCCAGCGACAGATTATTATATAGATACACTTCCGGCCGGGTATCAGCCGCTTAATAGATTAAACAGAAATCTCCTTCTTCTTCACCTCCGGCTCCACCAACACATTCTGATACCGATAAATACTAAGTAATATTCCAAACATAATATAACTGATCATCATCCCACTTCCCCCGGTCGTCAGAAACAGGCAATAATTATTTGAAAGTGGAAAATATCCAAGATTTTCTAATACATATCCAATGAACTGAATAAGCAGGACCACCACACATCCGGTTCCCATAATCATGCCGAGTTGATTTTTCTGGTGTCCTGTCTTTTGCAGGAACCATATCAGAATGCCTCCTACAATAGCAATTATCAGAACCGCTGCAAATATTCCATAATAATGTATAATAAAGGTCAGCATATAATCTCTGTTAAAGAACTTTATTTTTTCACAATCTCCACGTCCGGCAAGATGTGCTCCGGAGATCATATTTCTTATCATTCCCCCTAAGGTTCCGTCATTGCTTTCCGGATGGATAAAAGCGGATAGTCTTGCCATCTGATAATTTGCTACAGAGTCCAGTTTTACGAACACCCCAATTCCTGCTGCCGGGAGCAGAATTACCAGACTCCACAGTGTAATCAATGTTCTTTTTCTATTCACCTCAAACCATTCTTTCCAAACTGCAATTGATAACAGAATCATAAATGTAACTTCTACGCTGATTGCCATGGACAGATTCGGAATGCGTAAGATGATCCACACCGGCAGTATCTGCCACAGTATTGCCTTTACAACACCGGAATAACCAGATTTTTTTCTTCGCATGCTATACAATGTTGCCGCATATGCAGGAACAATCAGATATAAAAATGGACGCAGCGGTAATACCCGGCCAAATAAAAACAGGATCCCGTAAGCAGCTCCATTGATATATACTGCACCCATGAACAGGCTCAGTCCCATAACCACGATCCAGCCTCCGGTTAACAACTTGCCATACTTTCCTATTCTGCTGTAATCAAAATAACAGATTCCTATCATACAAGCCAGACCAATGATCGTCCACATAACACTTTTCAGATAGTTGATATTACCACCAATTCCCGATGCGATCCATTCTACATCTCCCGGATTATTTCCTGCATCTGCCAGGATGCTTGTTCTTATGAGATACATTAGTACAATTCCTGCCAGATTCAAAATCGCGATCAGTCCGATCATCTTCCAGGCCATCTTCGGTCGATGGATACGGTCCATTTCAACACCAACCTCTACCGGATCACCCATTTCCAGAACTGCCGCTTCTTCTGCTTCTTCGGCATTCATTCCTGCTTTCATATAATCACTTTTCTGATCTTCGATGTGTCCTTCCAGTTCTTTTGTTACCAGCGGAAGTGCCCGCTTACACCGGATCTGTTCTGTTACCGTCTGTATATATTTCTTTTTATCCAAAGCACACACCACCCATCACATCCAGAACCGCTTTTGAATACTCTTTCCATTCTTCTGACTTCTTTTTTAATTCTTTTTTTCCGGATCTTGTAATATGATAATATTTTCGGATCTTTCCGACTGCTTCTTTCTCATAAGACTCTACGAATCCTTTTTCTTCCAGACCATGCAAAAGCGGATACAAAGTTCCTGCTTTTAACTCAAATACATTCTTTGATTTTCCCCGGATGGTATCGATCATTTCATATCCGTACATGTCCTTTTCTTCTAATAATTTTAACACCAGCATCGTAGTACTTCCTGATACCAGACTTTTGTCTACTGCCATCTTCTCTTACCTCCTTTTTATAATCCAGTATGTAGATTATCTACATACTATATCGTTCGTCTATATATTATATCGGCAATCTACACAAGTCAAGATTTTTATTATTTTTTTACAAATTTCCTTACGAATGCATTGCAACAAAAAAATTCCGTGTCCTACTCAGCTATCAACTGAATAAAACACAGAATTTCTTATACTATTCTTGCTTTATACTGTTTTTTCTGTCAGCTCTTGCCGTCCTTCCGTTTCGGATGTCAGCCAGTTCACAACCGAACTTGTTCTAAGCTTCTTCAATAATATGTCTTGCTACATACACCCCACTTGCAGATGCATGCGAAAGTGAATGTGTCACACCACTTCCATCTCCGATCACATACAGTCCTTTATGACAACTTTCCAGATTTTCATCAATATCTACTTCCATGTTGTAGAATTTAACCTCCACACCATACAGAAGTGTATCATCATTAGCTGTTCCCGGTGCAACTTTATCCAGCGCATAGATCATCTCAACAATACCATCCAGGATTCGTTTTGGAAGTACAAGACTTAAATCTCCCGGTGTTGCTGATAAAGTCGGTGTTACCAGGCCCTCTTCGATACGTTTCTCTGTACTTCTTCTTCCACGTACCAGATCACCAAAACGCTGTACGATAACACCTCCGCCAAGCATATTGGAAAGTCTTGCGATACTTTCTCCATATCCGTTACTGTCTTTGAACGGCTCTGAGAAATGCTTTGCAACCAGAAGGGCAAAGTTTGTATTATCAGTCTTTTTCTCGTTTCCTTCATAGCTGTGTCCATTTACCGTGATGATTCCGTTAGTATTTTCATTTACAACAATTCCGTTTGGATTCATACAGAATGTACGTACATTATCTTCGAATTTTTCTGTTCGATATACGATTTTGCTTTCGTAAAGTTCATCTGTCAGATGTGAGAATATAACAGCCGGAAGCTCTACTCGAACACCGATATCTACACGGTTGGATTTTGTAGGGATTTCCAGATCCTTACATACCTTTTCCATCCATTTACTTCCGCTTCGTCCTACAGATACAATACATTTTTCACATTCATAACTGCCTTTTTCACATACAACTTTGTAGCCATTTTCAATCTTTTCAATTGTGTCTACCGGTGTATCAAAATAGAAATCCATATGGTCTTTCATCTGATTATACAGATTCTGAAGTACCACATAGTTGATATCTGTTCCAAGATGACGAACCGATGCATCCAGAAGATTTAACTTATTCTGCAGACAGAGTTTTTTGAATTTGGTTCCTGCCGTAGAATAGAGCTTTGTTCCTTCTCCACCGTTCTCCATGTTGATCTCATCCACATATTTCATCAGTTCTACTGCCTGTTTCTTTCCGATATACTCGAACAAAGTTCCACCGAAGTCATTCGTAATGTTGTATTTTCCATCCGAAAATGCTCCGGCTCCTCCAAATCCGCACATGATCGAGCAGCGCTTACAATTGATACAGCTCTTGATCTTATCTCCGTCAATTGGACATTTTCTCTTTTCAAGCGGATAGCCTTCTTCAAATACAGCAATCTTACATTCCGGTTTCTTTTTCATCAGCTCATATGCCGCAAAGATTCCTCCGGGACCTGCTCCAATAATAATTACATCATAATTCATACGTATCTTTCTCCTTTTATATATAAAAATATTATTTCGAAATTTTTTCTTGCGCTGATATTTTCTTAATTTATTTTTTGCGCAAATTGCCGGATATATTCTACGTTGTCGTCATGGATTCGTCAAGCATTTTTCGCAAGATCTTTCATCATTTCTTAATTATGTTTTCTAATCGAATTATGTAAACTTATCTAATCCCCTTTTAATTTTCCATTTATATATTCAAATATTCATCCATCATACACTTTCCCTTTATTTTATGCATATTTTTGCATATTTTTTAATTATTTTCACTTTTTTATCATTTTTTCTTGCATAATTATAAAATCAGGTGTATAGTATTCCTTGCAGTCAAAAATGTTCTTTATAAAAGAAAGACTTGACTTTTAAGACTGCATACGAGAAGATTATTTTAAAGCGATTGATAAAACTATATTTCATGTAGGAGGATATATAAGATGAAAGAAAAAGTTGTATTAGCGTACTCAGGTGGTCTTGACACCACAGCAATTATCCCATGGCTGAAGGAAACATTTAACTATGATGTTATCTGCTGCTGTATCGACTGCGGACAGGGCGAAGAACTGGATGGACTGGAAGAAAGAGCCAAACTTTCCGGTGCAGCCAAATTATATATTGAAGATATCGTAGATGATTTTGCCGACAATTACATCGTACCTTGCGTTCAGGCACATGCCGTATACGAAGATGAATATCTTCTGGGAACTTCTATGGCTCGTCCTGCAATTGCAAAACGTCTGGTAGAGATTGCACGTAAAGAAAATGCTGTTGCAATCTGCCACGGTGCTACCGGTAAAGGTAACGACCAGATCCGTTTTGAACTTGGTATCACAGCACTTGCTCCGGATATCAAGATCATCGCTCCTTGGAGAATGACAGATCTCTGGACTATGCAGTCACGTGAAGACGAGATTGATTACTGTAAAGCACACGGAATCGACCTTCCATTCGATGCAAAACACAGCTACAGCCGTGACCGTAACTTATGGCATATCAGCCACGAAGGTCTGGAACTTGAGGATCCTTCCAACGAGCCAAACTACGATGACCTTCTTGTAATGTCAACAACTCCGGAAAAAGCTCCGGACAAAGCCGAATATGTCACAATGACATTTGAAAAGGGTATTCCAAAGAGTATCAACGGCGAAGAGATGAAGGTATCTGATATCATCCGCAAATTGAATGAACTTGGCGGAAAACATGGTATCGGTATCATTGACATTGTTGAAAACCGTGTTGTTGGTATGAAATCACGTGGTGTATATGAGACACCTGGTGGAACAATCCTGTATGCTGCACACCAGCAGTTAGAGGAACTGATCCTTGACCGTGCTACAGCAGAAGTAAAGAAAGAAATGTCTGACAAGCTTGCTCAGCTCGTATACGAAGGAAAATGGTTCACTCCGCTTCGTGAGGCAATCCAGGCTTTCGTTGAAAGCACACAGGAATATGTAACTGGTGAAGTCAAATTCAAACTTTACAAAGGAACCATCACAAAAGCAGGAACAACTTCTCCATATTCTCTGTACAGTGAATCACTTGCAAGCTTTACAACAGGTGATCTCTATGATCATCATGATGCAAGCGGATTCATCAACCTGTTCGGACTTCCTCTGAAAGTTCGTGCAATGAAGCTGCAGAATGTAAATAAAAATCAAAAATAAATACATACTATGCGATTGAATAAAGCAGGGGCTGATAACCGTCCCTGCTTTATATTTAAATACTTTTCAAAACTCTCATCGCATTCCGATACCAGATCTTATCAAGCTGTGACTCCTTTACTCCTTTTTGCTTCAATATTTCCCACAGCTTCTCCATCTCATCCGGATGTCCAATTTCCATTACTTCCATCTCCCCGAAACCGTCAAAATCAGTTCCAATTGCCGGAAAATCACTGCCCCCTTTATTTAACATATGTAATATATGAGCTGTCATATCCTCAATCCTGGATTCTTTCTCTCTTCCAAGGAACGGACCATACAGATTAAGTCCCGCAATACCACCTGCATCTGCAAGCTGCCAGATCATCTCATCTGTCAGATTTCTCGGATGCTTTGCAATCTCCCTGCAATTAGAATGAGACGCAATCACCGTTCCTTTTGCGATTGCCATTATATCCCGGAATGTTCCATCCGATGCATGGGATACATCTATGATCATTCCCAGTTCTCCCATTCTTTCTATCACTTCTTTTCCAAAAGGTTTTAACCCCTTCCACATTACAGATTTCTTTCTGCTGTTTGGATATCCGATGCAGTTTTCATAATTCCATACCGGTGTCATAAGCCTGATCCCATGTTGATACAGCTCTTCCAGCCGCTCCATATGACCGTTTAAAATTCCCCCTTCTTCCACAGTCATAATCGCAGAGATCCGTCCTGCGAAATCATTCCTGTCTACATCATTCCACGAATATGCCAGTGCCAGATCTTCACTGTACCTCTCCTGCTGCTGCCTTAAATATCGCACCATATCCTGTACATGAACGAATGCCGCATCATATCCTCCTTTCTTCTTATAATCAGCCGCCTTCGTAAAACAGGCAAAAAGCTGCACGACGGTTCCCGCTTTTTTCATAGATGGAATATTGATATGGCAATCATTCTTCATCAAATCTCCCTGGCCATCCAAATCGATCAATTTCCACAAAGTATCACAGTGCATATCAATCATTCTCATGTTGTTTTTATCCCCTTTTGTTTATTCGTTTTATTACACAAATCACATTATGTAAATCATCTGTTATCAGTATACGACATTTTCCATAGTTTTTGTCGCTTTAACTGATAGTTTTTTCTATACATTTCCATATATATAATCTGCGTCTATTGCACATACTGTATATGTCATATCTACAGAACTTGCCGCTCGCAGCTTCTTTCAAACGCCCGGCGCTGCAAAGAACCTGCCACTGACAGTTCTTCACAGATATATAATAATAAAAAGGAGGAACGTGTACTATGTCAGAAATTTCAATACTTGATCTTCAGAACCTGCGTCATTTAATTGGCGGATTTGAAACCAGCCAGTGCAAAATGCAGGACTATGCCTCAGAAGCCAAAGATCCTGAAATCCGCAAGCTGTTTCAGGATGCTGCAGACAGTGCTATGAAGAACCGACAGGATCTGATGAAATTTTTATAGGAGGAACTATCTATGCTGGATGAAAAAACGATGGTAAGCGATGCCCTTGCCGGTGTCAACGGAGAACTTGTACGTTACGGAGAAATGATTTCCCAGACGGAAAACAAAGAATTGAAGCAGAAACTGAAACAAATACGTAATGACTGTGAAATGTCCCAGGAAAAACTTTATCAGATTGCCCGCGAAAAAAGTTATTATGTTCCTGCCGCCAAAGCTACCGATCAGGAAATCTCACATGTAAAAAACATTCTTGCCGGAATTTCCACACATTAGTATCGAACGCACGCAATACAGAGAACTTGCCACTGGCAACTTCTCTTGCATACTTTGGTATCTAAAATGCACGCCGGGACATTTCTTTTGTTCCGGCATGCAACATTTTGTTGCGTTTCTTTTTATTCGTTTATTATACTATACTTTTCTTACCGCGAGTGATATAATTTAATTACTTTAAATATTCATCGGATTTTGTAAGAAAACTGTCAAGTGGCAGCTTTTCCTACATAGCATTTCTTAAAACGATTCATGCCTCTCCTTTCTTATTTTACTTATATATTTTACGTAAGAATGGCTACACAATAATAATATTTCATTATTTTACACCCTCTATATACGTAAAATAACAAAAGGCAGCGCATCAAATGAATCCCCTTCCGCATATGTCAATGCACACAACAAAAGGCGCACCCGATATTCTTCGGGCAGCGCCTTATTTCTTTTAGCATGGACTTCTCTATCTGTAAATATCCTTATGCACTTCTCTCAAATTGTGAATTATACAGTTCTGCATAGAATCCATTTTGTGCTAATAATTCCTCATGATTTCCCTGCTCTACAATATCCCCGTCTTTCATAACAAGGATCACATCCGCATCACGAATCGTAGACAGCCGGTGTGCAATTACGAAACTTGTTCTTCCTTTCATCAGCTGATCCATCGCCTTCTGGATCTGGATCTCGGTTCTTGTATCTACCGAACTTGTCGCCTCATCAAGAATCAGAATCTTCGGATCTGCCAGCATGGCTCTTGCGATCGTCAGGAGCTGTTTCTGTCCCTGTGATACGTTACTTGCTTCTTCATTTAACTCCATCTGATAACCACCCGGAAGCGTCTTTATAAAGCGGTGTGCACGTGCTGCCTTTGCGGCCTCCACAACCTCTTCATGCGTTGCATCCAGTCGTCCATAACGGATATTATCTTCGATGCTTCCCTTGAACAGCCAGGTATCCTGTAATACCATTCCGAACATTTTTCTTAAGTCATCACGGTTAAAGTCGCGGACATCATGTCCATCTACTTTGATCGAACCACTTCCAACATCATAGAAACGCATTAATAATTTGATCATCGTCGTCTTTCCGGCACCGGTCGGTCCTACGATTGCAACCTTCTGTCCTGGTTTTACATCCACACTGAAGTCATTGATGATTGTGTGATCCGGATTATATCCGAAATGTACATGGTCGAAGCTTACGCTTCCTTCCAGTTTATCGATACATACCGGATTCTCTACCGTCTGGTCTTCTTCCTTCTCCTCAAGGAATTCAAACACACGCTCGGAAGCTGCCGCTGTAGACTGTAACATATTGGCCACCTGTGCAACCTGCTGGATCGGCATCGTAAAACTTCTTACATACTGAATAAATGACTGGATATCTCCAACCTGGATCGTACCTTTCATCGCAAGGTAACCGCCGAGGATAACCTCACCGACATATCCGAGATTTCCGACGAACTGCATGATCGGCATCATCATTCCTGACAGGAACTGCGATTTCCATGCCGATGTATACAGAATATCATTGTCACGCTTGAATGTTGCAATTACATCCTCTTCTTTATTAAATGCTTTGATGATATTATGACCGCCATAGATTTCTTCCACTTGTCCGTTTACATGACCCAGATATTCCTGCTGACTCATGAAATATTTCTGTGAACGTTTCACGATCACTGAGATCAGTCCCATTGAAACCGGAAGGATCAGGAGTGCTACCACGGTCATCAGCGGGCTGATACTGAGCATCATGATCAATACACCGATGATCGTTGTCGTCGATGTGATCACCTGCGTCGCACTCTGGTTCAGACTCTGACTTAAGGTATCTACATCGTTGGTAATACGCGATAATACTTCACCATGTGTCTGCTTATCAAAATAGTTCATCGGCAGACGGTTGATCTTCTCAGAGATTTCTTTTCTCAGACGGTACGTCAGCTTCTGTGACACACCCGTCATAATGTACCCCTGTACAAAGGAGAATACCGCACTTGTCAGATACAGGCATAACAGCGTCAGTACGATATGCGCGATCTTGTCAAAATCTATTCCGGATCCTCCAGATACTTTTCTGACCAGTCCTTTAAATATCTCAGTCGTTGCCTTTCCAAGAATCTTCGGTCCTACAATATTGAATATCGTACTTCCGATAGCAAATACGATTACAAAGAATATTCCAATCTTATATGCGCTCAAATATGCCATCAGCTTTTTCATTGTGCCTTTAAAATCTTTTGCCTTTTCATTTGACATCTGTGGTCCACGTCCTCTACCTCTTGGCATATTATTCCACCTCCTTAAGATCTTCTTCTAATTCTTTTTCTGATAACTGTGAAGAAGCAATCTGATAATATGCTTCGCAGTTCTTCAGTAATTCTTTATGTGTACCCTTTCCGACGATCTGACCATCTTCCAGTACAATGATCTGATCTGCATGAAGGATCGTACTGATCCTCTGCGCAACGATCATAACAGTACTTTCCGCTGTCTTCTCCTTCAGCTCTGCACGGAGTATTGCATCTGTCTTATAATCCAGTGCCGAAAAACTATCATCGAATATATATACATCCGGATGTTTTGCAATTGCTCTTGCAATCGAAAGTCTCTGCTTCTGACCACCGGATACATTGGCTCCTCCCTGTGAGATCGGGCTCTTATATTTTTTCTTCTTCTGATCAATGAATTCTGTTGCCTGTGCGATTGTTGCTGCTTCAATCATCTCAGCTTCACTTCCATCCGGGTTGCCATATAAAATATTCGAAGCAATATCACCGGAGAACAGTACAGCTTTCTGCGGTACATATCCCAGTTTTTCACGCAGTTCATGCTGTGATACATCTCTGACATCTTTTCCGTCGATCGTGATCTTACCATCTGTAACATCATAAAATCTCGGGATCAGGTTTACCAGCGTAGACTTACCACATCCGGTACTTCCGATAAATGCCGTGGTCTTTCCCGGCTCTGCCGTAAAGGAAATATCATGCAGTACATCTTCTTCTGCTCCCGGATAACGGAAGGATACATGATCGAATACGACCTTTCCTTTTCCTTCTTCCGGAATACGTGACGGCTGCTTCGGATCATGGATCATTGTCTCACTTGTCAGTACTTCATCAATACGGCTTGCAGATACTGCTGCTCTTGGAAGCATAACCGAAATCATACAGATCATTAAGAATGCCATGATGATCTGCATTGTATACTGGATAAACGCCATCATATCTCCAACCTGCATTACACCGTCGTTGATACTGTGACCGCCTACCCATACGATCAGCAGCGTAATACTGTTCATTACGAACATCATAAGCGGCATCATAAACGTCATCGCACGGTTTACGAAAAGGTTTGTCTTCGTCAGTGCTTTGTTCGCATCATCAAACCGCTCTTCCTCATGCTTTTGTGTGCCGAATGCACGGATAACCGAAAGTCCTGTTAAGATTTCACGACTGACAAGATTCAGTCTGTCGACCTGATTCTGGATCAGTTTGAACTTCGGCATAACTACAAAGAATAAAAATCCTACGATGACTACAATGATTGCAACCGCAAGTCCGATGATCCATGACATGCTGACATTCGTGTGGAAGACCTTCCAGATTCCTCCGATTGCCATAATTGGTGCATACAGAACCATTCGGAGGATCATCACAATCAACAGCTGGATCTGCTGGATATCATTCGTACTTCTTGTGATCAGTGATGCCGTAGAGAATTTGTCAAACTCTGCATTGGAAAATCCGACAACCTTACGGAATACATTCTCACGAAGTCCGCGTCCGACACCGGCTCCGACACGAGATGCTAATAGTCCGACCATAATACTTGCCGCCATTCCAAGGAATGCAAGTGCCAGCATCTTGGCCCCTGTGTGTAAGATATAACTGGTTTCGATCTGATCGGTATCGATTCCTACATGTGTGTAAGCATCTTTGATATAGGTGGAGGCTGCCTGTTCAATGATTGAATCCTGCATGGAATTCATCTTTTTATTCATCTGTTTGATCAGCGCGTCTCTGCCTTCTGCTCCCATGAAGTTCAACATATCATAGATATCCATCTTGTCAAAATCCGGAACTTCTGACATCTGCGCTGCTGCCTTCTTTTGTGCTTCCTGCATCTGAGTCTGTACCTGTTGTGCCGCTGCCTGCATCTGGGCCTGCACCTGGGCCTTCGCCTCCGGTGTCTGGGCCGCCGCCAGTGCATCTGCAAACTGTGCATTAATCTTATCTTCTGCCTCTTTCTGTGCTTTTTCCATCTGCGCCTTGGCCTCAGCCTGTTTTGCTTCAACCTGTTTCTTCATATTTGTACGCATCTGGTCTTCGATTCTTTGTGTCATGTCACTGCCGGAGTCAAATCCTGCCGCCAGAAGCATCGGCTTTCCGAGGATATCGGAGAGCTTCTCCATCTTTTTATCATCTTCTTTTACAGAAGATTTTAATTCCATAACGGTTCCCTTATAGTCGTATTTCTTCGTTGATTTCGTATAAGCATTCTTTACAAGCTCCTGCTTATCCGACGGAACCAGAAGTAACAAATGGTTCAGATCTTTTTTAGAAATCGTATCCGGTACGGTCTCATCGATACCCCCCTGCTGGATACCGACATTCACAATATCCGAGGTATATGTCGGCAATGACAGGTCACAATATGCCTGCACGACAAGTATACAGATAATCGCTACAACCGCACCTGCATACGGTTTCAGAAATTTTAATAATTTTCCCATATCTTTTATGCCTTTCCTTTCTGTCCTATTTATATCAAAACAGTTCCTACATATGTTTCATAGAAGGATGTGTTTTTTCCATAATGGTCTGCATATCCACTCCTTTGAAATCCTTAGACTCCAGAAGATTATTCTTCATCTCTGTAAGCAGACGCTTCATCAGAAGTACCTCTTCTCTTGATATCCCCTGATAGATTATTTCTTCCATCTCTGTAAGGACACGGCGTATTCCATCTATACATTCTTCCCCTTTCGGAGCAAGCTGTATCCTTGTAATCCTCTGATCCTTCTCATCCGTCTTACGGCTTACATAACCTTTTTCTTCCATCTTGCGAAGTGCGACTGTCATAGACGGTGGAGTAATCCCAACTCTTTGTGCGAGCTGTCTCTGTGACTGTTCTCCCCAGCATTTCAGTGAAAATAATATTCCTGCCTGACTCGGCTTGATGTCCAGTTCTTCCATTCTTTTCATTCCCTGATATTTCATGAACTGCATCAATTGGAATATCGAAAAGAACACAGATGATTCCATCTCTTTGTGCATATTATTTCTCCTCTCCCAATTAATTAGATGTCTAACGATTATATTAGTCATTTTCACCAGTAATGTCAATGTTTTTATATTTATTTAATAATCATTCCGTCATTTTAACAAATATTTAATTAGTTATATAACTAAAAAAGAATCTCCGGAACAACTTTTGTCCCTGAAGATTCTTCTGCCCTTTGATTATAACTTTTCTGAATCAAGTACAATGGTAAACGGACCGTCATTTACAAGACTTACTTTCATATCTGCGCCAAATTTTCCCCGTTCAACTACCGTTACTTGTTCCTTACACCTACTGATGATATATTCATACATCTTCTCCGCCATATCCGGTTTCCCTGCTTCTATAAAACTTGGCCGGTTTCCCTTCTTACAGTTCGCATACAGAGTAAACTGAGAAATCAGAAGCAACTCTCCTCCTACCTGATCCAGCGAAAGATTCGTCTTTCCATTCTCATCTTCAAAAATGCGAAGTCCTAACATCTTCTTTAACATCTTATCTGCTGTGTCTTTTGTATCCGAATCCGCAACTCCGATCAGGACCATGAATCCTTTCCCGATCTTGCCTATCACTTCGCCATCTACTTTTACACTACTTTCTGTTACTCTTTGAATTACAAAACGCATCTGATTTTCTCCCTTTTATCTCTTTTTCTTTTCAGGAACCTGTGCCAGGATAATTGCAGCAAACATCAATATACATCCCGACATTTCCCTTATTGACAGTCTTTCTCCCAGCACAATCCAGCCGGCCAGTACAGAAAAACACGATTCCAGACTTAAAAGCAGTGATGCCACCGCCGGATTTACATTTTTCTGTCCCAGTATCTGTAGTGTATAAGCAACTCCACAAGATAATACCCCGGCATATAAAATTGGCATCCATGCAGTCATTACAGCTGTTATCTTTGGTGTCTCCAATGCAAACATAAATGGCACGGACAAAATTCCGCAGACAAAGAATTGTATACACGACATCTTCACACCATCTACCTTAGGTGCAAAATGATCGATCACCAGGATATGTACCGCAAATACAAGTGCGCATAAAAATACCAGAATATCTCCTTTGCCAACAGAAAACGACTCTGTAATACACAGGAAATAAAGTCCCGCAACCGCCAGCACTACTGCCAGCCATATCTTCCAGCCTATCTTTTTATGAAGAAAAACTCCCATCACCGGAACGATCACGATATAAAAAGCGGTGATAAATCCGGCCTTTCCCGCTGTCGTATATTTAATACCGATCTGCTGAAGACTGCTTGCCGCAAACAGTAACACACCACAGGCCAATCCGCCCGTGAGCAGATCCTTTTTCGTGCCTGTATCTTTCGATCTTCCATTTAATTTCTGCAAGATCCAGATACATGGCAAAAGTGCCGCTCCTCCAATCAGGCTTCTGACTCCATTAAATGTAAACGGTTCCAGATAATCCATACCCACACTCTGTGCTACAAATGCTGTTCCCCAGATAAAAGCTGTAAGAAGCAGCATTAAACCATTCTTAATCCTCATATCATTCACACTCTCCATATATACATATCCCAAATATATTTACATGCATTCTTTCCTTCACTATTTTTTATACTGATGTTTATTATACGATACATTCCGGTGATTTGCAAAGAATCTGCTCTACTTTTTATAATGATATTAATACCAGAATCCCACTTGACTTTTGTATCAAACAACGGGATACTAATAGATAAGAAAAGGAGGACTTCACTATGTTATCAGAACGAATCTTAAAGCTTCCGGGCTTCCTTTATCAGATCGGGAACAATTATTATTATCTTGGAAAATGGATCTGCAAGGAATGCACCGACCAGGCTGCCACTGATTGTGTCACCATGTATCAGATGTGCCGCGCCGGAAAAGAAGAACCTGAAACAAATACTTATTTTCAAAAGCTCCGTGCTTACAGTGATTTCGCATTAGAAGTACCGTATAATCCTTCTAAAATTGCTGCAGATATGAAAGCGATTTTGGAATCTCTTTCTGATGAACAGCTTCACAATCTCACGGAACAGATTGATCATCTTGAAGAAGATATTACCCGTTATTGCGGCTAAATTCTTCTTTTCAACCGACTGCCTGTGTTCTTTTTTGCAATATAGTGGTACAAAAATAAGAGGAGCATTTCCATACACACGGAAACGCTCCTCTTATTTTTGTTCACAGTCAATCCGTCAAATCACTAAATAGTAACTTTGCCTGTTGTCTCTTCATTTATTACATAATAAGCTGCAGCTTCTTCTGGTTTCAGATATACATTCAGAGTTTTGATTTCTTCCACACTCTTACCATACTCTTTTGTCCATACTTCATGCACTTTTTTTGTAATCTCTTCTGTGCTGATCTCTTTACCCATATACTGAAGATAAAAGCTTGTCTTTGCTTCTTTCTTCACGTCTTCTGCCTCTTTCAATACACCTGCTCTTGTCTCGATTGCCTTAGTTGTGTCTTTTGCAGTTGCGATTGCTGCCGGTCTTGAGTTGTTTCTTCTATTTTTTTTCATATTGATAACCTCCTCAATCTACAAATAGAACATTACCTTCTCTATTATAAAGCATTTGCGAAAAATGTCAAAAGATATCCGTTTTTATTCGTCCCCGCGTCCATATTGGTTAATTGTCAGATCCTTTACCACTTCCCCTGCAAGAATCAGTCCTGCAACCGACGGAACAAATGCAATGCTTCCCGGGATGTCTCTTCTTTCGGTACATTTTCTGTCCGTTCCCGGAGGACATACACAGTGCTGTCTGCAGCTGATACTCATATCTTCCAGCGGACGTACCGGCTTTTCTTCTGAATATACAACTTTCAGTTTCTTTACGCCACGTGCCTTTAATTCTCTTCGCATAACCTTTGCAAGCGGACACATCTTCGTCTTATAGATATCTGCCACCTGAAATGCCGATGCATCCAGTTTATTACCGGCTCCCATACAACTGATAACCGGAATTTCTGCGGCTTTTGCACGCATAATGATCTCAATCTTTGCCGTTACCGTATCTACTGCATCTACCACGTAAGAGTATTCTTCAAACGGGAATTCATGTGCATTCTCAGGAAGATAAAAGCATTTCCTTACTTCTACATCTGCGTCCGGATTAATCTCAAGGATTCTTTCTTTCATCACATCTACTTTATATTTTCCAACCGTCTTCCTTGTTGCAATAATCTGACGGTTAATATTCGTCAGACATACTTTGTCATCATCTACCAATACAAACGAACCGACACCGCTTCTTGCAAGTGCTTCTACAACATATCCACCAACACCGCCGATTCCAAAAACTGCAACCTTTGCATTCGAAAGTCTGTCCATATTATCAGCTCCTAAAAGAAGCTGCGTTCTGGAAAACTGATTTAACATAGCTTTTCCTCCACTCATACTTTATATTTTTTTCTGTCCGTATTCTTGACTTATCATTCACTCTTCGCACCGTTTCACAGCGCAATCCCTATTATAGTAGTAGGATATATAGTAAGTCAACTTATTTCTTATATCTTCTTATATGAATTCTTCTGACGATGGTCTCTTTCGATGCACAGATCTTATCTGCCAGACATACCAGCCAGGCTTCTTTACACATTGGTGGAACGATATTAAGAGGAAACATATGCCGCGAAATGATGTTTTCTTCCCGTCTGGTCAGTTCAAAATCATTTTTTGCATTTTGAAGCGCACGTCCTGCATGGATAAAACCGTGAAATCTGTGTCCCGCATTTTTTTCATGCCAGTCATACAAAAAATAATCATGCAAGAGCGCACCTCTGATCAGCTCTTTTCTATTTACATTTAGGGAAAATCTTTCTGCAAGCTCCACACTTGTGTACGCTACACTGATACAATGCTTATACACGGATATATCACTGTGCTGCATATATCTCTGTGTATATTTCATACGCCCCTGTTCATCCAGTTCTTTCAGTATTTCTTTGATGTCTTCCAGAATCCGGTCCTCATCATTCATACAGTCAGCCCCTTACTCTCCATATAATTATTCTTCGAACGCCTGTCTGATACTGTCATAATGAAGAAAAATTCCTTCATCAGCATATCTCTTAATCTCATTCAAATCCGCAATCGCAAAGCCAGACACTTCTTCTTCCTGTGTCTTTACATCTGATTCATCAAACTCCAGCACAAATTTATAAATATCCACAAAATAATTATTTTTCTCTTCCGGATTCACTCTCTTATAAGAAAATGCATATCCTCCTTCTGCATTCGTTACATCAATTCCCGTCTCTTCTTTAATCTCACGGATCACTGCATCTTTCGAATCTTCTCCGGCGCGTACACCGCCTCCAGGCACTTCCCACCATCCTGCTGCCCATTCTTTATCCATTCTCCTTCGGGTGATCAGATATTTTCCATCCGGTCTCATTAATACTCCAAGAACCGTCAGGTGGAATTCCCCCGGCTTCATATTCCAGTCATTATGTTTCATTGTACGTCCTGTACGTTCCTTGTTCTCATCGTAAATATCCCATAATTCCATCTTTTTATTATTTCTCCTTCTTACGAACACATGGCGATATAAAACAAGTGGAAAACCAGTATTCCCGACTCCCCACTTTTTAATGTCTTAATATTCCTCGTTCACAATCATCTTTTCAAATTCTTTTTTTATAAAATCGCAGGTTGGCTTTGTCCACTGAGTTCCTTCCAGTCCCTTCTCAGACTTGATAAGCTGCAGTGAAAATAACAACGCCTCCAAAATCTCCTTATGTTCCAGATTCTGAAGATTTGCAACAACATATTCCTTTGCCTCTTTCGGCTGTATACCGGCTTTTTTACTCAACATCCTGCTGAACTGTTCGAATGTAATAATCTTCTTTCCATATTCCCAGAAATGATTTTCATACTTTTTATACTTCTGTACATATTCCTGAATGATTTCCAGCGATTCGGAATCCAATGTATAGCCATACTTTCCGGCAATCTTTTCCAGTTCTTTCCACCAGGAAACATCTACAGCCGAATAATCCATGCTAATCCGGAAGCAGCCTCCGGTCTTGTGAATTGCTTTTTGAAATTCATCTTCCCAAGTTGGACATACCAGCATCTTCTCTCCATTTACAATTCCACCTTGTATTATCTTTTCTTTCATCCTCCATGTCCTCCTTACGATAGATTCGTCATATCCTCAGCTCAAATCACTATGAATATTATAACATTATTTTTATCCGATTGCAAAGCCGAAGTATTTACCCAGAGCACGTCACCGACAGCTTCTTTCGAACGCCTGCCGATTTATATTATGGTCGATATCTAAAATTTATTTTTATAACGCAAAAAGAGCGGAAAACCTTATAAATTAAGGCTTTTCCGCTCTTTCATAGGAGCAGGGGATGAGAGAATCGAATTTCAATACTCTCATCTCGTTCTTTCTGAGTTTCCTTGATTTTTCAACGTTTTTCACACTTTCATGCATCAATTATTTGATACCCTTTGATACCCTTAATCAATAAACTCAGAAATTAATTGCCCTATTTATTTGCTTTATCTTAGTTTCTTTGCTCTTATTACTAAAGTAATATAACTTACGTGTTGTAGCGATATCACTATGTCCCATTTGTTCCGCAACCGTGCTATCATCTACTTTGTTATCCAACAATGTTGTTCCATACGTTTTTCGTATTTTATGTGTTGATCGATGATTAAGCTTCAACTTCTCGCATATAGTTGAAAGTCGTTTGTTAAAAGTATTTTCTCGAATCCTCTTATTTCGGTTCATAAATAAAAATTCACCATGTGGATTTAGTTTCTGAATCTGCATCAATGTCCATTTAACCGTTTCCGAAAAATATAACATTCTGTTTCCAGCGTCGGTTTTGGCAAATTCTTTCGTTGTAACTTTCCATTTTCCATCTTCATCTTTGTATTTAATCTCAGTTCTGCACACTTGTATGTATTCATCACATATATCACATGGTTTCAATGCAGAAATTTCTCCTATACGCATTCCGGTTTGAAACTGTAATAACAATCCCATATTCCAGATATCAATATGATGTTTAAGATAACTGACAATAATTGGGATTTCATCTTCTGAAAAGATTTCATTTTCTCTACAGCATATTTTCTTCTCAAAAATATTATTTGGTAGTTCCAGATCTCCAAAGAACTCTGTAATACTAAGATTTGAATATTCCTGTGCTTTTCCATACTTGAATATTCCTCTGATTAATGTTCGAAGACTTGAATATGTCTTTTTTGTCAAATGTTTTTCATGAATCGTCGTTTTAATAAAATCAGTTAAATCTGCACTGGTAATATTTTGCATCTTTTTACGACAGATCGGGGTATCCGGTAAGAAAAATCGTTTGAAATCCGTACAGTATCTATCATATGATTGTGTCTGAATTTCTCCGTATTTTAATTTCTTGTCCACCCACTCTTGAAAAACATCTTTGATGTAAATTGATTTTTCCTGTTTCTTATAATAGGCAACAATAACATCTTCAAGGTCTTCCCTTGTCTTTCGTTTACGGAATACCCGTCCTTTCTCTTCATCTGGAAGATAAGTCAACCATATTCCTTGATCGTTTTGCCATACTTTATATGGATGTTGGGAAAGTATTTCATTTCTTTTTTTCAATTCAACACTCTTGGATATTTCATCCATGTCCACAATACCATATTGTAAGGCAATTTGTAAAGTTTCCTCGGAGATACTACCATTGCTTACTTGCATCATAGTATTCTCCTTAATTCAACTTTTATGACGTATTAATAATTGTCACTTAATTTTGTATTTTTTAAATCTTCATGTTTTTGTAACCAGATATCAAGTTCCCGTTTCATTCCATTGCTCATCCAAAACATCGCTTCATAATTTTGATACAGAAATAATGCAAATTCTTGTTTTGCATCTTCACCATATATTTTTTCAATTTTATAAATCGTCGGGAAAAGACCACTTCCACATAAAATATGCTGGATGCTCTGTCTCAACGCATTATCTCTCGGACTCACACACACTAATGACGGAAATATTTTTCCATCTGCAACCGCCAATAAATCCGTCGTATATCTGGTATATTTTCCGTTTGCATCCGCAAACCTATATTTTTGTAAAATAGTATGTGCAATAAATTTGTTAAAACTTACTGCATCCATACGCTCTGACAGAATCGTTTCTGATATCGAATGCGCATAAGAGCCTTTATAGACGGCTTCAAATCTTATCCATGAACGACATTTATTAGCTTCTTCTTTCCGAAAGCCATTATTCGTTAACTGTTCCTTGCGCTTATCATATATTCTTAAAAAACTACGGGTATTGGTACTCTTACTTCCAATATAGATTGTCTCGATATTTTCTTGCTTTCCAATAAAACTTAAATTTTTAACCCGTTTCCGATCTTGATGATCTCTAACCGTTATCTCATTCTTAGATAATGCATCATATAAGTCATTCAAATTAATATCATAGTTAAAATAATCTGCCGTCATATCAACACGTGATACCCTTACAGATTCTTTGATTGGATCGCTGACCATATGCATAAACTCCGACATATTTACCATCTTATTAAAGAGTCTTTGATATCTAGCCTGATATATGCTCCAAGCTTTCGCACTGAACTTAATACATACCCCCATGTCGGGTATATGCTCATTATATGCAATTGCAAAATAATAATCTTTTAGACCCAAATCATATGTCCTTGTATATCCCTGTAAGTTTCCCCCTATTTTTTCGTTCACTTTTCCATCAAAAACAACGTCAATATTTGAATTTTTAACAAACTCATATATTATTGTTTTTGCACATTCTTCCCATGTTCTTAATAATATCTTTTCTTTATGGAAAATGATAAAAGTGAATTCATCAATATTAATCTGTAAATTGGTAGTAAAGCTATTCACTTTTTATGGAGCTGGGGTTATTACATAACCCCAGCTTGCCCCTCCTTTCCATCATTTTTATATTCTTCCAAATGCTCAACAGATTTCAAGATATCAAAATCCAACCTAGCAATAGAAGTTACTGCTGGCATTTCCGGTGTAGAAATCTGTGGATAAACCAACAAACCTTGTCCACATTCAAATTTTCTTTTCGCAACATCTGGATAAACACCCAACGCTGTTATATATGTCTGTCTCTCTGCCATGCCTAATATCAGCTTAAATGGCAAATTCTCTTTCAACTCTGTTGATAAATTATTCGCATTTGTTTGTTGTTGGGCAATAAAACAAAAGCAACCTAACTGCCGTCCCTCTCTGATTGTATTACCGATTATTTCATCAACGCTGTCCCTTGTCTTCTTGTCATACCTTGCTAACGATGCCTTAAACGAACTGTATTCATCAATAATCAAGCAAATGGGACTAAATCCAAAGTCTCTGTAATCACTGTCTAATTTTTCCACCAGACAATCAGCAAAGGCTCTTTTCCTATCAAGCATTTTTTTCTCAAACTGCCTTAACAATGCAATGATGTCTTCAACACTGGATGCCACTTTTTCTGGATTAATTGCTCTTCCCAATACATATAATCCACTGAATTTGGGATCTGCAATATATAAGTCTACGTCACATTTTTTCGACAACAACTGCAACACAAAATTATATAAACAATACGATTTTCCCGATCCCGTCTGACCAACAATCAGCGCATGAAATATCGACACTTTATAACGTGAATCAAGAAACAATTCATAATCACCTGTATTCTTTCTTGAATACTCGAAAAAATCTTTCGATGAGTGAAATGACATTTGTTCAACATGATATAATTCGAACTCATAAATATAATAATTACAGTCGTCCGATATATAAGATGATGACAGTATATATTCATCTGGCAATGCTGAACTGATTGGCAGTTCTTCTAATCTTTTATCAAGCTTTATACAGTTTTCTATTTTTATGACACCATTATCGAATTTTGATGAAATCGTTATATCTAACCGTGGCATTACTGCACATTTTTTGAACAGTACATTTCTCTCAACATAATATCCATCGTCATACAATGCTTGAATCAAAGAATTTTCCATCTTTATATGTAATTTTGCATACTTTATTCCATTCTTTAATCTATGATGTTTTTTCCATTTCAAAAAAATGCATAAATTTATTATTATATTTGCAAGGAGCAATGTCACTCCTAATAAAATGTATATATTATTCTTAATATATTTATAAATACACAAAAGTAACATTGCTCCAACAAACAGATAAAAACTTATAACAGCAGTAGTACGTATAATCCGTTTTTGTTTAATCTGCATATTATTTTTCCTTATACTCGTAAATTTTGCCAAATCTAAGAATACAATTGTAATCGATATAAAAACTGTACTGAGGCAAAAATTCGCCAAGAGTTACCATATCTCCCTTCGAAAAAGGTAATGGATAACTACATCCAATAATTGTCACATCGAAGTTTTCAAAACGATTGTCTTCCATTTTTTCTCCGGTCTTTTTATCTACAACAGGCTCGGAAAAATCCTCTTGGATTTGTAATCTTACTTTTACCCCCGGCGGAAGTATAGTTTCTCCAGTTTCGTCCATCTTCCCCTTGTACGGGCTTTGACTTACAATCATATACTTATTGCCTGTATCCTCCAGAAATTTTTCACCGTCTACAACTGTATGTACATATCTGTATACATTTTTAATCATATTTTTATTCCTCCATCTTTATAAATCTAGCATTCCCTACATTTTTAACATTTTCTGCAAATCCAAAAATATTTGCCCTGTTGGAAAATCCCATATTTCTTCCTGATTTTCTTACTTCCTTTTCTTCCGCTTCGCTTAACATGAACGCTTCTGTAACAGAATAATAGACACCACATTTTCCGTCTTCTACAAGAAATACAACTTTTGTACTCGCTTCTGCTTTCTCTGGATTTAACTCTACCCAAGTACTCGGGAAGATGAATCGCCCGTTCATCATTTTTCTTGCTTTTTCATTTTGCTTCATTTCATCATCTCCTTTCGTTTCTTTGTATCTCTATCTTAATTCTTTATCTCTAGCTTTGCATTTAGAGTGAATCTTTTGTCACATCTCTTATTCTCTGTCTTAATTTTCGTACGTTACTTGCTTCTATTCCTAATTCCTCCGCAATCTCTTTTGTACTTTTTCCTTGTGTCACGATTTTTTTTAATATTTCATAGTTCCAACTGCTATACACTCTATATGGTGTAATACACATTTTTTTACCCGCATACTTACTTGCCATTTTTTTATATTCTACTTTTCCAACTGTCTCATACAGCAAAATATTCAGTAAATAATTTCCCGTTTTTTCTACATATGGATCTGTGTATTTGTCCTCAAACCGTACATATTCCATAAAATAAATATATACTTTTTCTTTTTTTCCAAATTCCGACCACACTTTTTCTTTAAATCTCATCATTTTTTCTTTCCCTATTTCTTCTTCCAATTCATTAATTTTAATCGATCCTTTGTACATGCCTCCGACTCTTTCTGCCAGACATAATTTGCAAAGTTTCTCTTTACACATCTCGGCGAAAAGAATATGGGAGTTTTCTTCATTTTTCGTACGGCATCAATTTTTGAAATAAAAAAAATCCCTAATCAAGGGTAAAGGCTTTGCCGACGCACTCGTGCGTCCCCTTGACAAGAACTTTTTCTTATTTCTCTATATAAACAAGCAGACCTAAGGTTAGGTCTGCCACACAAATTTGTCCACAAAAAAACTTCCGCATTATTGACGGAAGTTCTTAGTCATCTACAATTACCAACAAATCTTCTATTGTACAATCAAAATAATCACACAGTTTTATAATCAGATTTGCATCTATTCTTTGAAAGTCATCACGGCAATATCTATTAAAATTACCTCTAGGCAAATCTAAATCTTTACAAATTCTATTCTTACTAATATCATTCTCTATTAATAATTCATTCAATCGCATATGAACATGCTTCATTCTATCAACTCCTTGAGAATATTATAATGTTGAAATTATTTTCTAGTAATTTCCCGTTTAAGAAGTTATTATATATTAAGGGGGGTATATTAAAAATGAGAAAAAATTTGATATGTATATTACTACTAATACTAATACTGAGCTTATCTGGATGTAGTAAAGTTTCCACTAAAGAAATGGATGTATTTTCATCAACTATTGAAAAGAACGCTAGTGAAACGACATTAACAATAACAGTCATCCTTAATCGCCAAATTTCATCACAAGAATATGAAGATTATGCACGCTCTATAATAGATCATTGTATTAAAAATAATTTTAAAAGTGTAAAATTTAGCTATGATCTCTCTGGTTATCCCTCTTCATTGGATGCAACTATATATGCTACGGAAAATGATATTAAAAAAAATAATATATGCTACACCTTTAGATATCATCCAGCTGATAAAAATTCTTCTAGCAAATATACAATTAATGATAATTCCGATAAATATCTTTTAGAAATTATTAAATAATTATCTATTTTCGGAACTAGGTTCCGCTTTATATTT
>OGQI01000392.1_pt1 | contig 35465 bp, 29 predicted proteins | sample 1553171 | NCBI WGS metagenome assembly OGQI01 (sample SAMEA2579988, study PRJEB22360) | human gut metagenome | biome: human gut; feature: human-associated habitat; material: faeces | place: Denmark | collected 2008/2010
AAAGTAAAGTATTTAGTGTGATTGCTACTGTTTCAGGTTATGGAAATGTTACTAACTCTTTAGTTGTTGGTAATAAAACAACCGGTGTTAATGTGACTGTTCCTGAAATCAATCCGGACAAAACAGTTGACAACGAAATTCCTAATTTCGGTGATAATGTAACCTACACTGTAAAAGTTACTAATGACGGTATCGGTGATGCTAACAATGTAGTTATTACAGATGTTTTAGATAAAGGATTGAAATTCTTAAATGCAACTGGAAACTTCACATATGATGAAAAAACAGGCACAATTACCTGGACTGTTGATTTGGATAAAGGCGAAACCAAAACATTCAATGTAAATGTTACTGTTTTAGGTTATGGTGTTTTACCTAACACTGTTGCTGTTGGTAATAAAACAGCTGTCAGAAACATAACAGTTCCTGAAATAATCACTGTAAAAGAAGTTAATTCCTCTGCTATTCATATTGGAGATGAAATAACCTACACTATTACAGTTTCCAACTCTGGAAAAATCAATGCAACAAATGTTGTAATTAGAGATATTCTTCCTGAAGGATTAAAATTCATCAATGCTTCAAACGACGGAGTATATGACCCTGTTACTGGAATTATTACATGGATTTTAAACATCACAGCTAATTCAACTGTTGATTTGACTGCTGATGTATGTGTAAACAAATCAGGAAATATTACAAATACTGTAAATGTTGGAAACAAAACTTCCAACTGCACTATAGAATCCGGAGATATTGTTGATCTGGAAATACACATTGTTGCTGACAAATCCGAAATATATGTTGGAGACAATGTTGTCTACACTGTTACTGTCATAAATAATGGACCAAGCGATGCAATAAATACTATTGCTAATATATTAATACCAAATACATTAAGCATTCTCTCATATAATGCAACAAAAGGAACATTTGATATAACTTCAGGCAACTGGTCTATAGGAAACTTAACAAATGGTGAAAAAGTCGTATTAACATTTGTAGCTAAAGCATTAAACGAAGGCAATTCAACAGTATATGTCAATGTAACAAGCGAAACCTTCGAAGTAATCATGGAAAACAACTACGACAATGTAACTGTTAAAGTCCTTAAAAAAGCAGCTCCGATCGGTCCGGATAAACCGGTTCATCCAGATGGTTCATCTTCAGATAATGAATATGGCAAATCTGTAAACTTACCGAATACAGGAAATCCACTTGTAATATTGCTCTTATGTATTTTAAGTGTAATATTCGTCGGATCTAGAAAAAGAAAATTATAATTTATTTGTGGTTTGGGTTTGACTACTCAAATCATCTTTTTTTTATTTTTTAAGATTGGCTATTTTTTCATTGCTATTAATGGATTGCTCTTATTATTTTCTTAGAAATTAACAGTAACTTGTATATAATCAGCACAACAAATATTAAAAATAATTTGAGTATTGTTGTGATAATATGGCTAGTCAAAGTGAAGCAGCTCTAGAAAATAATTTAATTAAAACCTTAGTTGATGGAGGTTATGAGCAAGTTTTAATTAAAGATGAAAAAGAGTTAGAATCTAATTTTAAACAGCAATTGGAAAGATTTAATAACACTACTTTTACTGATGATGAGTTTAAAAAGATTCTTATTCATTTGGAAGGAGGTTCTATTTTTGAAAAAGCTAAAAAGCTCAGAGACCAATATGAACTTTCTCGTGAAGATGAAACATTCTATGTTAAATTTTTAAACAAAAAAGAATGGTGTAAAAATATTTTTCAAGTTGCAAATCAAATTACAATGGAAGGAACATATAAAAATCGTTATGATGTGACTATTCTTATTAATGGTTTGCCTTTAGTTCAAATTGAACTTAAAAAGCGAGGTGTTGAACTAAAACAGGCTTTTAAACAAATTCAAAGATATCAGTTACATTCATTCCATAATCTTTTTAATTATGTACAGATTTTTGTAATAAGTAATGGTGTGAATACTAAATTTTTCTCAAATAACTCAGAACTAAATTATAACTTTACATTTTTCTGGAAAGATAAAAATAATAACAATATCAATAATTTAGAAGATTTTGCAACTACATTTCTGGAAAAATGTCATTTATCTAAAATGATTTCACAATACATTGTTTTAAATGAAACAAAAAAATCACTGATGGTTTTAAGAGCATATCAGTATTATGCTGTTGAAGCTATTCTTGAGAGTGTTTCAAATAAATCTAACGGATATGTATGGCACACAACAGGTTCAGGTAAAACTTTAACTTCATTTAAAGCTTGTCAAATATTAACCAGTAGGGAAGATATTGATAAAGTAATGTTTATTGTTGATAGAAATGATTTGGATTATCAAACAACTAAAGAGTTTAATAGTTTCTCAGCAGGTGCAGTAGACGGGACTGATAATACAAATGCTCTTATTAAACAATTAAAAGGTAAAAATAAACTTATTATCACAACAATACAAAAGTTGCATCGTGCTGTAAAAGGTAGGGCAAAACAATTAGAAAACTATAGGAATCTTCGTATGATTTTAATGTTTGATGAGTGTCACAGATCCCAGTTTGGAGATATGCACAAAGACATTACAAATTTCTTTACCAATATTAACTACTATGGCTTTACAGGAACTCCAATTTTTGCTGAAAATGCAAATAAATCAAGAACCACTCAGGATTTATTTGGAAAACGTCTGCATTCCTATTTAATTAAAGATGCTATTCATGATGAAAATGTTTTAGGATTTGCAGTAGATTATGTTGGAACATATAAAAGCAGGGTTAAAACTGATATTGAAGTTGAAGCTATTGATACAGGAGAGGTTATGGAATCTGAAGAAAGATTGGAGAAAATTGTTGATTATATTATTAAATATCATAATAATAAAACATATCACAAAGAATTTACAAGTATGTTTTGTGTTTCATCAGTTCCGGTTTTAAATAAATATTATAATATTTTTAAAAAGAAAAATCCTGATTTAAAAATTGCAGCTATTTATTCATATGGAGACAATGTAGATTTGGAGGAAGGTAATAGACATCCCCGCGATAACTTAGAAAGCCATATTGAGGATTATAATGAAATGTTTGGAACTAATTATTCAACAGATGATTTCGGTTCATATTATGTTGATGTAAGTAAAAGAAGTAAAAACAAGCAAATTGATATTCTTTTAGTTGTCAATATGTTTTTAACTGGTTTTGATAATCCTTTATTGAATACATTATATGTTGATAAGAATTTGCAGTATCATGGTTTAATTCAAGCATTTTCAAGAACAAACAGGATTGATAATGTTAAAAAAACACAGGGAAATATTGTCTGTTTTAGAAATCTTAAAAAAAGAGTTGATGAAGCAGTTAGACTTTTTTCAGATACTGATGCTGAAGGTTATGTAATAACTTTACCTTATAGTGAATATGTTGAAAAATTTAATTCCTGTGCAAGCAGACTTTTAACATTAGTGCCGGATGTACAGGATGTTGATGGTTTAGAAGATGAAAAAGATGTTGAAAAATTTGTTTTAAACTTTAAAAATATTCTTAGGGTTTTAAATAGGATGACTACATTTGCAGAATTTAGTTATGATGATTTAAAATTAACAGAACAAGATTTAAATGATTATAAAAGTAAATATTTGGATTTATATGCTAAGGTTAGCCGTAGAGAAAGTCCTGAAAAGTCAAGTATTTTAGATGATATAGATTTTGAAATAGAACTTACAAGACAGGATAACATTAATGTTTCATATATAATAAATCTTTTAAAAGACTTGGATCCAAAAGATTCTTCATTTAAAAAGGATGTCCGCTTGATTCATGATTTAATGCAAGCTTCACATGAACTTAAAAGTAAAGCAGAGCTTATTGATAAGTTTATACATGAAAATATTGTAGAATCTAATGGGCAAATTGATGTTGATGAGGAGTTGCCGCAATACTTTGAAAAAGAGAAAAATAAAGAAATTGATGAAATGGTAGCTTCTGAAAACTTATCTGATGAGGAAACTAGAAAAATCATTGAAGAGTATGAATATAGTGGTAAATTACGTGATGATGATATTAAACAGTCATTTAATGAAGATATTGGATTTTTAGAACGCAGACATAAAGTTAGCTTGTTAAAAAGTAAAATAATTGATTTGGTAGATAAATTTGCACTGATTTAATTTTTCTTATTTTTGTCCTAATTAATTAGGACAGAAACATTTATATGGTAAGAAGTGTAAATTATAATTTGTCCTACAAAAATAGGACAAAATTAATTTAAGAATAAAAAAACTTGCCATATAAATATGACAAGTAAATTGATTGCATTTTAATCTATTTATTTCAACATTATTAAACCTTTGTTTAATTGTGAAATTCAAATAGAAATATAAAACTTGTTTTCATATTTACAGGCAGTTTTTTTCTAAATAAAAAAAACAAAGGTCTTAAAATGAACAAACAAACTACTCAACAAAAAGTACAAGAATTAAATGATGACGGAATAACTTTTGATAGATTTAATGATAAATTAGTAATTCATAATAATAATCAGGAATATCTAATTTCTGATAATGTATTGGAGGTTATTATACAACATGGAATTAAAAAAACAGTATTTAATGAAGAAGACATATTTAATCTCTTCAGAAAATATGAAATATACGAGCCATTAACAATTGCAGACTATGAAAGAGTATTGGAAGAACATGAAATTCTTAAAAATGAAATACCAAATGCCGAATCAATAGAAAACAGCGATGCTGTAAAATTTGGATTAAACTATTTCATCAACCATGAGTATGATAATGGGGGATTATACCAAACACTGAAAATCATCGATAGCTATGATGAAATTTCTGAAATGCCGTTAATAGGATTCCAGTTTGAAAACAATTATCGGGCTAAAATATTAGAAATATTTGGAATAAACGATTTTGGAAATTTTTCAAGAAAATTATATAATAAACAATATGTTTTACTTGAAAGTGAATTTGATAAACTGTTACTGACAAGAAATAAATATGCAAGGGTTGTAAATGGAGTTAGATATAATGGAATAGATGAAGTTCCCTTACACAAGATAATGGAGTATGGGGAAATTTATAATAATATTTATCGTAACCTTCGTGTGAAATGCGGATATAAATTCAATCAAAAACCTTCAACATACAAATTAATAAATCCATTATCCTTAATTAAATATGTTAAAATAGAATATCATGATAAGGTTGGTTGCGAATTCAGACATATGGGATTAAAATGTTCTATATAAAAAATTTGGGGGAATTTAAATAGAAATAAAAAGATTATCACAGATAGCTGATGTTTTTTCAGGAGTTAGATTATCTAGATATGGTGATGAGCATGGGGAATCACAAGTTGTGGTTCACAAAACCTACTCTGATAATTTTTTAAAGTTTGACTGTGAATCTAAAACAGTTTCAGATAATTATCTTAAAAAATTTGAAAAATACTTTTCAAAAGAAAATGATATTATTGTTCATAGTTTTGATCTAGATAAAGTAACTAAAATTACAAAAAATGGAATCATAATTCCAAGCGATTATATAATCATAAGATTACATGAAAATATAGATTCTGATTTTATGGTTTTTCTTTTAAAAAGTAGTATATTCCCGCGTGAACTAAATAAGTTAAGAGAAGGTTCAGCGGGAAAATGGATTAAAATTAATCATATGAGGGAAGTTAAACTACCAATTCCAGATTACAATAATCAAAAAGAGTATGGTAAATTATTAAGATTATTAGAAGATAAAATTCAATTAAAATTAAAATCAGTAGAAAACAATAAAAAAGCACAAAAAGCAATATTGGATAAATTAGTGGGAGATTAATAAATGTCAGACAAACAACAAAATTTAGAAACAAAATTATGGGCAGTAGCAGATGTATTACGTGGAACAATGGATGCAAATGAATTCAAAAATTATATTTTGGGATTTATTTTTTACAAATATTTATCTGAAAAAATTGAGTTAAGATTAACAAACGAATTAAAACAGGACGGTTTGGATTTTGAACAGGCATATGCAATAGATAAATTCAAAGAAGATTTAAGACAGGAAGCTATTGAAAATTTAGGATATTTCATAGAACCTCAGGATCTTTTTTCAAATTTAGTTAAACAGGCCAGTGTTGGAGATGAGGACTTAATTCAAAATGTTGAAAGGGCATTTAAAAAAGTGGGAGATTCATCAATTGGTGGAGAAAGTGCTCAGGATTTTGAAAATCTTTTTGATGATGTGGATTTACAGTCATCCAAACTTGGAAGAAAAGTATCCGATAAAAATAAGTTAATTGGACAAATAATAAAACACTTATCTGAAATAGATTTTGAACTTGAAAATGATGAAAATGACATTCTTGGAGATGCATATGAATATCTGATAAGCCAATTTGCATCAGATGCCGGTAAAAAAGCAGGAGAATTTTACACTCCTCAGGAAGTAAGTAAGATTTTAGCAAAATTAGTTACAGTTGGTAAAAACAGATTAAAATCTGTTTATGACCCAACATGTGGTTCAGGTTCACTTTTGCTTCGTGTAAGTAAAGAAGTAAGAGTAACAGACTTTTATGGTCAGGAACTAAACCAAACAACTTATAACTTAGCTAGAATGAACATGATTCTTCATGATGTAAATTTCAATGATTTTGATATTCGCCAGGGAGACAGTTTAGAGGAACCGTTGTTTATTGACGAGAGATTTGAAGCAATAGTGGCAAATCCACCATTTTCAGCAAAATGGAGTTCAGATAAAAAATTCTTGGATGATGAAAGATTCAGTGCGGCAGGAAAACTGCCTCCAAAATCCAAAGCAGATTATGCATTTGTAGAACATATGATTTATCATTTGGATGAAAACGGAACAATGGCAATAGTATTGCCTCATGGAGTTTTATTTAGAGGAGCAGCTGAAGGAACAATTAGAAAATTTTTGGTTGATGAGAGAAATTACCTTGATGCAGTAATAGGATTGCCCGCTAATCTATTTTATGGAACAAGTATCCCGACATGTGTTTTAGTATTTAAAAAATGTCGTGAAGAAAATGATGATATATTATTTATAGATGCATCTCAAGAATTTGAAAAGGTTAAAAATCAAAATAAATTAAGAGAATCAGATATTGATAAAATAGTTAACACATACATTAATCGTGAAGAAATAGACAAATACTCACACAGAGCTTCACTTGAAGAGATTAAAGAAAATGATTTTAACTTGAATATTCCTCGTTATGTTGATACTTTTGAAGAAGAAGAACCCGTAGATTTGGATGAAGTATGCAAAGAACTTGAAAAGATTTCTGAAGAAATGAAAGAAGTTGATGCAGAAATTAAGAAATATTGTGATGAATTGGGCATTAAAGCACCATTATTTTAGGGATTGATTTTGCATGAGTGAAGAAAAATTAGTTCCTAAATTGCGATTTGATGGATTTAATAAAGTTTGGGAATCTAAACAAATTGGTGAAATTGCTGAAGTTGTAGGTGGAGGAACACCAAAAACAGAAATAGTAGATTATTGGGATGGTGAAATCAAGTGGTTTACACCTTCTGAAATTGGTAAAACAAAATATGTATTTGATAGTGATAGACATATTACTGAAAAAGGTTTAAAAAATAGTTCTGCTAAATTATTGCCAAAAGATGCATTATTATTATCTTCAAGAGCAACTGTTGGAGAAATAAGTATTGCTTTAACTGAATGTTCCACAAACCAGGGTTTTCAGTCTTTGATTACAAAAAGTAATGTTGATAATGACTTTATTTATTATTTAATTTCAACAATTAAAAATGAATTTTTAAGGAGATCTTCAGGTTCTACCTTTTTAGAAATTAATAAAAATGAAATTAAAAGGATGCCAATTAATATTCCAGAGTTATCTGAGCAAAAGAAAATATCTAATTTATTTTCAGCTATTGATAACAAAATTGAGATGTTAGAAAAGAAATGCGAATATTATCAAGACTTTAAAAAATATTTGATGCAAAGAATCTTTTCAAGTTCGGACGATAAATTAAGATTTAAATCTGCTGATGGAGAGCAATATAGTGATTGGAAAGAAAGAAATTTATATGAATTTTTAACTGAACATAAATTAAAAAGTACTGGGAACGAAGAAGTTTATTCTGTTTCTGTACATAAGGGATTAGTTAATCAAAAAGAGCATTTAGGTAGAGATTTTTCTGCTCCAGACACTTCAAAATATAATTTAGTTAAACCTGGTGATATAGTGTACACTAAAAGTCCTACAGGTGATTTTCCCTTGGGGATTATTAAACAAAGTCGTGTTGACAAGAATGTTATTGTTTCACCATTATATGGAGTATTTACGCCTGAAACATATGCATTAGGATATATTTTAAATGATTATTTTGAGTCTAATGTTAATACTCACAATTATTTACATCCAATTGTTCAGAAAGGGGCAAAAAATACTATGAATATAACTAATAAAACATTTTTATCAAAAACATTGTTTGTTCCAACAGATGTAAACGAACAACAAAAAATTGCAGAGTGTTTTTCAAAAGTTAATGACTCAATAAGAAATATTGAGATTCAACAGAATAAAGTTAATGAATTCAAAAAAGGTTTGCTCCAGCAAATGTTTGTTTAAATTTTATTCATGGATAAAAATTAAATTATAAAATAGAACTGTTAGGACTTTAAAATCTTAATTCTATTTTATAAATCTTTTTTTAACTTAAATATTTTCTATGTGAGTTTTTCACATTGTTCTGATTAACCATAGCATAGTGCATTGTTGTATCTATTTGTACATGTCCTAATAGTTTTTGTACTTGTTCTATTGGCATTCCTTTGTCAATTGCATTTGTTGCCATCGTTCTTCTGAATTTATGGGGGTGGACTCTTTTGATATTGGCCTGTTTTCCAAGTTCACGTATTCTTCGCTCAACACCATTTATTCCCAAACGATTATATGGTTTTTTAAATGAAACAAATAATGCAGGATTTTCATCTTTACGTGTTTCTAAATAGTTCATTAAATGTATTTTTGTTTTAGCATCAAAATATACTGTTCTTTCACTATCACCTTTTCCCAAAACAATACATTCACGTTCATTAAAAAATACATCATCTATATTTAAGTTTACAAGTTCTCCAACACGTATTCCAGTTGAATTTAAAAGTTCAACCATTGCAAGATCCCTAATATTAGTACAGGTGTCTCTTAATATTTCGAAGTTTTCATCAGTCAAAACTTCTTTTACAGTTTTTCTTGTTTTTATTTTATGAATACGTCTTACAGGATTTTTGACAATATAGTCTTCGTCTTCTAACCAGCTAAAAAAGCTAGATAAAACTCTTCTTATATTGTCGATGGTTATTTTGGATGAATTTGTTTCTTTTTTATAGTTTGCAAGATATGTTCTTAAATCGTCTGTTGTAATGTGTTCTATTTTCTTTTTAATTTTATCAAGCATTTTTATTATTGTTGTCCTATAATATGTTACTGTTCTTTGTGAACAGCCTTCTACTTGTTTTGCTGATAGAAAATTTAAAACAAGGTCTTGATTTTTCTTAGATTCAATTGATGTTAAAATTTTGTCTTTTTTTATTACATCAAAATGTTCTAAATTTTGTTTTAATGTATTTTCTAATTTTTTCAGTTGGTTTTTATCTAAAAAAGGTTTCATGTCTGTCTGAATATTGGTTATAATTTTAGTTTTCATTAAAACACCTTTTTTAGATATGTTTCTTATTTTGTAATAATGATAAAATTAATTGTACAACAAACATTTGTTGAAGCAAACCTTTTTTAAATAATGTTATTTCTTCGAATTGTTTTTTATTATAATCAATTTTATTATCAATTGAAACAAATAAATCATGTATTTTATTGATTTCTGATTCATTTGTAGGTATATTAAATTTAAACTTTTCTAAATCAGAATTTTTAAGATTATTGATGTTAGTTCCAGCTAAAATTAAATATAAATTTTTTTTATAGCTTTCTGTTTGGAATAAATATTTTGCTAATTTATTTTTAGTTCTGAAAATACTACAAAAAGCTCCAACAGTAACTTTATTCTCATAATTACCTGTGTATTCTGCTGATTTCCCAACTAATCTTCTAGTTCCATTACTCATACAGATTACAATATCATTTTTCTGTAATTCTAATTCTTTTTTACAATCTTTATCAACAAATTGAAGTCCATCTTCTGAAAAATCTAAAACATTACCCTGGATATTATTTGACCTTAATACTAATAATCCTTCATCTGCAACATTAGTAGAATTATAAGAGTGTCCTCTATAAAAGGTTCCAATATCTTTTAATGAAATTTCTTTCCAACAGCTATCACTATCTGCAAATCTTAATTTCTGTGCGAAAATTTGTTGCATAAGATATTTCTTAAAATTTTGATATTCATGATGTTTTTTTTTCTAATAACTCGATTTTATTATCTATTAACAATAGGTAGTTGCTTATTTTTTGTTGTTCTTCTAAATTGGGATAATAAAATTCTAATTTTTTTATAATATTAGCTGAAAGATTTCCTTGCCCTCCTTGAAGATATTTATGAATAATTTGATCTTTATATTTTACAAAATAATTATATTGGAAATAATTATTCATTTTATTGTCAATTTTTAAAACTGCTTGATTGATAGCACCATCGATTTTAGAAATTGCTACTTCACCACTTGTAGCTCCATACAGTGCCAATAGTAAATCTCCTTTTTGAACTTTTTTTGCAGAAGAGTTATTTATTGCTTCTTCATTTATATATTGTTCAGTTACTTCATTTCCAATTTCACCAGACTTAATAAATGGAATGTTTCCCTCATAATACTCTCTTTTTGATGTTGATGGAGTTCCGCCAGAATAAGTTTTACTTATATCTCCAATTTTATAAGAAACCCATTCATCCGTAAATCCGCTAAATCGCAAGTTATTATTTTTAACTCTTATTTAATAATTATTAAAAAAGCTATTTTTATGCATGAAATTATAAAACAAACCATGGTTGAATTTTTTAGTTTTCGGATATTTTCTGTTTTTTTAGTTGAATCCCTATGCTGATTTGGATTTCTAAAAACACATCTGAATTTCATAAAAATGTCATATATTTTAATACAATCATTACTATAACTATTAATATTGATTGTAGGTGAATTCATGTTCAATAAAAAGTATTTTATTTTAGTTTTTTTTGTTTTTCTGATAGCTATAACATCAGTCAGTGCGCAGGATGATGCTGTAGCTAGTCAGGATTTAAATGAATTGTCATTTAATGATAATGTGGTGTTGGATACTAACACTGATGCAGAACACTATGCAGACGGTGGAGTAAGACAGGACACAGGTCAGACTGCTGATGATTTGATTAATTTAAGTGAATGCAGTTCAGCTGTTCTTCAGGTAAGTGATAATGAAGGAGTTATCTGTGTCAGGCGTGATGCTGCAAATGCCGCCGATATTTATATTGAAAGCGGCAGCTGGGGAGATATTGGTTATCTGAAGCAATATAAAACCAGCGGGGGTTATTTTTCACATGCAATTGTCACATCCAACGGCTGGCTTATTGGTAATGGCGGTGTAACAGACGGCGCGGCATTTCGCCAGATTGAAAGCATAGCTTCTGAAATGGTTGTCACCAATCAGATTACAAATGACTATCTTTCAAGAATTTATAAGATAATATCCAGATATTCTTTAGGCCATTTTGTAATTAAGGCGGCTGACGGAACCTATGGTGTTGTTTTCAGTAATTTGTATCATGTTTCTAAACTGCAGCCTGGACAGTATGTTTTATGTCCTAATGTTTATTCCATGTCTCAGAAAGGCAGTTACGACAGCAGTCTGAATCCGGTTGATGCAGCCATTAAAAAAGTTTATACTGACAGCTATGGTGTCAATAGGAGAAATATAATGACTTATCACTGGAAGCTGACTGCTTCTTCTGATGGACTGTCCTATGGAGTAGATTCCTATGCATCAAATGATGACGGTAGAGGTGTTGGCCGCTCAACATCCAATATGGCAGATAATGTTTATTACTTCAGTAATTTCCATTCAAGAAATTCCCTTCCCTTAGCCAGAGATAAACTATTTTTGGGAACTCATGTTTTTGAAAACAGTATGGAATTTTTCAGATTACTGACTCCCGTCAGCTCATGTCCTGTTGGAGATAATATTGAGCTGAAATATCAGGTTAACTATATTGCTCATTCAAGCCCTGTAGTTCAGTTTGCTCTTCCTGAAGGATTTGATTTTAATAATGCAACAGTATCTAGGGGAAATTACAGATTGGATTCTGGCCGTATTGTAGTTTGGAATTTAAATGACTGTGATATGAATAATTACATCACAATTTCTCTTAAGGCACTTAAATCAGGACAGTTTGATTTATACCATTCACTGGATAACAATTTTGTCGGAAGCGATAAATTATTTGCAAATGATTATGGTGCTGTACTTTGTGCAGATGACGTAAACAAATATTATAGAGGTCCTGAAAGGTTTAGCATATGCTTAAAGGATGTTAATGGCAATCCTGTTGTTGGTGAAAATGTTATTATTAATATCAATGGTGTTGATTATAAAAAAGTTAGTGATGATAAGGGCACTGCTTCACTGGCCATTAATCTGGATTCTGGTGAATATCTTGCCAAAGTAAGTTATAATGGGCGTTTCGGCAGTGATTCCAAAAAAGCCAATGTAAAAGTATATGAAACTATCTCAGGAAATGATATTGTAAAGATGTTCAGAAATGAAACCCAGTTTTATGCAAAATTCATTGATAGTTCAGGAAACCCTTTAGCTAAAAGGGCAGTTACATTCAATATCAATGGTGTGTTTTACACAAGAAACACTGATGATTCAGGTTATGCAAAATTAAACATTAACTTAAGACCCGGAACCTACATTTTAACGGCATACAACCCTGTAAACAATGAGAAAAAAGGTTTCAACATAACTGTCAAAGCTCTTATCTGTGAAAACCATGATATAGTTAAATATTATAAAAACAGCACACAATACACAGCAAAAGTCCATGATAAAGACGGAAGTTTAGCTATTGGTAAAAATGTAACATTCAACATAAACGGAGTATTCTATAAAAGGACAGTTGATGAAAATGGTACAATAACACTAAACATCAATTTGAATCCTGGAAAATATATTGTAACTGCAATATATGAAGGATATGATGTGGGAAACAATGTGGTTGTTAAAAGTGTTCTGCTTACTGATGATTTGTCCATGAAGTTTAAGGACGGCAGTAAGTTTAATGCAACTGTTCTTGACGGTCAGGGAAAACCCTTAGCTAATCAGACAGTGATATTCAATATAAACGGAGTATTTTACAATAAAACAACAGCAGATAATGGTGTTGCAAGTTTAAATATCCGACTTCTCAGGGGAGAATATATCATCACTTCAATATGGAACAGTTATCAAATTGGAAATAAAATTACAATCAGTTAGGAGAAATATTCTCTTAACTCTTTTTTTATTTTTATTAACTTATTCCAATAATTTAATCATTCCAAAACCCATTGAATTTTTTTCACCTATTCCGACATCATAAGCAAATTCAATCAGGTCGAGGTCACCCTCTAAAATAAGATCATTATAATCCTCCAGGAGGATGGAAATTTGATGTATCTAGTTCCACTATATTTAATACATAATTTGAATGCATTTTAATACTGCCGCAACTATTTCCATTATTATCTTCAAGTATCGCATATATAGTATCGGCATCATAATATTTGTATTCTACTATATGACAATCATATTTTTCACAATATTTCTCAACAGTCATGCCATGTTGTGTTTGGATATCTGCATAAATATAAATGCCTATTCATACAATAGCTATTACTGCTATTAATCCGATTACAATTAATTTTGAGTTTTCATTTTTTATCAAATCACTTATTATTTTTTTATTTCACTTTACTGTGTAAGGTAATTGTGGAGAATATTTGAAACACCACAATCATTATTTTAATGGATAACACTTCACAGTATACAATCCACTAGCCATTTATATTATTTATGTAGTGGGGATTTTATAAAAATTATTTAGTCATGAATATTAAATGGATTGATAATCTTCAAATATGCAATCCTTTAGTACAACATTGTATAACTCTTTTATTGTTTTATAATATAAATCTGTTTTCGATGGTAATTATTTCTTATTTCTTCAAGTATTTTTTTAAAGATTACTTTATTTTCTAATGTGTCGAAATAATACTACCTTATTAATATGTCTATTAGAATGGTAGAAAATTTTAGTTATCTTATTTTATTATCAAATTCCCTTACAAAGTATTTCCAAATGAATCTCCAAGTAGTTTAGTAAGATTTATACTATTTATTAACAAAATTATATCCTATGAATACTCATAAATTAATTTTAATAATATGGGCTATAATTGGCTACTCATAATTGTGGTGAAGAATAAAATATTCTTAACTATTAAATTCCTATAATTTCTTCATTCAGCTCCAGTTATATCTTTCTTAACTTCATATAACATCTTCTTTGATATATATGTTTTATTATATTACATTAGCTACTGTCAAACAGTGAGCAGAATTATGTATAACTTGATTTTACATTAATTGTACTGGGTAATGAGTAGTTAAACAAAAATGTTTATTTATTTAATAGATTATAATAGTAGTATTAAAAGGTAGTAATGGATATTAAGGAGTGAATTTTAATGTTGGATGATTTTGATTTTGATAAGGAAAGTCCGTTTCAACCAGGTAAACCAGTTAGTCCATATTATTTTAAAGGAAGAACTAAAATAGTTAAAAAAATTTTAAGATACTTGAATAAAGCAGAAAAAGGTGATGTTCAGCATTATTTTATCACTGGGAAAAAAGGTATGGGTAAAACATCTTTAGCAAGATATGTTCAGGACTTTGTTCAAGACAAAATGGTAGGAGTATATATTTCAAATAAAGGAAATCATTCTTTAGAAAATTTAGTAAAACAAATTTTAGAAGAGCTGATTAACTCTGCACCAAAAGATTCCATAAAATCTAAAATTAAAAATATTTTTGGAGATTATGTTGAAAGTATTGAAGTTAAAGGAACTAAATTCAATTTTAAACTAGATGAGTATGCCTCTAGAGATATTGTTGATAATTTTTTATATTATTTGAATAAATCATATGAAGAATTATGTACTGAAAAGGGTATTTTTTTAATTATTGATGATATTAATGGTTTATCTGAATCAAAAGAGTTTGTAGATTGGTATAAAAAGTTTGCAGATTCTATTGAAATGAAAAATTATAATATTCCATTATATATTTTATTAGCAGGGTACCCTGAAAAATTTAATAATCTTGTAAATCAAGATGAGTCTTTTTCAAGAATTTTTCATTATGATCATATTGATTATTTAAATTCAGAGGAAATCAATGAGTTTTTTCAAGATACATTTGATAGTGTAGGAATTAAATGTGATGAAAAATCTTTAGAATACATGATAGCTTTTTCAGAGGGTATTCCTTTGATGATGCAGGAAATAGGAGATTCTGTTTTTTGGGAAGTTGAGAGTAATAGTGTTAATATGGATTATGCAATTAAAGGGATTGTTGAGGCAGGTAGATTAATAGGTAAACGGCAGATAAAACCAGTTATGGATAAATCTATCCGTAGTAAGAATTATGAAAGTATTTTAATGAAATTAGGGGATAAAGGAGTTGATTCATTTAAGAAAAGCGATTTTGAAAAATTTTTATCACCTTCTGAAAAAAAAGTTTTTTCCAAGTTTCTTCAAAGAGCAACAGAACTTAATATTTTGGAATCTATTGGTAAAGATAAAAGTGGAGAATATAAATTTAGTAATAGATTATATTTAGTTTATTTCATGATTTTAAATTTAGAAAAAGAATATAATTTAAATTGGTAAATTAAATGTTAAATTATATTATAAAAAAGTAGGATATATAAGGTAATATGTGTTCAATAGTTGGTCTTCAAGGTAATTTCAAAGCTGATGATTTAATAGCTATGTTAAAAACATCAAAAAATAGGGGAAAAGATGCTTCAGGAATATTTTTAGATGGTAAAATACAAAAAGGTATTGATTTAAATGATTTCAATGATGAAAACGCTTATTCTTTAGGTTTAGGCCATAATCTGCTGGCTGTCCATAATTTGGAAAACAGAACTTCCCATACTCAGCCGATAGCTAAAAACACTCTGACTCTGGTTTTCAATGGTGAGATTTATAATTATTCTTCCCTAAAGAATTTGCTGGCTAAACTGACAAAAAATGACAATATAAATTCTGATTCTGAGTTATTAATTAATCTGATTGATTTTTATTATAAGGATGACCTTTTAAGAGCAGTAACTCAGGTTAATAATCTTTTGGATGGGGATTATGCCTATGCTGTTACAGATGGCATTAACTTGGCTGTTTCAAGAGATCCTTTAGGTGTCAAACCTTTATTTTACACACATAATGCTTTTGCTTCTTCAAAGCAGTGTTTGAAAGGAGATATCAAAACATTAAAACCTGGGCATATACTTTACAACTGGGAAGAAATACCTCCTAAAACGGATATTTTCCAGAAGAGGTTTGAAACAGACAACAGAAAACTTGAAAAGCTTCTTAAACTGGCTGTTTTAAAAAGGGTTGAGGATTTGAATGAAGTTGGAGTAATATTTTCAGGAGGTGTTGACAGCTCTTTGATAGCTTTGCTGCTTCGGGAAATATCTTTAAATAAAAATCTTAAAGTTACTTTGTATGCTGTCGGTAAAAAGAATTCCAAGGATGTGGTTGCAGCTAAGTGTGTAGCTGAGTATTTGGGTCTTCCTCTAAAGGTTCATGACATTACGGAAAGTATTGTAAAGGACAGTCTGAAAGATGTTGTTCAGGCAATTGGTGAAAACAATCTGATGAAGATTGGAGTGGGAATGACTGTTTATCTTGCTTCTAAAATGATAGCTGAAGATAACATTAAGGTAGCTATTTCCGGTCAGGGTGCTGATGAGCTGTTTGGGGGCTATAACAGATATCTGAATAGCTATAGGGAAAATACTTTAGATGATGAATTAAGATATGATATGGCTAATATGTATCATGTTAATCTGGAACGTGATGATGCATGCTCAATGGCAAATGGCGTTGAGCTGCGCCTTCCTTTTTTAGATAAGAATCTTGTTGAATTTGCCCTCAATATTCCGGTCAGATATAAGATTTCAGGTTCTGATGATAAGCTGCGCAAAAATATTTTAAGAAAAACGGCTTTCAATTTGGGACTGGATAAGCAGATTGCTTACAGACCTAAAAAGGCAGCCCAATACGGCACGGGTATTGACAAAATTTTAAGAAAAAAAGTTTTAAAGGATATTGATATTGGGGAGTATTTAAAATAGAGTTTAAAACTCTATTTAAGGACAGTTACTCCATACCCCATATCTAATCCGGTTACCGGTTCAATAACTGTTATGATATATTTTCCAGGTATCAGATTTATATTTAAAGTAGCTAAACCGTCATTATTGGTTTGACGTGTATAGAAAACACCGTTGATGTTAAATGTTACATTTACATTAGCTAACGAATCACCATTTCCCTTAACAAACCTTGCATTGAATTGTGATGCATTTAAGTAGGTTTTTGTTAAGTTTTTAGCTATAATTGTAGGTAAAACCGTAATGTCAAATCCTATATCCAGGCCGGTTTCAGAATCAGTAGCTGTCAGGATGTAGTTTCCGGGTCTTAAGTTTATATTTAACTTTGCAATACCCTTGCTGTCGGTTTCGCGGATGTAGAATACTCCATTAATATTGAATGTAACATTTCTATTGGCTAGTGCTTCCCCATTTCCTTTAACAAACTTGGCATAAAACTCTGTTCCGTTTTTATAATATTTAACAAGATTATCTCCCGTAATGGTAGATAAAACAGTTACTGTGTTGGTTTTATTTATTCCGTTGAAAAATGTTGTAATATTATAGGTTCCGGGTCTTAAATTAATATTTAAGTATGCAGTTCCCTTTTCATCAGTTGTTTTGGTGTAATTGATTCCATTGATGCTGAATGTTACATTTGCATTAGCCACGTTAACATCCGCACTGAATCCGGATGCATTTTTATAATATTTTACTAAATCGCTGCTTTTAATTGAATTGGCTGTGGTGTAAATTTTTAAACAGACTATATTTTCAGATGCATTCCATATTTTGCCCTCAGCACTTATAAATGATGTATAACCGTCATTGTGAACTCTGGTATTTATGGATAATGGGACATTTACACCTTTAATTACAGCTCTGAAAATGTCTCCTTTGTTAACTGGAATGTAATTATTTAATTTGACAGTTGAAAAACCGCCAAATGCACTTGTTCCGTTTTGTGTGTGTTTTAATATATCATTTACATAAATGCTGATTTCGTATTTTTCACCGCTGCTGCTGAAGTAGGTTCCGACTGCAGCTATCAGATCATTTCCCAGTGCTTCAAATTCATTGGCATAGTAAATCTGGCTTAAATTGAAGTTTTCATATTTGTCCATTCCGGTAATGTCAATCTGGTAGTTTTTATTATATGAAACAGTGTTGTTTACAATAACACCTATTGCAGGATAACCTCGTACAAATTGAGTATCATAATATGAAATGTATAAATATCCTTCGTCACCAAAATCAGTTCCCCAGCTGTTTTTAAGGATAAATGCACCGTCTCCAGGTGGAGTTATCATGAAGTTGTCTTTGCTGTAACTGTCATCCCATCCAACAAGAAGAACCGCATGGTTTGCCTCTTCAGTTCCATTATAATATTGTGCTGCGGTTTTTGAATTGTAGTATGGGGCTTGCTGCTGAGCATTGTAGGCAACCCAAAGTCCGCCATATTTAATTAAAGCATCTTTCAGCTGTTTGTTGTCAGTTGAATTCATACGCGGGTGAACAAAAATCATGTCCTGAACATGAATGTCTTCGTTAGTGGATATTAACGGGGATATTTTTCCAAGTTCATCATAGGAGTCGTATCTGCTTGGAAACATTCCAAGCCAGCTTAATAAATATCCTGCACCCATAAATTCAGTTCCGCCTTCATTTTCTATGGTATGGCCGTAAATTGAGTATTTGATCATACTGTTTTGAACATTGTTTTCAGAAAAATCATATTCAGTATCTGCTGCTTTAAGCAGAGCTGATTCCAGAGATCCGCAGGTTCCAAAAGTCCAGCATGCACCTATTGCACCCTGATTTTTAACTGAACTTACCCATCCGAAGTCACGTAAATCAAATCTGGAAGGAAGATTGGTTAGAGTTAATGTATTGTTTACTAAAGTTAATGTAATTCCTGACCCATCAACGATTGTTGCATAGATAGTGTTGTTTAATGAAATGATGTCTTCAGTAAAATTGCAGTTTAGTGCAGTGTAGTTTTTATCAAATGCAGAAAAAATTCCTGTAGTGTTAAGCAGGGAATTATTGGTGAAATAGCTTTGGTTCATGGATAATGAAGTATCATATGTGTATATAGCTCCTCCATTAAATGCAGCAAAGTTATTTGTGAAATTGGAATTGTTTATTGTAGCGTTTGTCATATCTAAATATAGGCTGCCTCCATTTGATCCTCTATTGTCGTCATTTAATCCATAGTTATTTGCAAAATTACTGTTGTTTATTTTTAAATTAACATATGATGTGTAGATTGCCCCACCATCATAAAGAGCAGAGTTATGTGTGAAATTACAGTTTTCAACACTTAACTTACCTTCAAGCTGAAGTATAGCTCCTCCAAATTCTGCATATGATTGTGTAAAAGTTGAATTTGAAATTTCTACATTTTCAACTAAATCAAAGTATAGGCTTCCTCCGTTTTTATCGGAACTTATATTTGAAAATTCAGAGTTTTTAATTATAAATTCTTTTGATTCTTTAGATCCGATAGCTCCGGCAGTTTTGCCGGATTTTAAGTTGGTGAATTTGGATTTGTCAATCATAACCTTGGAACCGGTAGCATAAACTGCACTGGCATAATTTGAGCTTAGATTAACAAAATCAGTATTGGCAATATTTGCATTTGCACCTAGAAGGTATACTGCACCCCAATTTGAAGAAGATTTTTGGATTTCACTATTTTTTATTTTAATATCTGCCAGGGCTCCAAAAACAGCACTTCCTTTTTCAGAAGTTGTATTTATAAAAGAGGAATCTTCAATAGTTAGGCTTCCGCTGTTTATCAGACATACACCTGCCTGACTTGAATTCATATTTTTAAATGTTACATTATTTAAAATAATATTTGAGTTTTTAGCATATATTCCTGAACCGTATTGTGATAGTCCGTTAGTTAAAATAAGATTGTTTACTGTCAGATTGCATTGATTTACAAGAAGTATTCTGGCCTGGTCGGACCCGTCAAAAGCATATCCGTTTCCGTTAATTACAAGTTCCCTGTTGCTTATTACAATTCCATCACCATATTTTCCGTCAGCAGTGTTGTTATAAGCATAATCACGGTTTATGTTTACTTCATTACCTGATTCATCTATTGCTGTTTGTAAATCTGTAAATGTATTGTTTTCATTAGCTGAAACTGCAGTTAAAGACAATAACAAAACAAAAGATACAAACAAAAGCTTTAGTTTAGTTTTATTTAACATTTTATCCACATTTTAATTTTTTTAGTTTCTATAAACATTAATATATTATTAAGTTATGATTTTTAATGTTGATTGAATAAATCAGTATTTTTTACACAAAAAATGTATTTTGTCAGGATTAACTGGCGATGTAATTTTAAGTTGGCAAAAAGCCCAAGTTTTAATAAACATTTATTAATATTAAAAAACAAAATTATTTTTATTATTATCAAATAATCATAGGAGATTTATTTATGAAAATTGAAAAAGATGCAGAAAATATTTTAAACAAGTTTTCAAAAACTTTAGAGAATATTCCAGATCTTGAAGAAACTTGGTATATTACTGATAATTTAAATCTTACTCGTGAAGATAAATCTCATGAGAAACATCCTGAAAAAATTTTAAGGAATGCTCATATTGATAAAGAAGGCAAACTTGTTGTTAAAAGAGCAGATTGGGTTAATTAGGGGAATTTTTTATGAAAATGGATTTGGTTTTAGAACTTATGGATGTTCCTGGACAGCTTGTTTCTGTTTTGGATCCGATTAGTGGCCTTGGTGCAAACCTGGTTACCGTAATCCATAAAAGAGATTCTAAAAATGAAAAAGGAATGATTCCGGTTCAGCTTACTCTTGAAGGTGAACGTGATAGCCTTGACAGGGTTATTGAAAGGTTCAAAGAGTTGGGAGTTTCAATTATTGCAATGGATGGAGTCGTTAAAAAGGAAGTTGTGAGCACTATTTTAATTGGTCATATTGTTGATAACGACATTAGAGACACTATGGATAAAATTAATTCTTTAGACGGTGTTTATGTAGTTGGATTTGATATTAAATTAGACGGGGAATCCAAATCCTCTGCCTTAATTAATATTGAAACAGACTTTGGCATGAAAGAATTTATATTTGATAAGATTGGTAAAATAGCTGCAGAAAAAGATTTACTTATGATTAATGAAGTTTAGGGATAGTATGAAAGAATGTAAAGTCATAGTAATGGGATTTGGTGCAGTTGGTCAGGGTGTGGCTAGAGCAATCTCATTAAAAAAAGACATGATTAAAGAAAGATTTAATGTAGAATTAAAAATAGTAGCTGCTGCAGATTCTTCATCTTCTGCAATCTGTGCTGACGGATTGGATGAAGAACTGCTTGTAAACACTAAAAACGAATTTGGAAAATTATCCAATTATCCTGAATACGGCAGTACCATTTCAGGTTTGGATGTGTTGGATGCTGTGGAATATGACTGTTTGATGGAAGCAACTCCAACTAATATAACTGATGCAGAACCTGCACTGTCTTTAACTTTAAAAGCATTTAAAGCTGGAAAAGATGTTGTAACATCAAATAAGGGACATTTAGCTTTAAAATTCAGAGAAGTTGTATCCGAAGCTGAGAAAAACAATGTTGAATTTAAATATGAAGCCAGTGTTGGTGGAGCAATGCCTATTATTAATTTCACAAAAGAAACACTTTCATCCTGTGGAATCAAATCAATTGTAGGAATATTGAACGGTACCACCAATTACATTTTATCAAGAATGGCATCCGAAGGTTCCTCCTATGATATAACCTTAAAAGAATCTCAAGAGTTGGGAATAGCTGAAACAGACCCAACTCAGGATGTTGAAGGTATTGATGCAGCTTGCAAAACTGTAATTTTAGCTAATTCACTTTTAGGAATTGATGCCACTTATAGTGATGTTGATGTTGAAGGTATTTCAAATATTACTTCACAGGCTATGGATTTAGCCAGAAAAGAAGGTTATTTAATTAAATTAATAGCTGAAGTTTCTAAAGACAAACTGCAGGTATCACCACGTTTAGTTAAAAAAGGCAGTGCATATGATTTAAGCGGAACTTTAAATATGGCTACTGTCCGCACTGACCTTGCAGGTGATGTTAGTGTTATTGGACTTGGAGCAGGATCTCTTGAAACTGCTTCTGCGATGTTGACTGATTTGATTAGTATTTTAAAAGTTAAATACTAATTTACTTTTACTTTTTTTGATGATAGTATGAAATATGTAATTTTTATTCCTGACGGTTCAAGTGACTATCCAATCGACGAATTGGACGGCATGACTCCACTTATGGCAGCTGATACTCCAAATATTGATAAAATGGCAAAGGCGGGTTTTGGAGGTTTAACCAATAATGTTCCTGATGCATATACTCCCGGTTCTGATGTAGCCAATATGAGTATTTTCGGATTTAACCCTGCAGATTACTATACAGGCAGAGGACCTCTGGAAGCAGGAAGCATGGGTATTGAAACCACAGATAAGGACGTAATTTTCAGATGCAATACCATTACCCAGAAGGACAATCATATGGATGATTTTAATGCAGGCCATATTACCTCTGAGGAAGCTGAAATACTTATGGACAGCTTAAATGATTACTTCAATGGAAAATATGATGATTTTAAAGGCAGATTCTATTCAGGAGTCAGTTACAGACATCTGTTTGTATATTCCTGTGACAGTGCTGAAGATGCTAAGCTATTGGCTGATTTGAAGACTATGCCTCCTCATGATATTGCAGGTGAGAATCTGGATGAAAACACCTCCGGCGACAGATGGGATGAAAAATTACCCAAATTCATTAAGAAAATCATGTGGGAATCAGGGGAAGTTCTTGAAAATCATGAAGTCAATAAAAAAAGAGTGGAAAATGGCAAAAAACCGGCAAATATGGTATGGCTGTGGGGTCAGGGAGTAACACCAACTTTACCTAACTTTAAAGATGTTTACGGATTGGATGCAGCAGTAATTACTGGTGTTGATTTGTTAAAAGGAATAGGTGCTTTTGCAGGCTTTGACATTATTGATGTTCCAGGAGCTACCGGATACTTTGACACAGATTATGAAGCTAAGGGAAAATATGCAATTGAAGCTTTAAAAAACCATGATGTAGTGTTTGTACACATTGAAGCTCCTGATGAAGCAGGACATGCATCAGACACAGCTGAAAAAGTTAGAGCTATTGAACAAATTGACAAGCATATTGTAGGTCCGGTTTTAGACAGTTTAAAAGGTCAGGACTTTAAGGCAGCTATTTTGCCTGATCATCCAACTCCGGTTTCAGTTGGAACCCACACAAGAGATGATGTGCCTTTGATAATATATTCTTCTGATAAAACAGGTGATGAGTGTGAGTCCTTTGATGAACAGAGTGTTCTTAAAGGCAGTTTGGATAAAAAAGAAGGATATAAATTAATGTCAAGGCTAATTAATGATGATTTTTAGATAAATCATCTCATTAATCATTTTCTTTTAATGTTGTCAATCACAACAGTTATATATCTGGAAATTTATAATTTATGTTGTAATTTACAACAATAATTTTATTTTTTTTATGGTGTAACAAATATGGAATCTTTAATTAAAACCCCAAAACATTATTTATTTTCCAATAAAGCATTATTTGTTCTGTTTTTACCTTTGCTTATTGAGCAGGGACTGGAATTTTTTGTAGGGTTTGCTGATTCTGTAATGGTTGCATCTTTAGGTGAAGCAGCAATTTCAGGTGTTTCATTAGTTGATTTTCTGATGCAGCTGCTGATTTTTGGATTTTCTGCACTGGCTACTGGAGGAGCGGTAATAGCTGGCCAGTACTTAGGAAACAATAAGCCGGAAAAAGCTAGAGGAGCATGCAATCAGCTTGTGTGGTTTTCAGGAATTTTATCAGCTCTTTTAATGGTTGTTGTTTTAATAGCCAAATCCTTTTTAATTAATACCTTATTTGGCCAGATTGAAGCAGACGTATGGAATTATGCAAATACATATCTGCTGTTTATGGCTTTTTCAATACCATTTATAGCTATTTACAATGCAGGTGCTGCAATTTACAGAACCAGCGGAAATTCAATTCTGCCAATGAAGATAATGGTTATCTGCGATATTTTAAATGTTGTAGGTAATGCATTCGGTATTTATTATTTGGGTTTAGGTGTTGAAGGAGTAGCTGTCCCCACTGTACTTTCAAGACTGATTGCAGCAGCGGCTATAATGCATTTTACATTAAATGAAAACTTCAAACTCCATATTAAAAGAACTTTAAAACATAAATTTGATTGGAAAGTTCTTAAAAACGTGCTGAATGTAGGTATTCCGTACGGTATTGAAAACGGACTGTTCCAGTTTGGACGTGTGCTGGTTTTAAGTTTGGTTTCAACTTTTGGAACAGTAGCTATTGCAGCTAATTCTGTAGGTTATGCAATTGGAATATTTTCAGTATTGCCTGGTTTTGCAATTAATCTGGGAATGACTGCAGTAATTTCAAGATGTGTTGGAGCAAATGATTATGAACAGGCAAGATATTACAATAAAAAGATTATTTTAATTGTTGTTGTATGTCACATTATTGTCAATGCAGCAATATTTGCCCTGTTGCCGGTTATTTTGAGCCTTTATAATTTGTCTCCTGCTACTGCAGCACTGTCTGGCAAGATGATTATCTGGCACGGTACACTTGGAATTTTAATTTGGCCAATAGCATTTACACTGCCTAACCTGTTTAGAGGTGCTGGTGATGCAAAATGGGCAATGGTGGTAAGCTTAGCAGTAATGTTTACCTGCAGGATAGGCTTATCTTACATTTTAGCCATAAACTTTAATATGGGAGTATTTGGAACATGGGTAGCTATGTTCATTGACTGGTTTGTAAGAGGCGGATTATACATCTACAGATACTTCAGCAATAAATGGACATTATATAGGGTTGTAGAATCCTAATTTTTCTTTTTTTACATAAAAATTCAAATAGTAATGTTTTTTTTATTTTGATAGATTGTTTTATTGGTGGTTTTGATGAGGGATGTTGATTTTGGTGTATGTTTATTATTGTTTTTTTTATTTTTTTTATCTTTAGGTTCTGTTTGTGGTGTTGGGGGAGATTATATTTGGAGAGGTATTTGGGAGTCACAGTACTCTAATAATTAGATGTTTGGTGGTACGATTATGGATATTAATGTTAAATGTGTTTTTGTTTTTATTTTTTTTGTAATATTTTATGTATCATATGATTGTAATAGATGTTATGCAAAGATTAATCCCATTGTAGAAAAAGATAATTGGCCATCTAGGCTATTTTATATATCTTTTATTTTAATTGCTATTATTATTCCATGTATATAATTTTGAGATAATATTATTTTGGGTGTATGTGTTCTATGATTAAAGATGTTGTAAATGTGATTTTGCTTAGTATTATAGTAATTTTGACTATTTATTATTACTGTGTCCTTTTCTTTAAGAAAATCAATATTAATTGGCCTGGAAGGATTATAATAATTGTATTTTTTTTAATTATTATAATAAATTTTAAGAATATGCTTGATTGGTTTTATTATTTTTTTCATTTGTAGACATAAAAGGCATGAAAAGCGGAAGGGAGTATTTAATTTTAATTTGCAAATAACAGAAATAAAATGGTTGTTAAACACAACAGTTATATATTAAAAAAATTAAAAATTATGTTGTAATGTGCAACAGTTTGTGATATTATGGTATTGTTTAGAGGAGATATTAAGTGCAAGTCACTTCAGAGAAGAACATCATTAAGCGTAATTTTACCTGCAGACAACATACATTACTTGCAGGGCACTGAAGAAATAGCAGAAAAGCCATATAAAACATTGTATCTGCTGCATGGGCTTTTCGGCAGTGATGATATATTTTTAGCAAACACTACAATTCAAAAATTTGCAGAAGACCATAATATTGCAGTTGTCCTGCCAAGTGGAGAAAATAGCTTTTATGTGGACCAAAAAGAATCCCACAAATATTATGGGGAGTTTATAGGTCGTGAACTTGTTGAAATGACAAGAAACATTTTCCCATTATCTCATAAAAAAGAAGACACATATCTTGCAGGATTTTCAATGGGAGGATATGGAGCTATTAGAAACGGATTAAAATACCATGACACTTTCGGATATATTGGAGCAATCTCTGCAGCGCTGCTGACAGATGATTTGCATAACTGGGGCGAAGGAGATGATTTATTGTCTTCAAAATCTTTTGCCCAGTCCTGTTTCGGAGACTTGAATAAAGTAATCGGAAGTGACATGGACCCCAAATTTTTAATTGATGATTTGATAGATAATGATATTGAAATTCCAAAGATTTTCATGGCAGTTGGAGATAATGACTTCTTGTATAATGAGAACATAGATTATTATAATTACTTAAAATCAAGAAATGTTGATGTGGAGTTCAGATGCTCTTCAGGAGAACATACCTGGGAGTTTTGCAATGATTATATTAAAGAGTTTATAGAATGGCTCCCATTATAAAAAAGAGGAGATAATATGAAAAAATTTGGTTTTGGATCTATGAGGTTACCCTGTAATAGTGATGATCCGAAAGATATTGACATGGCGCAGGTATTTGAAATGGTTGATAGATATATTGAAAGCGGATTCAATTACTTTGATACTGCATATGGATACCATGACGGATTAAGTGAAGTGGCACTTAGAAAAGCAGTTACTGAAAGATATCCGAGAGAAGATGTAATAATAGCTGATAAATTACCTGTATACATGCTTAAACCTTCACATAACCTTGAAGAAATATTCAGTGAGCAAAAAGAAAGATGCGGTGTTGAGTATTTTGATTATTACATGCTGCACAATATTACAAACAACTTCTACAATGGAATCATTCCGCAGTTAAAGTGCTTTGAATTTGCAGAAAAATTAAAGGAAGAAGGCTTTATCAGACATTTCGGAATTTCATTTCATGATGATGCAGAAACTCTTGATAAAATATTAAGTGAGCATCCTTCTATAGAATTTGTTCAGTTACAGATAAATTATCTTGACTGGGACAATGAGGGAATTCAGTCAGGGAAATGTTATGAAGTAGCCAGAAAATACAATAAGGACATTATTGTAATGGAACCTTTAAAAGGAGGAACACTTGTAAATATTCCGGAAGATGCCGGTAAAATATTAACTAGCTACAATCCTGATTTGTCACTTGCATCTTGGGGAATTAGGTTTGCAGCCAGTTTGGAAGGTGTTTTAACAGTATTGTCTGGTGTAAGTTCATTGGAGCAGCTGGAAGACAATTTAAGTTATATGAAAGATTTCAATCCATTGACTGAAGATGAATTGAAGGTTATTGGAGATGTAGTTGAAATCATTAAACATTCAATAGCAATTCCATGTACGGGATGTGATTACTGTTTGGATGCATGCCCTGAAGATATTCCAATTTCAAAGTTCTTTGCTCTTTATAATGATGTTAAACAATCCATTGAACTCCAGTTTTTACATTATTTCTACTATGATAATTTAGCCAAGAAAAATGCACCTGCATCTTCATGTTTGGAATGTGGTGAATGTGAGGAGAACTGCACTCAGCATATAAAAATCATTGATGAGCTTAAAAAGGTCAGGGACTTGCTGGAAGTTGATCTGGAATCTATGTTATGAGAGTAAAGTATTTATAACACATGCTATAAATTTTACTATCGGGAGAGTTTTTGCTCTTCTGATTTTTGTTTAAAAAAATTTGTTTTGGTAATTAGTCATTCCACCACCCAACCCGTGACTAATTACTAAAATTCTTTTAAGTAAATAGGGTAGCTATACAATTACACCACCCAAGTATAGCTACCAATTAATTTAATCTGATTTTTTAATAATTATATATAAGATGAACAACTAAATTATAAAGTATATAAATTTTATTTTTTATAAAATGGAGAGGATTTTTCTGACAAAGTATATTATTATAACTGGTGGGGTAGTTAGTTCTATTGGAAAAGGAATTACTTCTGCATCTATGGGTCGTATTTTAAGATCTTATGGTTTAAAAGTAGCGGCTATTAAAATAGATCCTTATTTGAACTGGGATTCCGGAACATTAAACCCTTATCAGCATGGTGAAGTTTTTGTAACTAATGATGGAATGGAAACTGACTTGGATTTAGGTCATTATGAAAGATTTTTAGATGTTGAATTGCCTGGATTATCCAATATCACTACAGGTAAAGTTTATAAATCTGTTATTTCTAAAGAAAGGGAAGGCAAATTCTTGGGAGCTTGTGTACAGGTTATTCCACATATTACCAATGAAATTAAAGAAATGATCAGGTTAATCTCTGATAATGAGGATTATGATGTTGTTCTAATTGAGTTGGGTGGTACTGTTGGAGATATTGAAAGCCAGCCTTTCCTTGAAGCTTTAAGGCAACTTAGAAATGAAGAAGGCCATGATAATGTCATGTTTGTTCATGTTACATTTATTCCATACTTAAATGCCGCAGGTGAATTCAAAACCAAACCGACACAACATTCTACAAAAGAATTAAGAAGTATGGGTATTAACCCTGATGTTATTGTATGCAGATCTCAGGAACCAATTGACGATGCTTTAGAAGGAAAAATAGCTCATTTCTGTGATGTGGATCAAAAAGCTGTTGTAAACACTCCTGATGCAGGTACTATCTATGAAGTGCCACTGGTTTTAGAAGAAAACAACATTGGTGAATTGATAGTTAACAGGATAGGACTGGATATTAAACCGGATTCCTCAAAACTTGATGACTGGCGTAAAATTGTAGAATCTCTTAAGATTGAAAGTCCTGTTGTAAATATTGGAATTGTCGGTAAATATGTAGAGCTTGAAGATGCATATATCAGTATCAGGGAATCCCTGCAGCATGCAGCAGCTAATGTTGGGGTAAAAGCCAACATCATCTACATCAGTTCTGATGTTGATAATTTGGATGAAGAGGTTATGGGCAATCTCCATGGTATTCTTATTCCCGGAGGATTTGGAGAACGTGGATTTGAAGGAAAGCTTGATGCTGTAGATTATGCTATTGAACACAATGTTCCGTTGTTCGGTATCTGTTTGGGAATGCATTCTATTGTAACTCAGTTTGCAAGACGTAACGGATATCCTGAAGCTAACAGTTCAGAATTTGACAGCGAAAATCCTCACCCTGTTATTGACATGATGGAAGAACAGAAAAAAGTTAAAAACATGGGCGGAACTATGCGTTTAGGTTCTTATGACTGTAAGCTTGTTAAAGGAACTAAAACATATGAAGCTTATAATGTGGAAGATATTGCAGAACGTCACAGACACAGATTTGAATTTAACAATGATTACAGGAAAGACCTGGAAGATAAAGGTTTAGTTATTTCCGGAGTTAGTCCTGATGACTTCTTGGTGGAAATTGTTGAATTGCCAAATCATCCATGGGCTGTCGGCTGCCAATTCCATCCGGAATTTAAATCAAGACCGAATAGGCCACATCCATTATTCAAATCATTTTTAGAAGCTATTTATGAGTATTCTAAAAACTGATTCTCTTCATTTTTTTTATTTTAAAAACAATTTTACACTCTTATTTTCTAGCTAATTAATATATTTCTTAGTTTATACTAGAATTATGGATTTTAGTATTATATTTTTAGTTCAAATTATAGTTACATCTTTATTTTGTTGTTTGGCTGCAATTTTTGATGTTAAAACAGGAATAATATCCAACAGGTTAAATTTATCTCTGCTTATTTTTGGGCTGATATCTAACCTGTTTTTGTCAGTTCTTTCTGCTAACATTAAATACATTTTATGCTCAATAATTTCAATGTTTGTAACATATATCATAACTTTCCTATTTTGGAAATTAAAAATTTGGGGTGGGGGAGATGTAAAATTACTTACAGCTATTGCCACAGTTATACCATTTGGCATAAATCTTAACTTTTTAAATATTTATCCTCAGCTGTCAGTTTACCCGTTTTCATTTACAGTAATTATAAACAGCATTTTAATAGCATTTCCGTTTCTGCTAATCTTTACAGGATATCTGATATTAAAAAACACAATGTTTAACTCAAATAAGGACATATTATTTTCATTTTTAAATATAAATTCCATATCACTATTTTTAAAGTTAAATCTAAATAAACTGATACTGATTAAAGATTTAAAAGAAGGAATGATAATCAATGATTATTACTTCAATAATGAAAAAATAGCTGTTTTAATCAGTGACATCAACGGCAATCTAAAAGTTTACAAAACAAAGAATAATCCTGATTTTAATTATTACTTTAAATCTCAGAGTGCCGGAGGAATAACTGCTCAGGATATGTATCTCTTAAAAATTATGAATGCTCAAAAAATCATATCCAACAGCATTTCAGTAAAAATAGGATTTCCGTTTGCACCTGCAATATTTGCAGGATTCTTGATATCTGTTATTTATGGTGATTTAATGCTGCTGTTTATAAAAAAGTTCTTTCTGGTGATGTAGAATGCTTAAAGAAAATAACGGTCAAATTGCAGTTGAATATTTGTTTATATTTGCAATAGCCTTAATTATTCTGACTATATTCACTCTGCCTTTAGCCAGTCTGGCAATTGATAAAACAACAGATGTTTCCGATGCTGTAAATGTCAAATCCCAGATGTATAAAATAGCCGGCGGAATCAATCAGGTATATGGTGAAGGTCATGGCGCAAGGCAGACTGTTAATCTGGAGATGGATCAAAGCATTAATGTCAATATCTACAAAAAACATCTCTCAGTCAGTGTAAAATTCAATGACGGGTCATCTAAGCTGATTAGAGTAAATCATGATGCAGATGATGTCAGTGGTGTTCTGAATTTAAATAAAGGCAGAAATACACTTGTTATTGAATGGCCTGAGGATAGTGAAAATATATTTATCTCTAAAAAGTAAATTATAATGTAATGTGTGAGGTTAATTTATGAGCAGTCTAGACAATGCTAAACTTAAAGAATTAATGAAAATCGAACCTGAATCTATGAGCAAAGAAGAATATGAAAGTTTCGTATCTGAATTTAAAAATGCACAGCTTTTACTTCCGGTTGAAATATATTCTAAAACTCAAAGTGATGAAATAAATGAACCTCTTAGCTTTAAACCTGTTACAATTGAAGAAAATGGATGTAAATGCATTCCATTATTTACAGACAATGAAGAATTAAAAAAAGACAATCCTCCAGTTTCTGTAATAGCTATTTTTATGAAAGACTTGAAGGATATGCTTGAAGATTCATCAGAAATTGATGAAATTATGATAAATCCCTCAAGTAAGGATACTGTTTGCATAAATCTTGATTCCTTTTTTGACTTGTTTGAAGTAAGAAATAATCCTAATGACTGGATTTTTGAAAAAGCCATGCCTTTAAATCAGGAAATTAGGGTTTATTATCGTGAATTGGAACCTTTTATGAAAAAACAAGCTGTTGATGGTGTTTATTCATCTCCAGATCCACTTAAAGCCAGTGTAAATATGCATTTTGATGACAATATTCCTTATTTGAATGTTTTAATACTTCCAAAAGACACCAGAACTGTTTATTTAGGTGGTATGATGGATCCTGAAATGAGTTGCGATATTCTTCTTGCTCCTGAAACGGAATTTGAATTTGTAAGTCAGGAAGATGAACATACAATGATTTGGAAGTGTGTTAATCAGAAATTTTATGATTGATTAATTTTCATCTATTCTTCTTTTTTCAATGGGAAATAATCCATTAATCTATCCAAAACTTATTTAAATTACTTGTTATCTTAAATAGTAATATTATTTAATTGGCGCGTGAATTTATGGATATTTTAATTGCTATTGTATATGTTATTTTATTCATTATATTGATGGTATTTGTTTTTTCTATAGGTATGTTAAAGCCATTTATGCCTAAAAAAGAAATAGCACTTGTTCTTGTTGTAGCTTTTCTTATAGGGTCTATTGGTGGTGCCTTTTTCCTGGAGCCTTTGTATGAGGAGGTCCCGGCATTTGTCGGTGAACTTGAAAAGAATGTTCCCGGAAATGAAGAAACATTATATTTGGATTTGTCTTCCGCCACAGATGTAGGTGAATTGGAACAGAATTTATCTAAAATCGATGGTTTTAAATCATTTAATGAAACTGGAGTAACGTTTTTCCTATGGAGTTTTAATGATAAGGAATTGGCTTATTTTAATAGTGTAATAGGCAATATTGATTCTCATTATGCAGATTATACAGTTGAACCTTCAGGCAGAATTAATATTACTTTAGAACCGGGTTACACATCCAGTTCTGCATTGCAGTCATTTTCTGATTGGTATAAATTAGTTTATGGTGATTCTATTGCTTATGCTCAGATACATGCTAAATTGGTTGTATCATCTGCCTCTTTAGGTGAATTTGAAGATGCTCTATTGGAAAGAGGAATTGTTGCAACTCATATTGAAGGACCAACTCAAAAGGTTGTTAATCAAACCAATCAGTCTATGATATCTGACAACGAATTCATACTGGTTTCAGGTGTTGTTGGTGTAATGGTTTCTGTTGTTGGAATTTACTTCGATGCAGTTGTTGTTAGTTATAGAAAATTCAAAAAGTTCCTTAATAAAAAGGTTAAAAGGTAGTATTTGATGAAGGTAGCTGTTTTATTTTCTGGAGGAAAAGACAGTACTATGGCATTATATAATGCTTTAGAAACAGGAGAAGATGTTAAATATCTTCTTTCTATGAAATCTGTTAATGATGAATCTTACATGTTTCATGTTCCGAATATTCATATAACTGATTTGCTTGCAGAAGCATTAAATATTCCAATCATTACTGCACAGACTCAGGGCATTAAAGAAGAGGAACTTGAAGATTTAAAAATGGCTTTTATAAAACTTAAAGATTTAGGTGTTGAAGCCATATATACCGGTGCACTTTATTCAGTTTATCAAAAATCAAGGATTGAAAAATTAGGTGATGAAGTTGGACTGGAAATCATATCTCCTTACTGGCATGTAGATGAACTTGAATATATGAAAGAGATTGTTTCCTTAGGTTTTGAAGTTATAATATGTGGTGTTTTTGCTTATGGTTTGGATGAATCATGGCTGGGCAGAAAAATCGATGATAAAGCTATTGATGAACTGGTTGAAATCAACAAAAAAGTTGGTATTAATTTAGCTTTTGAAGGTGGAGAAGCAGAAACACTAGCTGTTGACGGTCCAATTTTCAAAAAAAGAATCAATATTTTAAAAGATAAAAAAACATGGCATTTGGATAGTGGTTTGTATATTATTGAAGAAGCAGAATTGGAAGATAAATGAATTTAGAGGGTGGTGTTTTCTTTTAAAAATTCATTTATTTCTTTTTCATAGCTTTCCAAATCCTTTTCATTAATAATGATTTTATCTGATAATGAGATTACAGTTCCAATACCAAAATCCAATTCCATCTGGTCTCTTTTCAGGAAGTCTTCGTAATTTTCAGAGTCATCTTCTCTGTTTCTTTGCTGCAATCTTTTAAAGCGTATTGCAGGATTTGCAAAAATGGAAAGAATTATAAAATCATCAAAGTTTTCTTTAAACATATTTACTTCAAAAGGACTTCTGATTCCTTCTACGATGATTGTTGTAGCTAATTTGTCTTCAATCATCTTTTTGATTTTTTCAATAGTTAGCTTGGCTACAATATATTTTCCGTGTTCTTTTCTAAGGTTAGTTGCAGTTTCTTTTGAGCTTTCTCCTCTTTTTTTAGCTTCTTCACGTATTATGTCTCCCATACTTACAACTGCTGCTCCTTTCTCAGCTGCAATTTCAGAAACTAAACTTTTTCCAGATCCAGGCAGTCCTGATATTCCCATTACTTCCATTTTATATTCCTCGTTTTATTTATTTTTAAATAGTTTCAGTGCTTCTTTAAGGTTTTTTCTGTTGTCAAAGTCGTTTATCATATTTATTAAAAGTTGTTTGTCCTGAGTTTTCAGGTCTTTAGCAATTTCTGTCATAAATGGAAATGCACGTACAACATTATCTACAATTGAAATGTCTGAAGTTTGTGAAGTTCTGGATAAAGGATTTAAATCAATTGTGATTGTTTTTTTGCCTGTTTTACTTAGAATTTCTGCTCTGTCTCCATCTTCTAAAGGTACAAGAACGGTGTCTGCTGAATAGATACCTGTTTTGCTGGCTGATGCCCTTTCATTTTTAATGCTTTTCAGGTATTTGATGTCATCGTCTTTTGTTCCAAGTATCTGGCTGTATCCATGTTTCTTGTAGAGTTCGGTTATTTTTTCTACTCTTTCATCAGTTCTGTAAAATAAATTGATTTCTATTTTGGCATTTACGGTTTTTGCAAATTGAATTACTTCATCAATAGCTAAAGCTGTTGTATTTCCATTTACTGATATAACCGGATTTTCAGATAATAATATGGTAGCTGCTGCTGCATACATTGCTCTTTTAGCAGGAAATGTTGTTTTTTCACCAAGAAGGTAGTCAAATGCTTCTCCTCTGCCGTGTGCAATCATTGCAGATTCTGCTAAATATCCTTCTTTTTGGGCTTTAACTATTTTGTCTCTTAAAACTAATGATTCATAACGTGGATGTGATTTAGGTATCATATTCAAACCTCTTTATTTTAAATCTATTTCCATTTGTGCTAGATAGCCAAGTAAGGTAGTTGTAATAAGAGTTAATATAATCATAGAAATTACATGAATTGGATAATCATCAATCAGGATATTTGTTTTCTTGCGAATTACAAAAAATACAAAATCACAAATAACATCCATCAAAATAAATATTATTCCAATTTTAAATCCTTCAATAACTTCATTTTCATTGATGTCTCTGATGTAGAGGATTCCAAAAAAACCAGTTACTGTGATAATAGCTATTGGAGCAACAATATTGATGTATGGAATGTTGTCGGTTATCAATGGGCTAAATATTACTGTAATTAGATATACAAAAAACCATATTAAAATTCCATAGATTATACCTAATTTTAGCTTCATTATTGCAACCTTAATATTTTATATATTGACTAATTTTAAT
>OGQI01000410.1_pt1 | contig 34749 bp, 54 predicted proteins | sample 1553171 | NCBI WGS metagenome assembly OGQI01 (sample SAMEA2579988, study PRJEB22360) | human gut metagenome | biome: human gut; feature: human-associated habitat; material: faeces | place: Denmark | collected 2008/2010
TTTTTTATAGTAATGGGTATGTTAGTATAACTACTTTTAATAAAGTTAAGTTAGTTAATCAAATATTACTTGGTTTTAATTTATTACCAATACTTCCTTTAGATGGTGGAAAAATATTAAATAATGTATTAGATATTTTTTTACCATATAATTTAAGTCATGTTATAAGTATTATTGTATCTATAATGAATGTTCCTTTAATATTCTTGTTTGATAAGAAATTTTTGGCGATAGTGTTAGTGCTTAGTTTAATAATTAAAATATATAATGAGATAACAAGTCATAAGTATAGAGTTAATAAACTTATGTTAGAAAGAAAGTTAAAACATGTTAAACATTGTAAGAATGAATTATTTGTAAGTAATAATAAAGTTAAGAGAAATGTTACATATTATAAACTAGTTAATGATGAGCGTGTTTTTGATTATGAATATAATTATTAAAAAAGTATTGTTATGTTAATTAAAATTTAGTATAATTATTTAGGACAAGGTGAATAGGTAATGGATGAGTTTAATTATATAATTAAAGATTTATTAGAAAATGATAAAGTTAATGAAATGAAAATATATAGGCAACATTGTAATACTAGTTGTTTTGAACATTCTTACAATGTGAGTTATATTTGTTATAAAATTTGTAAGAAGTTTAATTTTGATTATGTTTCTGCTAGTCGAGGAGCAATGTTACATGATTTTTTCTTGTATGATTGGAGAAAGAATAAAAAGTTTAATTTTCATGCATATAAGCATGGTAAAATTGCTTATAATAATGCAATTAAAGAGTTTAAGTTAAATGAAATAGAAAAGAATATGATACTTAGACATATGTGGCCGGTTACAATAGTTCCACCTAAATACAAAGAAGGATTTGTTCTTACTTTGGCTGATAAATGGTGTGCTACTAAAGAAATAGTAACTTTTATGTTTAGTATTATAAGGAATAATCCAATTATACAATATGCTTATTTATTTTATATATTTATTTTTAAGAATTTTTAAGGAGTGTTTTTATGAAGAAAAGTATTTTAATATTAATGGTTTTGGTTGTTAGTGGATGTAGTAAGGTCTATTATTGCAATGAAGGAGAAATACTCGATAAAGATAAGTGTAAAAGTTTAATAGAGGCTAAGTTTAAATATTATTGTGCAGAAGGTACTGGAGAATTAAAAAAAGACAAATGTGTAAATGGTGAAGTTACAAGTGAAGCACTAAAAGAGTATTATTGTGAAAAAGGTGTTTTAACAACTGATGATAATGGAGTTTATTCTTGTGAGATAGAGAGTGAAGCAAAGTCTAGAATTAAAGTTTTTGATAGTAGTAGGGAAATAGAAAAAGATGTTAAAGAAAAGTTAGGAGATTTAACTAAGCTTTTAGATGGAGTTAGTTATGATGAAGAAAAGATAAATGTTTATATGTTTTGGGGAGATGGATGTCCTCATTGTGAAAAAGAAAGTATTTGGTTTAATGAGATAGAAAGTGAGTATGGAGCATATTTTAAATTAAATAAGTTTGAAGTATGGAAAAATTCTGATAATAAGCAACTCTTAACTATTACTAAGAAATTACTTGGTAGTGAAGCAAATGGTGTACCTTTTACTGTTATTGGAGATACTGTTATTTCTGGATTTGGAGAAGGTAAAAAAGAATTTATGTTAAATTTAATAACTAGTGAATATAAAAATAGTTATGATGTGTATTTTAATAGAAAGTAACTAATGTGTTACTTTTTTCTTGTATTAGTGAGTGTCTTATTATATAATAATGACTTATTAGGAGGAGTAAAATTATGGATAAAGGAATTGAAGTAAATGATTTTAGTAAAATGTTTTTGTATACTCTATGTATGAATAGTAAGATAGTGAGAAGTGAAAATAAGTTTGTTTATGATATAAGTTTACCTTATAGATTTAAAGATGCGATTATGTGTATATTATCGGCTAACTCTGCATGGATGAAAAAATATTCAAAACTAATTGATATAGAAGAATATTTTAACTTTGGATGGGATTATAGTTTTTCATATTCTTTAAAAAATTTAATTAATAAGTATGCTGGAAGTATAGAGTATGATTTAGTTTTTGATAATATTAATATTAAAGTACCTACTAAGTATTCTAAAGAATTATATAATGCTAAATACTCAAATGAATTATATGAAATAATGAAAGATTTAATTGAATTAATAAATTCATATATTTATTCAAGAAGATGTATGTTTGGTGCTGGACCTTATTGTTATGCTAGAGGAGTAGAAGACTTTAGAAATATTCAAAAAAGTGATATTGACCCACTTGAATATGTAACTCAAAAAGAATTGGGCGAAAATGTTAAGAAGAAAAAATTATAGTATCAATTATATACTAATGTAACTATATGAAAGAAAGTATTAAAATGAATGATTATTTAATGGAGTTATTTAAATATACTATTGGTAAAGGAAATAAGGGATTAATTTATCCGCTTGTAAAAGAAGGAATTGTTAGTGAAAAAAGTGTTGTTAAAACCATAAATGATGCTGATATTGAAAGTGAAGAGAAGAGTAAGTATGCTCTTGAGCTAGCAAAGGAATTAAAGGATGTTCCTATTAAAGGGCTTGAAGATATTGTTGTAAATGCTAATGATGTTGAAGATATTTATGAGTTTGCTAAATACGTTAAATGGGCAGACATCAATAGACTATCTAAAGCCATAGTTGAAAGCAAAGATGCTTATTCAATAACTGCTTTTGCAAGAGAAGTTAAAGGCGCTTCTGTTAGTGATTTAGCTAAGGAGGTCATTAATTTACACGATGGACGCGCTATATATACTTTTGCTTATAGTGTAAAAGGTGCACCTATTAAAGAACTTGAAAAATCTATGTGCGACCCTGAAACTTATAATACAAATTTTGCTTATGATTTTGCTAAAAATGTAAGTGCTAATGACGTAGAAGGCTTAACTAATGCAGTTATAAAAGGCAAGTCTATACAAAACATGACTGCATTTGCTAGAGATATAAAAGGGGCTAATATAAGAAAAATAGAAAATGCCATAATTAAAAATGGTAATGCTAGAGATATTTATAAGTTTACTAAAGAAGTACCAAGAGCTAATAAGAAAAAATTAACTAAAGCTTTTATTAACTCAGTATATTATGAAGAAGAGAGTTTGTTATGTAATTTTGCTTTACTTCCTAAAGTAGACTTAGATGTAATTAATGATACATTGATAAAGAAATGTTTAGATAAAGACATTCCTGTTAGTGTTGTTACTAATTACGTTAATTCTTTACAATATCATAAGAATTTACCAATTGATAAATTTACTCTAGCAGTTATAAAACGTGGTAGACCATGGGATATCGTTGATTTTGCAAGAAATACTGAAAATGTTCAAGTGGATGAACTTGCTGATGCGTTAATTCAAATGGAATGTAGAGAGAAAAAATATTGGTTATATGAATTTATGTTAAAAGTTAAAAATGCACCAATTAGTAAACTAAATGAAGCTTTTAAAAAAGAAAGTAAAAAGTCTATGCTTAAAGTTCAATATAGTGAAGAGTTTTTAAAGATTTTAAGATTAGTAAGAAATAAAGATATTGAAGGTTTAAGAAAATATAAAGATTTATTAAACGAAGACAAGTTAACAAAGAAACTAAAATAAGCAGGTCTAGTGACTTGTTTTTTGTATGAAAAAAGACTTCAAAATGAAGTCTAATTAACTTATTGGTGGTTCCTTAGGACACCAAATTGAATAGTAATCCACGTAAATATAGGCTTTTTTTTATTTATTATCACCACTTTTTATCACTATTTCCGTATTTTCCGTATAGTCCGTGGTAAAAATGTGGTAACAAATTATAAATATTTATCTGCACTTTTAGCTATTCCTTTTTTTATTTCGGTCGCTAAATGTCCATACTCATTTGCAGTAGTAGAAAAACTTGAATGTCCAAGATGTTGTTGAATTTGGTACAATTCTTTACCTTCATACATCATTAAAGCTACAAACGTATGTCTAAGGTCATATAATCTAATTTTTTTAACTTTACACAAGTCACAAAATCGTTTAAATTGTTTCCTTAAAGTTGTATCAGTGTATGGCTTATTTGTTGCATAATTAAAGAATAAAAAGTCGTTATCTTTTACATTATAATTCATATAATTTTTTAAAAAATTCTTATATACTTCAATTTGTTCAAGAAGTTTAGCAGTTATTAAAAGTTCTCTTTGAGAATGATAATTTTTTGTAGATGCTAGTGGATCTTCTTTTCTGTTATAATTAATCGAATGATGAATCTTTAAGTTTTTTCTTTCTTTATCAAAGCAGTCAAAAGTTAAAGCACGAGTTTCTCCAATTCTGTCTCCCTGTGTAAATCCAATAATAACCATGGTTTTAACCATTAAAGCTTGTTTTTTGAACATTATATCTTTTGAATCGTTTATTAATTTATTTATGTTTGAAAGAAATTCTTTAATCTCATTAGGTGCCCAGTATTTCATTTCAGTTTTTGTAACTTTATATTTTTCTATTTTATTTAAAGGATTTGTTAGTAAAAATTCTTCTTCGATGCACCAGTTAATAAAAGCTTTAACAGTTCTGATGATTTGATTTTTTTGTTTATCAGAACATTCAAGTGAATCAATGTATTTGCTCCAAAAATTTTTATCGGTTTTTGATATTGAAACTTTAATTTTATTCTTTAAATATCTATTATAAGTCTTATCCTTTCTTATTATTGTATTATAAGCTTGTTTTTTAATGATTTTACATGAATCAATATATTTACCCCATAATGTATCAAAATACTCTTTATGGTGTATAGAAACTTGCTTATTTTTAATAATAACTTTATTGTCTCTGATTTGTTTAGCAGTTTCTATATCAAATATTTTATTTCCATTAGAATCAAATGACACACTTGTTCTAACACCATTCACATTTAATCTAACTACATAATTTTTATTTTTTTTATGTCTTAGGATGTTTTCCCATCTAGTTTTTTCATATATTTGCAAATTCACATTTACCACTTCCTTTTTTATAAATTCTGTGGTATACTTATATAGGAAAATCCCTATATGAGATATACCTTTATCTTCTATTTGATTTAGTCGGTCAGGACTGTTGATTTTCCAGCCACAGAGTAATCTGTGGTTTTATTTTTTTATTTTTTTCTAATATCTAAAGTAACTTCAATTCCATAATTAAGTTCTTTAATGATAACTTTTTCTTTTCCATAATCATCATCTTCTACTGTTTTGTATTTTCCTCCAAGGATTTCGCAAGTGAGAAATATCTTATAATTCTTTTCAAAATAATAATCATTAATTTTAGATATATATTCCTTAGGAATGTATCCTACATCAATATATCCTTTTTCTGTGTCAAAAAGAACACTTATTGCTATTTCAGAATCATGTGTTGTTTTTTTTAATTTCCACTCTGGGTCTAATAATTGATAAGCACATTCCCATATTCTATCTTCATAACTTTCAATTATTTGTTTATTTGTCATCCCAACATATGGTTCAATTTCCATTTTTTCAATTTGATCTTTGGAAAAATATTTAATATTATCTTGTCTGTTATCATATGTAGTACCAGTTAACTTGAATTTTAAATAATCCACCTTGTTTTCTTCAATTGCTTGTTGTTCTTTTTCTCTTAACTGATTTTCTACATTATTTTTAATTGATTTACAATAAAAATAAAGTATAGCCCAGATGCCATAAGTCATTATTCCTAAAAATATGTGCACCCATTTATTAAAACTTACGATTGTACAACAAAATCTATATTTATTCATATTTATATTATTATTCATCCTTTGCCTCATCCTTCTTTTTTTCTTCAATTTTTCTTTGCTCAATTATCATTTTAATATATTTTTCATCTTCTGTAGTTAGTATATTTTTACATTCGTTAATTAATTTAATTAATTCTGTTTCTTTTCCATAATTACTTTCAAATCCTAAAATATAATTTCCATCTACGTTTAAAATTTCACATAAAGCGCTTATAGTGTCAGGATCGGGTTTGGATATATTGTTTTCCCAGTTGCTAATTGTTGTATTTCCTACATTAATTCCTTGTTTAACTAATTTATTAGATAATTCGTGTTGATTCATTCCAAGATTAAGTCTTGCTTTTCTAATATTATCTCCTATTGACATATTTTTCTCCTTTCTAAATCTAATTTTAACACTAATTTTACACATAGTAAATATTAAAGTTCAATAATCTTGAAATTTTTTTCATTTTTTTGTTGACATTCCAAGAATATTGAATTATACTAGATACAGAGTTCAAGAATATTGGAATTCGTGAAAGGAGAAAAAATGAAGATATATCAAAAAATTAGTAAGTACCTTTCAGAAAATGGTATTAAACAAAAATATATTTCTGAAAGAACTGGCATTCCTGAAAATACTTTGTCAATGATTTTAAACGGCAAAAGAAAAATGGATGCTGACGAGTTTGTCGAAATTGTTATTTCACTTGGAACTGACGCTAACAAATTTATTAATAAAGAAAAAACTGAAGAATCAACTGAAACTGAAGAGTAAAATTGAAAGAAGAATAGGAGAAACAAAATGATATCTAATTATTTGAATAAATACTTTAAGCGTAACAATATAAGTCAACAAGAAATAGAAAAGAAAACTGGAATAAGTCAGTGCAAAATAAGCCTTATTCTTAATAATAAGCGAAAGTTAAGTGCTGACGAGTTATTAAAGATAACAATTGAATTTGATATTAACTTAGAGCATATAAAAAGAGAAATCATCCAGTCAGCAAACTTAAAATGATTTCTACACAATCAAATAACGATAATATACTTTAACTAACACTAAAATATATTACCGGCTTTAATAACTAACCTTAATGCAGATGTTGTTCCAATACTATACATTATTAGACTGATGTCTCAGTAAGTGCATTATTTATATGTAGATTTAATAAAAATGTTCTCAATATTTATATTAAATACTAATAATGGTAAATACAACACCATCGATTTTTTACAAGATCGCAAACTTGGTTCTAGATTATGGCATCCCTAAGGCGTGTTAGCACCTTAGTTGCATTAATTTAACACTTACGAGTTTAGCTCTCTAATATGTTTTATACTTGCCCCATAGCTGTTAAAACATTACATGCGGTCGTCCCGACCTGATCTCTGTAACTGTCCAGTTACATTAACGAGATAGAAATGTGGTAGTACAGGGCAAGCTCAAAAATGTATCTAACGTATAGACCATCTCCATTCTTGCCTTATGAGGCACTTAAAGTATATCACATAATTATTAGATAATCAAATAATTTGAAAGGAGGATTAAATGAAAGAAGATCGTGTAATTAATATATATACAATGTTATTTAATTCAATTAACATAGCGCTATGGATATTGCTAGCAATGTTTTTTAATAAATGGGCTTTATCCTTATTCAGTTTATTATTTATAAATTTAAAATCAATAAAAAAATAATCAGAGTCCTGACCGACTTTTAGGATATTAACTTTTAAAGTCAACAGTCTTGACCAACTAAAATGAAAGGAAGATAAAGAATGAAAGAATATTATTGCTTTCAAGATATAATGAATTTAACTGGTTTTAAGAAAACTAAATCAACTGATTTAATAGTAAAGTTAAATGAGTTATTAAAAAATGAACATCCAAATGTATTAATCATTAATGGAAGAGTTCCCATTTGGTTTTGGGAAGAAAAAACTAAACCAACGAAAAAGGAGATAGAGGTAAATGAGAAAGAAAAGAAAATTAACTAATTTTGGTAAAGGGTTACTAATGTTTATTATTATAATTGTTACATCATTATTATTTGTTTTAATCCAAAAAAGGTACAATGATTTAAAAGAGCAACTAAGCAAATGTGATTCAGCAAAAGGTTATGCTTGTACTCTATATGAAATCAAAAATTTTAATGAATGAGTAAGGATTCTATTATATTTTATCTTTCTCAATATTTGGCTATTAAAGAAGATCTTACTAATGAACAATTAGGTAGATTATTTAGAGCTCTATTTGATACTCAATTAGGCAAGGAAGTTGTTTTGGACAATGACATCAAAATTGCTTTCAATTTCTTAAACAACCAAATGGTTGTAGACAAAAAGAAGTATGAAGAAAAGTGTGCAAGGCTCCGTGAAAATGGGAAAAAAGGCGGTGCTCCAAAAGGAAATGCAAATGCTCGCAAAGAAGAAAAACAACCAAAACAACCAAATACAAAAAAAACAACCTTAAATGATAACGATAATGATAATGATAATGAAAATGATAATGATAATGAAAATGATTATATGTTGTTTGGTTATTTAGAAGCGAACTTTGGTGTTACATTAAATGGAACTAACTATTTTAAGTTGCTGGAACTATTAAAATTATTTGATGAATCTTCACTTTGTTATGCTGTAGATAAATGTGTTGCTGCAAATATAACAAATCTAAATTACTTTTTTGGAATAATTGAAAACTGGAAAACTTCTAAATTGTTTACATACGAATCAATAATTAGAAATGAACAACAAATGAAAAAAACTAAAGAGCAAGAAGATACAGTCGAGGAGCATATTGGAAGGAGATTCTTTTAATGAATTTAAATGTAAGTGTTAACAAAAGGGAATTAATTGAGCAAGAATATTTATCTTTACTTTTAAATGAATCTAGACTTATAGAATTTTGTACATTAAAACCAGTAGAGTTCATAAATTCATTAAATAAAAAAATGTATGAATGTATTATTAAGAGTTACAAGTCTACTAAAAGTCTTTCTATTGAATTTATAACTGCTGATTTATATGACTACTGGTCTTATTTGTTGGATTTGTATTATAGTAAAAGTGATGTCGATCAATTATTTCATCATTGTGAAGAACAAATTGAAGAATACTATAAACAAGATTTGATAATTGAATTAAGTAAAAAACTTACAGCCAATTTAATTGATTATAAAGAATTCATGAGTAAAGTGAAAGAATTGGATTCGAATAGTAACATTCTATCAAATGATGTATTAACAAAAAAAGAATTAGAGAATAATTTAATCATTTCAAGAACAGGAATTAGATTTAATAATTTTCCAGTGTTAAGTGAAAAGTTAAGGCTCTTAGAAAATGATTTGTTAGTTGTTGGTGCAACTACAGGAGTCGGTAAAAGTGGTTTTTTGCTTAATTTGTTAAATGACTTAATGGGAAGATATCAGTGCATATATTTTAATTTAGAAATGTCTAAAAGTAATATTTATCGGAGAATGGTGTCAATAAATCAAAACTTCGCTGTAAATAGTATTGATAACCCTAGTGAACATCAAAAAAAATTAATTGATAATGCTATAAAGAATATTGAAAATGCTAAACTAATAGTTAATCATACTGCAAATAATATCTTAGATATAAAAAAGATAATAAGAAAATATAAAGATAAGAATAAACACACAATAATTTTTATCGATCATATAGGTTATTTGAAATCTCGTGATAAAAAAAGCATATATGAAGAATCAACTGAGACAGTAAAAGAACTTAGAAAAATATGTTTAGAGTATAATTGTACAGCCATAGCAGCAAGTCAACTTAATAGAACTGCTTATCAAGCAAAAGAAGTTTCTTTAAACATGTTAAAAGATTCAGGGGAATTGGAAAACAGTAGTAGAAAGATCATATTGTTGAGTTACGACAAAAAATTTAGTAAAGATTCCTTAGAACCAAACGTTTTTGTAGATATAGCAAAAAACGATAGTGGTCCAACTGGAATAATAACAATGAAATATTTTAAAGTAAGACAAACTTTTCAAGAAGATCTTTTAGGTTTAAGGAGAGATGAAAATGATATTAACAAATGAAGAAAAAGAATTTTTAAAACAATTGATATTAGAAGGGATGCTATCGCATAAGAAACTTATGTTAATTAATAAAAACACAACTAAAGAGATAAATGCTTATTGTGATAAAGTTAGTAATCTTTTTAATTCAATTGATCAAAAAATTATTGATATTGAAATTTTTACAAAAAATATCAATAGAGTTTTTGAATGTTTAGTGGCATTGATTACACAAAACGAAAATTTGAAAATGGGAGAAAGAAAATTATGAAATTAAAAGTATTTTACAAAGCAGACTATGAATATATGAAAAACGAAAATTCTAAACTAAATGGAGAAATAAGGCAGTTGAACATCGATAAAAAAGTTTTAATACAAGATAATGAAAAACTTAAAGATCAAGTTGAAATGTTAACGTTTGACTTAGAAAAAAGTATTAGCTTAAGAAGTGAATTAGAATTTAAATTATTAGAAAAAAATAGTGAATTAAAAAAAACGCAAGGTAGTAAAGGAGGACTTGTTAAGCAAATTAATTTATTAAATAAAAATTTAGAAATGAAAGAAAATAAAATAAAAGAATTAGAATGTAAGCTTGAAGAAAGCTTGACTGATAAATATATTGTTAAAAAAATCAGACCTTCTAAACCAATACATCAAAAAATAAAGCCGATCAGACAAATGAAAAGTTCCGTACAAAGATATCAGCAAAAGCTTGAAAGGATGGAAGTATGATAGCAATGTATGATTTAGAAGATAACTATTTATGCGAGTTTAAAAGTTATAAAGATTGTGCAGAGTATTTAAATTAGGAGGCTAACAAATGGATAAAGAAATTAGACTAGGAAAATTTAACTAAACTTATAGAAGAACATAAAAAAGAAACACATCCTTATAAAAAATATGAATTTGATAGTACAAGTTATACACTGCTATTAATAGATATTAATAATTTAATTAAAGAAAACCAAGAATTAAAACTTGAATTATCAGGTTATAGGCAAGCAATTTTAAATAATAAAAAAATGTTAGGTTTAAAAGAACAATTAGAAGAGGAGAAATAAATATGATAAAAATATATGAAAATGAATTAAAAGAATTAAAAGAAAAAATGGAAAAAGCAGAAAAATTTGCTGAAAAAGTTCCATTATTTAAAGAGAAAATATTAAAAAACAAATATACAGGATATGAACAATATATTCAATTTGGCAATAGTTATAAAGATATTTATCTTGCTTGGGGTATAAATAGAAACCATTATGTTAGTGGTAGTAGTTGTCATATATTCAATTATGAAAAAAGTGATAATTATGATGAATATTTGTTTAATATTTATGTAAATAGTTGTAATTTATTCGGAAAAGTGTATGATGGAGTACACAGTAGTTTAGATGATATAAAAAATAAATGCCATGTATTCTTTTATGATAAATATAATAGTACTTTTTATATTAAAGACAAATATATTAAAGAATTTTTAAATGTATTAAATGAGTGGTATTTACAAGAAAAGAAAAATATAGAACATTATAAAAGACAAGAAAGAATAAATAAATTAAAACAAGAATTAGCCGATTTAGAAGAGGAGAAATAATTATCATGAAAGTAGAGGATTTAAGAGAAGATTTAAGACCATATTATGACAAAGTAGATTGTTGTCATTATATTGTTGAATATAGAAAAGAAAATTCTGAACTTAAGGAACAATTAAAAAAACAACAAGAGATTAATAAAAAGGCTATTGAATATATAAAAGAAAACGATGAAAAATATTATCAAGATTGGGGACAAGATGATGGCTCTTGTGATACATATTTAGATGAAAATGAAGTGCTTAAATTATTACAAATATTAGAAGATAAAGAGGTGTAAGAATGAATGAACTAAAAGGACAATTAGGTTTAGATGAATGGTTAGAACTTATTAAAGAAGATAAAAATTTAAACGGGGCTTATATTTCAATTGCTCAATATGTAGATTTAATAGAAAAAGAAAAACAACGACTTAAAATACAAATAAGTGCTAGAGAAGAAGAATATAAGAAGTTGGAGCATAATTGGAATAAGTTAAAAAAGATTTAGAACTTGTTGTAGATTATGGTTTAGGTGATGAATCTTCAAAATGGGATAAGATATATGGTGAGTATGCAAAATCGACTTTGAAATTTATGCAAGAACTAGAACAAGGAAGTGATAGTAATGAATAAATATTGTTATGAAATAAAATTTGGAAAATGTAAAGGCTATTTTAAAATATATCAAGCAGTAAATGGTTCTATTCAATTAATGATGGGTAATTATAATACTACTTTATCAGCACAGCAAATATTAGATTTAAACATATATACATTTGATTTAATTGATTATGACCACAATAAATTTTTAGAATTTTATAAGTTGGGTGATAGTAATGTTAAAGATTAAAGATTATTTAGTATTAAAAAATATTGAAACTTATTTAGAAAATAAAAAAGATGAACTATTAATAGAAAACAATAATTATAGTGATATACCTATTGAAGAAATTGAAAAACTATTATTTAATCTAAGAAAAATTTTAAATAAATTAGAAAAGGAGGATTAAAATATGAATTTATGGGTGCGTTCTCAGGATAAAGAAAAACTATTAAAGTGTAATGATATAGCAATATCAAACAATATGATTAATGATGGGGCAAGTATAAAATTTAAAGGTTATAAAATAGTGGGATATTTTGATAAAAATACAGAGTATGAAATTTTGGGAACATACAAAACAAAAGAAAGAGCTATTGAAGTACTAGATGAAATAGAAGAAAAAATAATACTAATTAATACTATAAATATAGCAAAAGATACAGTTAGTTTAATTGCATATAAAAACGCATTACCGGAAGAAAAGATAAAAGGATTAGGTTATCCATATCAAATGCCAAAAGATTAAAGAAAGGACTGATATTATGTTTAAAATAAGAGAAGATGTTGAATGAGGTGTCAAAATGAATGAAGAATTAGAAAGAAAAAACAAATTGGAAACTATTTTTTGTCAAAAGTTAATAAATGTACTTAATAAAACAACTGATCAAAAAGAGTTTGATACTATTTATAATGTTTTGTTAACTTTTTATTCGATAGTTGATAATAATCCGAACTCCATTACGATATTGAAGAATATGAAGGCAGTTAAAGAAAAATATAAGGTACAAAAATCTTAAAAAGTATCTAGATATAAAAATGTAAGTTAAGTCATTATAAAATCAGCAAAAATTAGATATCTAATTGTTGCAATATAATATTGTGGTTATCTTGCAACAATTATACAGGGGGAGGAATGGTAGAAAGGTGGAATGATGAAAGAAAAGTTAAAATTAAGATTAATTGAATTTGTTGAACAAGAAACTTTAGATGAAAAATCAAAAAAGACTATTGTTGATTATAAAAATGCCATAAATAAGTTTATTGATTTTATACCTGAGGATGTTACAACAATTAACAAATCTTTGCTTATTGATTTCAAAGATTACTTGACCGAAAAAAACTTTGCGGTTAAATCCAAAAATAAATATATAACCATAGTCAATAAATTTATAAAGTTCTTAGGATATGATGATTTAAGATTAAAAAAATTTAAAGAACAAAGACAGACTTCATTAGATGATCCGATTTGGGAGCAAGAACATAAAAGAATGTTAAGATGGTCTAAAAAATTAGGACAAGAAGATACATATTTGATTATCAAAATATTCGCATTGACAGGTGCTAGAATAGAAGAATTAAAATTTTTTACGGTAGAAAATTTAGAAAAGGACTACATAAAATCGGCTTTTAATAAAGGCAAATATAGAACATTAATATTGACAAATGAACTTAGAAGAGAACTCAGACAATATTGCAAACTTCATAAAATTAAGAGTGGTTATATTTTTAAATCAACAGATCCGAAGGCAAAAGAAGGTGCAATGTGGAACAATAGTACAATCTGGCGTAGATTAAAGAGAATTGCACGGGCAGCTAAAATTAATCCGAATAAGATTCATCCACATGCTTGGAGACATCTTTTTGCTAAGGAATGTAAAAGAGTTGGAATTGACTTAGATGAACTTCAAGACATTTTGGGTCATAATGACATAAAAACAACAGCAATATATACTCAAACTTCAAATGCTGAAAAAAAACAAAAGCTTGAAAGACTTTGGAAAAGGTAGGAGAGAAAATGAATGAGATAAAGGAACTAACAATCAAAGAATTAAAGTATAAAATAAAAGAGTTAGAAGATGAAATAGATATGTATTTAACTTTGAAAAAGATAGATTTTGTAAAAACACAACCAGGCGCAATGACATATAAAGAAGTAATTGTACAAGGTGGACAACCTTATGATAAGTTTACTCATTACACAATTAAATCCGAAAAGTACGATAAGAAGATAATAGAATTAACTGATACACTTCTAACATATCAAAGAAGACTTAATAATAAAATAGCTAATATTTCAAATTCAGATTCAAAAACTTTTATAACATATTTAAGAGAAGAAGAAAAATTAAGATGGGATGAGATAAGTAGAATTACTAATTATTCCTTAAGACAAGTCAAAAGAATTTATAGTGAAAAATAAAGATGGCACGAAATGGCACGAATTAAGTGATATAATGTGTATAATGAGCAAGATTAGAAATTAAATGCTCATTTACTACATCAAAATCCCTAATGGCTACAATTAGTAGCCTAGAGATATATCTTTACCTCCTATTACAGGTATACTCCAATATATCTCTAGGGTGCTAATTAGTACTATTTACTTTGAAGCATTTAGTTACGCTAAATAAATTAGTAGGAGTAAAGGCGAGGATGACTACTCGGAGTTAATTAGATGTTATCTTATTAATTCGTTGTTCACATTACCTTAATAGGTAGTGTGCTGGTAATAAAAGAGTACTATGGAGGCATAGGAAACGCAATATTGTAAACATCTGTTACCACAGAGGGTAAAAGGTTTTATTAGTCGACTAATAAGTGAAACCAGCAAAGGTCTTGTATAGGATACCCACCAAACTCATTGCTATTTATTATCAGCACAGTATCTATTAAAGATACTATTTGTTACAACCGTTATAGGTTGTTTTATTTTTGAAAAAACAAGAAAGGATGTGTTTAGATGCTAAAGATAATTAAAATTGATAAAACTGATTATAAGATGAAATCCAGTGCATATACTGCTTTTGCTTACAAAGATGAGACTGGAAGAAACTTTTTATCAGACATAATGAAATTGTCAGAGTACAAATCTTTAAAAGATAGCAATATTGTTAAATCTGCAGATATGCTTGACGAATTGAATTTATTACTCTTACGAATAGCATATATTATGATTAAAGAAGCAGATAATTCACAAGTAACAGATTTTAAATCTTTTGTTGGTTCAATTGAAAATTTATATGTTGACAGTAGTTGGACTGAAGAAGTTATTAATTTAGCAGTCATGCCCATTTCAGGGCAATTACAAAGTAATAAGTAATTCAAATACTTCATCTGAAGAAATGGATATATACGAAGTAGTTGCCTTAGCAAAAAGACTAAATATAACGTTAGATGATATGAAAGTAATGAGTTTTGTATCATTAATGAACATCTTAATATCTAGTGTTGAAGAAAAAGATAGTAAGCCGACTCAAAGTGATATAGATAAATTCTTTGGGTAGAAAGGAGAAACAATGATTAAAGCAATAGTTGAGATACCCTTTTATGAAAAAAAAGGAAAAGAATTATATCTTGATGAAGAAAGGTTTAAAGAATTAGAAAGACAAGGATATGTTAAAAAAGCAGAAGTTATAGAAACAGCATCAATAAAAGGAAATGGAAAGAGAAAAGTTTTATCAGACAAAGGCTTGGAAGTCCGTTAGGAAGAACATATGGATAAAGCAAAGCTGCTTATGTGCTAGGTGTCATAAGCCTGTATATGTTGATGGATTATCTAATAAAAATATACCGAAAGTCAAAAGAACAAAAGGAATAGTACATCATAAAGTGTATCTTACTGATGATAACTTTGTTGATATAAGCATTTCTTTAAATGAAGAATTGCTTGAAGGTTTGTGTATTGATTGTCATAATAATGAACACTTTAAATCAGAAGTAGTTAGAAGAGATGTTGAATTTGATTCGGAAGGTAATTTAATCAGCCGATACCCCCCTACACAGGGTAATATTGGTCTTAATTGAGACAACGAGGCCAGAGCACACAAAGAATACACAAGTCATGCGTAGACCCCCCTACCTTTGAAAAGAAGAGAAAGGACGTGATAATGTGGCAAAAGAAGAGAAAGTTAAAAATCTCACTTTAAATGACATTGAAAAATTAAGAAAAAGATTTGCTGATTTAGATTCTGATGTAGGAACTTTAGGTTTAGGCTTGGTTGATGAATTGAAATTTACATTCAGGACTTTAAAAAAACTTAAAACAAATATTAATAAAAATGGTGTAGTAGTTAAAATGGATCAAGGCAAATATGAAATTGATAGAACGAATCCTGCTTTAACAACCTATAATACGCTTATAAAAAATTATCAAAACCTTTCTAAGCAAATTAATGATATGCTTGATCAAGCTGAATCATCTGATCCGGATGATTTTGATAATGATGAACTATGACATTTATTGAAGAATATTATAATTGGATGTTAAATAATCAAACTAAAGTTAATAAAAAAGTCATGTTAACTTATAAAAAGCTATTTGATAAAATAAAACATCCTGAAATAGCTTGTTTCTTTAATAATTTAACTCAAAAAGAAGAAAAACATATTTATGTGTTTGATGAAAAGAAGAGTTTAAGACCTATTCATTTTATAGAAAAGTATTGTAAACAATCTAAAGGTAAGTGGTCTGGTAAGAATATTAGATTAGAACTTTGGCAAAAAGCTTTTATACAAGCAGCATTTGGCTTTGTAGACAAAGACACCGGATTTAGACAATATACTAAAGTTGCATTATTCGTTGCCCGTAAAAATGGTAAATCTACAATTGCATCTGGACTTGCAAATTATATGCTAACTAAAGATGGCGAGGGTGGCGCTGAAATTTATTCTTTAGCTACAAAAAGAGAGCAAGCTAAAATAATTTGGGAAGAATCAAAGAAAATGATAAATAAATCTCCTGCATTAAAAAAGAGAATAAGATGTTTGGTTGGCGGTATTTATTATGATGCAACTGATTCTTTTTTTAGACCATTATCAAGTGAATCTAATAGTCTTGATGGTGTAAATGCTCACTTTGTTACAGCTGATGAAGTTCATGCATGGAAAGATATTAACTTACTTGACGTTATGTATGACTCGATGAGTTCGAGAACTCAACCAATGTTTTTAGAAACGTCAACAATGGGTACAGTCCGTGAAGGGGTATTTGATAGTGAATATTCCTATTTTACAAATTTAATACTTGATAAATTGCCGCTCAAAGACCACACAACTTTAGCAGTAATATATGAACTTGATAATCCTAATGAATGGCAAAATGAAGATTCATGGTTTAAAGCAAATCCAGGGCTTGGAAGCATTAAAGATATTGCAATGCTTAGAGATAAAGTAAATAAAGCAGTTAATGATTCATCTAAGTTAAAGAATCTTTTATGTAAGGATTTTAATGTTAGACAAAATGATACTCAAGCTTGGTTGTCATTTGAAGAACTAAATAATGAAACAACTTATGAAGAATTTAAAGACTGTTATTGTATAGGTGGTTGTGATTTATCAAGCACTACTGACTTAACTTGTGCAACCTTGCTTGGAGTGCAAAAAGGACAAATTAAAATTAAGCAAATGTATTTTATTCCAGAAAATAATTTACAGTATAAAATCAACGATGATAAGATTCCTTATGATAAATGGTTAGACAAAGGATGGATTAGATTGTCAGAGGGCTCTAAAGTTGATTATAGAGATGTGACTAAATGGTTTTTAGAACAAGTTCAAGAATTTGGCCTTAGACCACTATGGGTAGGATATGATAGTTGGAATGCTCAGTATTGGAGCGATGAAATGAAACAATATGGCTTTGATATGGTAGAAGTAAGACAAGGTTCGAGAACGATGTCACAACCAATGAAACAAATGAAAGCAGATTTAATTGATAAGAAAATTAATTATAACAACAATCCAATTTTAAAATGGTGTCTATCTAATTTATCAATTAAATCAGATGAAAATGAAAATATAAGGCCAGTAAAAGAAAAATCTAGACAAAGAATAGATGGAGCAGTAAGTTTAATTGATGCTTACTGTATTTTTGTTGATAAACAAAACGAATATTTAAATTTTATTGGGGAAGGAGCAGGAAATGAAGAATAAAGAAAGAAGAAGTTTATTTAGCAAGATATTTGGTGATGCAAATAGTACGGAACCTAAAGCAAGTGCTACTGAATTTAAAATACTAAATGGTTATCAAAGCTATTTCACTAATTATGATGGTAGGTATTATGATACATCAACGGTTCGTGGATGTATTGATACTATTGCGAGAAATGCTGCAAAACTTAATCCAAGACATATAAGAAATTCAGTCAATGGCTTTGAAAAAGTGAATGGTGCACTTTATACATTATTAAGTAAAAAGCCTAATGAACTTCAAAATGCTTATCAGTTTTACTACTATATAATTACTGAACTTGAAATGTATAACGATGCTTTTGTTTATATTTTAAGAGACAAAAACACTTTTAAAATAACAGGTTTATATCCAATCCATTTTGAAAGTATTAAATTTTATGAATATGAAAAAGAGATTTATTTGGAATTTAGTTTTGGAAATAGCCAAAAGCGATTTGTTGCTTTAAAAGACTGTATTCATTTAACTAGATTTACTACTAAAGATATTGTGGTTGGTGGCACTAATATTCCACTAATAAAAACATTATCAGTTAAGCATGTACTTATGGAAGGTATAGTGAATGCAATTAAAACTACTCAGTCAATTAAAGGAGTTCTTAAATCTACTAAAGTTATGTTAAATCCAAAGGATGTTAAGCAAATGAGAGATCAATTTGTTAAAGACTTTATTGATAATGCTGACGGAAGCGGTATCGGTGGGCTTGATGGATCAAGTGAGTTTACTCCAGTAAAAATTGAGCCAACAACTGCAAGCGAATATCAAATTAAAACTATTAACGATGAGATATACAATTATTTTGGAGTTAACGAAAGTATATTACAATCTAAATTTTCAGAAGATGAATGGGCAGCCTTTTATGAAAGTGTAATTGAACCTATAAGTATTCAGTTAGGATTAGAATTTACTAATAAATTATTCACTTCAACAGAACTGGTTCATGGTAACGAAATAATTTTTACAAGTAATAGATTACAATATGCTTCTAACAATACTAAAATTAATTTACTTAGATATGGCAATAATGTAATGACTGTAAATGAAATGAGAGAAGTTCTTAATTTAGAACCTATTGAAGATGGAGATAAAATAATGCAAGACTTAAATCATATTGATGGAAGTATTGCAAATGAATATCAAGGAGGAAAAGAAAATGAAAAATAAAGAAATAAGATGTTTTGATTTAGAAATGAGAACGTTAGAAGATGAAGAAAGCAAAATGATTATTGAAGGATATCCTGTTATATTTAATAGTCCAGCAACACATGGATATACAGAAATTATAATGCCAACAGCATTTGATAAAACTGATATGTCTGATGTTGTCTTAAGATACAACCATAATGATTCGTTCATTTGTTTAGCTAGAACAAGAAATAAATCATTAGAATTAACTGTAGATGAAAAAGGATTAAAGATGAAAGCAGAATTAAATCCTAATATACCGGAACATAAGTCGATTTATGAGGGTGTTAAAACAGGATTACTAGATAAAATGAGTTTTGCTTTCACAGTCCGTGGAGAAGAATGGGACTGGGATACTGATACAAGAAAGGTAACTGACATAGACAAGCTTTATGATGTTGCAGTTGTAGACCAACCTTTTTATGACAGTACATCTGTGTATGCTAGATCTATTGAAGAAACTGAAAAAAGATTTTTAAATGAAAAGAATAAATATAATGAACTTCAAAAGAAAAAACAAGAGGTGTTAAAAAAATTAGGTTAATACGATTATGAACTTGGAACTGGATAGTTCCTTTTTTGTTGGTGGAAACTAACTAAGTCGTTTAATAAATCCTGGACAGGATAATGGGAAAGATAACAGCCCTAAAGAGTGTCGAATATTAAAAGGGAGGTGTCCGAGAATGGACAGATTAAAAGAGATTGAAACTCGTAAAACTGAAATACGTTCTATTCTTGAAACTACTGATGATGTGAAAAAAGTTGAAGAATTAAATAAAGAAGTTGATGATTTAACTCAAGAAGAAACTGAATTAAAAGAGATTCAAGAAAAAGAAGAAACTGCCAAAAAACTCGAAGAAAAAAGTTTAGAAGCAAAAGAATTTAAAATCGAGAAGGAGGAAAGAAAGATGAAAGAAGAAAGAAAATACGATTTAAGTTCAAAAGAATACAGAACTGCTTGGGCAAAGTATATGATGGGAAAGGAATTAGATGAGACTGACAAAAGAGCAATTGGCGATGCTGTTGGAACAACAACAGATACTTATGTAGCTTCAGCTGCTAATGTTCAAGGCCAAAACAATTTGGGGCTTTTAATACCTGATAGTTTAAGAACTGAATTATTAAAAATGGCAGAACTTGCTTCACCATTTTATAGAGATGTTTATAAATTAAATGTTGATGGCAATGTAGATTTACCTTATTTATTTGCAGCAGATGATGCTAATTGGACAGCAGAATTAACATCTACAGTTAAGGAGGGCCAAGAATATAAAGGTCTTAAATTAACAGGATATGAATTAACAAAGGCTATCGAAATCACTTGGAAAGCAGATAGTATGACAATTGATGGATTTTACGCATTCCTTATTAAAGAACTTAATAAGAAAATGAATAAAGCACTTGTTAAAGCTGTACTTTATGGTACTGGTTCAGATCAACCTACTGGTGTAACAAATGGTCTAACTGCAAAAGAAAGTGATAACCCATTTGAATTAATAAAATTATGTCTTGGGGCATTAAGTGATGAAGATAGAGTTGGTGCTAAAGTTTATATTTCAACTAGTATTTCAGATATGATCACATTCTATAAAGATAGTAATGGTAATTATCCATATTTAACAAACGCTCCAACAGTTGCTAGTGGAGCAAAAATAGAAGTGGATCCATATTTAACTGCAGGAGACATCGTAGTTGGTAATGCTACTGATAACTATATTCTTAACTTTAACCAAGATTTAAGAATTGATAAAGAAGTTAAAGTTCAACCAAGAAGAGTTATCTATGGTGGATATACTATTGCTGATGGTAAGGCAAAACCTGGTTCATTTGCTTATGGTAAATATAAAGCACCTACAACTCAAACAAAGAGTAACTAGAAAGTAGGCTAAGCTATGCTAGAAAAGATTAAAAAAATTCAAGGAATTAACAATACAGACTTTGACTCTATTATCGAGGGCTATATTTCTTCTTGTAAACTTGATTTAAAAGCTATTGGTATAGCAGAAAATAAAATAAATAGTTCTGATTCTTTAATTGAAACTGCTATCTTAACTTATGTATTAAGTTTTTTAGATATAGCTAATGCAGAAATGTATGCTAGTTCATATAACATTCAGAAGGATATCTTAAGACATCTAACTGAATATATGGAAGTAGAAGAATAATGGAATATACAGATATTATTTATTTACTATCAAATGAAATTAAAGAAGATGATATAGGTAATATGTCATCTTCTAACATTTCTTCTAGTAAGTGCTATGCTAAGAAACAAAGTGTTAAAAGTAATGAGTTTTATAATGCTGTTTCTGTTGGAATAAATCCGACAATAGAATTTGTTATTAAAAGATTAAATTATTCTGGAGAATCTTCACTAAAATACAATAATGAAGTTTACTCTATTATAAGAACAGTAGATCCAAAGAATAAATTTGATATTGTTCTTGTTTGTTCTAAAAAAATAGGAGTTAAATAAATGGCTAAAGACTTGCTTAGTATCATCGAAACACTGAATGAATACTCAAAAGATATTCAAGATGGGATTACTGAAGAAGCTATTAATGTGGCAAAGAAAGGTGCTTCTAAACTTAAACAAACCTCTCCTAAATCTACTAAAAGTGGCAGAAAAGGAAAATATGCTAAAGGCTGGCGCGTAAAATCGACAAAAGGTTTTGATTCAATTTCATGCGTTATTCATAATGCTACTGATTATCAATTAACCCATTTACTTGAGAATTCTCATTTGACTCATAATGGTGGAAAGTATGTGCCTAAGCAAAAACATATTGAACCTGTTCATGATGAATGTGTTAAAGAATATGAAGAGCAAGTTAAAAAGATAATTTTAAATGGAGGTAAATAATGAAACATAAGGATTTATTTAATTTATTAAAAAAATTGAATATACCAGTTGCTTACGATCATTTTGATGATAACAAGAACTTGGAACCACCATTTATGGCTTACAGAGAACTAGCAGCTAATACTTTTAATGCAGATAATAAAAACTATTTTTTAAATAAAAACTTTGAAATAGAACTAGTCACATCAAAGAAAGATGTAGAATTAGAAGAAAGAATTGAAGAACTATTAAATAATAATAATATCTCATTTGATAAGTTTGATGAGATATGGGATAAAGATGAAAAAATATATCATATTTTTTACGAAATTTAGAAGGAGGAAAAATAAATATGAAAGTTAAATTTGGTTTATCAAATGTGTATGTTGCTAAATATACAATAGGTTCAAATGGTGCCTATACTTACTCAACACCAATTTCAATCCCTGGTGCAGTAAATATTGCACTTTCACCATCTGGCGAAGATACAGATTTTTTTGCAGATAACATTAAATATTTTTCTACTAGCTCAAATCAAGGATACGAAGGAGATTTGGAAATCGCACTTTTAACAGATGAAGTTAGAGAAGAAATTTTTGGAGAAACAAAAGATAAAAACGGTGCTCTTATTGAAGCTTCAGATGATATTGTATCTGGTTTTGCCCTAGGTTTTCAAATAGAAGGAGACGAAAAAGGTAGAAAATTCTGGTATTACAATTGTAAAGCATCTAGATCAAAAAATGAAAGTAAGACAAATGAATCAACAAAGACACCTAATACAGATTCAATTACTATTAAAGCTATGCCGCGTGAAAACGACAAAAGAGTTAGAGTATTCTTAACTGAAACAACTACAAATAAAGAGGCTTATGATTCGTTCTTTACTTCTGTATATGAAGAAGTAAAAGAAGCTTAGACTTTTAAGGTTTACTTTTATTAACAAACTACTCTTAATGAGTAGTGAAAAGCACTACTCATTTTTGAATAGTGCTTTTTAATATTCATTAAAAAAGAAAGGAGATTAACTATGGCAAAAGAAAAATTGCAGGGAATTACTATCAAAATTGGTGGAGATACAACTGATTTAAATAAAGCTCTTAAAGGAGTGAATGATATCGTATATAAAACCAACACTGAATTAAAAGAAATAAATAAATCGCTTAAAGTCGATCCTAAAAATACAGAACTATTGGCTCAAAAATACGAATTACTTCATAAAAACATCAATGCCTCAAAAGAAAGATTGGAAGCCTTAAAAAAAGCACAATCAGGGATGGGAAGTTATTCAAAATTAACAGATGAACAGAAAGCGAGATATAGAGAACTTACAAGGGAAATAACAAATTCTGAAAGTGCAATTACTAAATTGACTAAAGAAATGAAGAATATGAATACAATCAATCTTGAAAGTGTTAAAAATTCCATGTCAGAATTAGGAAAAATTGCTACAAAAACAATTGCTATTGTAGGTGCAGCAGTATCAGCAGCTAGTGCAGCTGTTGGTGTGGTTATCAAAAGTGGTGTTGATTCTTATGCGGAATTAGAACAAAATTTAGGTGGTGTTGATACATTATTTAAAGACAGTGCGGATGTTGTAAAAGAAAATGCTGCTAAGGCGTTTGAAACAGCAGGTATCAGTGCAAATGAATACATGCAGACAGTTACTTCTTTTAGTGCTAGTTTGTTGCAAAGTTTAGGTGGAGATACCACAAAAGCAGCTCAAATTGCAGATATGGCATTAATAGATATGTCAGATAATGCTAATAAATTTGGTACTGACATGTCAAGCATTCAAAATGCATACCAAGGTTTTGCGAAACAAAATTATACAATGTTGGATAATCTTAAGTTAGGTTATGGCGGTACTAAATCCGAAATGGAAAGATTATTGAAAGATGCTCAACAAATCAGTGGCGTCAAATATGATATTTCTAATTTAAGTGATATTTATAATGCTATACATGTTATTCAGGAAGAATTAGATGTAACAGGGACGACATCCCTAGAAGCTACTACAACGATCCAAGGTTCTATGAGTTCTATGAAAGCAGCATTCGATAATTTCTTGAATGGTAGTGGTAGTCCAGAACAATTATCAAAATCAATTTCAACTTTTGTTAAAAATGTTAGTAATACAATTATGAATTTAGCTCCAAACATTTTAAATGGAATTACAACTGTAGCAAAAACGCTTATCCCACAAATAGGAACATTATTGACAAGTCTGTTACCTGACATATTTTCAACAGTTCAAACTGCTATAAATGATTTGTTGATATTAATTCAGGAAAATGTTGAACCTTTATCAAATATGATTGTTACTATTGTCAATAATTTAGTCATGTTTTTATTAGATAATTTACCGTTGATATTAGAAGCTGGATTACAATTAATTTGTGGCTTAGCTGAGGGGATTGCAGAAAATCTTGATGTGTTAATACCATCAATAATAAATTGTGTTTTAACATTAACAGGGACTTTATTAGATAATATTGATATGGTTATTGAAGCAGGATTAAAATTAATAATAGGTCTTGCAAAAGGGCTAATTCTAGCAATTCCAGAAATAATAAAACAAGTGCCTATTATAATTTTAAAAATAGCTGAAGCGTTAAAAAATTCTGTTGGTACAATAGTAAATGTTGGTGTTGATTTAGTAAAAGGGTTGTGGAAGGGAATCAGTGATTCCTTTGAGTGGATAAAAAACAAAATTAAAGGCTGGGTAGGTAATGTTCTTAAATTTATTAAAAAGCTTTTTGGTATTAATTCGCCATCTAAGGTTATGAAAGAACAAGTCGGAATAAATCTCGGATTAGGAATGGTCGAAGGTATTAATGACACTGTTGGAAAAGTACAAACTGCTATGAAAGGATTATCAGCAAAAGTAGAAACTAGTGTTAATCCGACTATTAATCCGACTGCCAATTCAAACCCTTTAATTATCCAAATTGAAAATTTTAATAATGAAAGAGAAACTGATATTGAGTCTCTTTCTCAAGAATTAGAATTTTATAGAAAAAATCGGGCTCTAGCGAATGGAGGTAATTAGTATATGTTGAAATGGAAAGGTATAGATTTTAAAACTAAAGGTATAATTGTTGAAAAAATACCAACTATTTCTAAGGGAAAGAAAAATATTGACGTATATACTATCCCTGGCCGAAATGGATTTTTAAGTGTAGATAATGGCACTTACAGCGAATTTGTAGTAAGTGTTGAGTGTCATTTTAATTCACAAAATTTTTCTATAGATAAAATTAAAGAGTATTTAGATGGATATGGTACTTTATCATTTGATGGTTTAAAAGAATACAATGCTATAATTAACAATTCAATTTCTTTTGAGAAAATAGAGCAATTTAAAAAGTTTATAGTTCAGTTTTTGGTGAATCCTATATCTGAAGATATAAACGAAACTTCTGTGACTATTACTGAAGAATCGACTTCTATAGAAATTGATGATGCTACCGCTACTATGTATCCAACTTTATTAATTACAGCAACTGGGGATGTGTCAGTTACTATTAATAATCACACTTTTTATTTAAAAAATGTTGATGGTGAATGTATTTTAGATTCTAAAAATAAGGTAATTACATGCAATGGTGTAAACATATCAAATAAGATGCTTTATGATTTTCCAAGTTTACAACCTGGAATAAATGTGATTTCAACTATCGGAACAATAACTGCTTTTGTTATAAAATTTAGAAAGGCTTACTTGTAGGTGATTTGTATGAATATTTATGAATCAAACACTTTAAACTTTGAAAACAATGGATTAGGTTATTTAACTGATGTTTTGAGTGCATATGTTACTGAATCATTAGATAATGATTATCTTTTAACTATCGAATATCCTGTAGTTGGAAGAAATAGTGAATATTTAATAAAAGAAAATATAATAAAAGCAAATGTAGGTAACAATAATTTTCAGTTGTTTAGAATAAAATATCTTGAGAAGAATTTTAAAACTATTAAAATAACTGCTTATCATATTACTTATGATTTGAATGAAAATCTTGTCGAAGACTGTGCTCCAACTGATTTAACCAGTCAAGATTTTGGAAACTATATATTAAATCATACTGCATCTTCCAATTCTTTTTCATTTGAGTCTATTTTATCCGGTAAAAAAACTGCTAGATACGTTAGAAAGAATCCTATAGAATGTTTTGTTGGAAATTTAGACAATTCTATGATAAAACTATTTGGCGGAGAACTTGAAAGAGATAATTTTAAATTAAAATTAGTTTCTAGAAGAGGCTTTGATAATAATGTTAAATTGATTTTTGGAAAAAATATAAAAGAAATTAATTTAACAACTGATATTACTAACTTGTATACAAGAATAATGCCTCTCGGAAAAGATGGCTTGAAATTACCAGAAAAGTATGTTGATAGTCCTTTAATAAATAATTACCCATCACCAAAAATTTGCGTAGTTAAATTCGATGATATAGAATATTCAACTGATGCAACGAACGAAAATGCTTACCATGATTTAGAATCAGCTTATCAAGCACTTAGAGATGCTGTAAATAATTTATATGATGCAGGACAAGATAAACCATTAATTAATATTAAAATCAACTGGTTAGAATTGTCTAAAACAAAAGAATATTATGACAAATATGCATATTTGGAAAGAGTTAGTTTAGGAGATACTATACATGCTGAGGTATTAAATTACATTTATGAAACAAGAGTAATTAAAACAACTTATAATGTCCTAAATGATACAATTGAAACTTTTGAAGTTGGAAACTTTAAATCTTCATTTCAAGATACATTAAATACAATGAATTCTGAATTAAAAGGAATAGATCCTTCTTCAATTGTAGAAGATGCTGTTAGTAGATCGACTAAACTTATTTCATCAGCTATGGGTGGTTATGTTTATAAGACACAAAACGAATTGTTTATTATGGATACTGATAACCCTAATACTTCAACAAAGGTGTGGCGATGGAATATTAATGGTCTAGGATATTCTTCTACCGGAATAAATGGCCCATATGGTCTTGCTATGACTATGAATGGAGAAATTGTTGCTGATTTTATTACTGCTGGTAAATTAAACACGGAAGTGATAGAAGGGTACGACATGCTAGTCTTAAAAGTAAATAATTTCGATGGTCAGGCCCAAAATATTTCAAAAATCCAAGTGCAATTAGAGGAGATACAACAACAAATCGGTTCGATTACGGATATTACTACCTCCTCAAGTGGAACAAACAATGTTGTTTTAACTAATGTTTTAGAAAGTGAATTACTCTTTTTACAAATTCATCCAACAAGTACTGATATAAAGTATTTGCATCCTTCAAATGTTTTATATCCTTCAGATAATTTGTTTATGTCAACCAGAAATGTACTTTTCACTTCAAATGATTCAATTAAAACTTTTACAATTCCATCTGATTTATTATTTCTTAGTGATTCTATATATGATGAGTTTATTTTAAGTTATGATACAAGTGAAATGTATGTTATTCATCGAGTTGGTTTTAACACTGATGGTAATAAAGTAGCTTTAGAAAATGAACAAATCGAATATTTTCAATATAGGCCGATATATCTAAGTGCTGGAAATTATTTTGTTAAACTTGACTCATTTGCTGATGCTTTTATAAGTGTAAGAGCATTAGCTTCAAATATATATACTTCTCAGTATGCAACTAAAATTGAATTAAATAGTGCTATTAATTTAACAAAAGAAACTATTAATTTATCTGTTGATCAAAAAATTACATTGATTAATAACGATGTACAATCTATGAATGCTCAAATAACATTACAAGCAGATAAAATTAATTTGAAATTAGATAGTTCGGATTTTAATAGTGCTGCAATTATTGGACTTATTAATAATCGAGATGGAACATCTACTGCAAAAATTAAGGCGAATAATATAGAATTAACAGGATATGTGACTATTAATGATTTGACAGGTGAAGGTACTACTACAATTAATGGTTCAAATATAAAAACCGGTACACTTAATGCAGATAAAATTAGTGGTGGTTTAATTTCTACGTCTGGTATAGATATTTACAATGGTGTGGGCTTTTTAAGGGCTTTATATACTGGTTCAGCTCATCCATATGTTTCAGCCTTAAATGTTGCAACACAAGGTAGCATCGCTGGTGGAATTTCTTTTAGAAATAGCAATAGTAGAACTGCTTTAGGTTCGGAGAAGGCAAGTTTAGCATATTCAACAAATGAGAAAAGATTCTTAATCGAAAGTATCGATCAGTTAAGTATTCATGGTCAAGCAACTACATCTGTATTAAGCGCTGGCAATTTGAATATAGAAGGCAAAACTAATGTTAGGTACGATAGTGGAGGTTATTTTAAAATAGTTGCTGGATATGCAAATCAACCTGCATCTAACCCTGGTAGTTTATATTTAAATGCACAGGAAAGTGTTAATCTGAATGCGAAAAATGGCGGTGTTTATGCTGGTGCTGGAATCAATAGTTCTAACACACGCGTTAAAACAACTGGAGGAGATGTTTCTTCGAGAAATGCAAAAGCAAATATAAAATTATTTGATGGTGAGTATGAAAGATCCCTCAAACTTTTGGATAAAATGAATTTGTATAGTTATGATTACAAATACAATTTATATAAAGATCCACATCAATATGGCTTTATTATCGAAGAATTAGAAAAACTCGATAAAGATCATGAGTTTTTCAAATTTTATGATGAAACAGCCATCGTTCATGGTAAATTACTTGATTTTAATTTAGATAATAAAACAAAAAAAGATAAAGTAATTAAACTGAAACGTTATGATACTGATACATTAGATAAATACTTGCTAACAATATGTAAAGCAATGTTACAAAAAATAAATAAAATAGAGGAGGAGTTATGGAAAAACCATTAATATTGCAAATTAAAGACATCGAAGAGGGCATGATGAAAAAAATAAATGAGTCGGGGTTACCGGCTTTTATTTTGAGACCCATTTTAGAAAAAATTTATAATCAATTGATTCAAATTGAAAAAAACGAAGTTGCAACTGCAATACGGCAATTCAATGAAAGCTTGATAGAAAAGGAGAGTGTTTCAGTTGAACAAAAAAAATGAGATGATACGAAAGGGAGGTACTATTTATTATGGCTTATAATAGAACAAATTGGATAAATAACCAAACTCCAATAAATGCAGATAATCTTAATAATTTAGAACAAGGAATATCAGATTTATATGATGCAATATTCCCAGTAGGACAAATTGTAATTAAAGGAGATAATGAAGATTATTCTAATTGGTTAGGTTTTACATGGGAAAGAACTGCTTTAGGTAAAGTATTAGTTGGTATTGATAGTTCTGATACTGATTTTAATACAATTGGTAAAACTGGTGGAGAAAAGACACATACATTATCAGTCAGTGAAATGCCTAGCCATCAACATGAATTGTCGATTGTAGGAGGTGGAAATTTAACTGTTTCCGCCGTTAACTGGGAGGTAACTTCTGCAGGAAGAAGATATGCTAAAGATATGATTTCTGCAACTGGTGGTGGGCAACCACATAGCATTGTACAACCATATCAAGTTGTTGCTTATTGGAAAAGAGTAGCTTAGAAGGGAAAGTGAAAATGGAGAGTTTAACTTTGGGAGAATTAGCAAAGGCCTTGACTTTTTTAATGGGCTTAATAGGATCTATTAAATACATAAAGAGTGGCACTGTTAAAAGTTTGTCAAAAGTAATTGATAACAGACTAGAACCGATTAGAAAAGAAATTAAAGATTTGCGGGAAGAAACATCTAAGAATAACTTATCGAGTATTAAAACAGATTTGATTAATCTTATGGAACTAGCTGATAAAGAAATTATTTCAACGGAACAAAAAATAAGAGCACACGAACTTTATGATTATTATCGTCAACATGGTGGAAATAGTTATGTTCATGACAAGTGGGAAAGATTAATTAAAGAAAATAAATTATAAATTATAAGGAGAGTGAATGAATATGAAAGAAAAAATAGCAAAATTAATTGATTTAAAAACTATAATAAGTTTAATAGTAGTAATAAGTTATACTATTATGGTATTTAAAGATATAGTAGAAGCTGATTATAAAGATTTAGTCATAATGGTTATGACTTTTTATTTTGCATCTAAAACAAACAAAAAGGAGAGTGAGTAAGATGGAAGAAGCAAAATTAAAGGAAATTCAAACTACAGTTAATGAAGACGGTTTGAAAGAATTATTGGAAGGAAGTGAAATTGAAAATGTTTACGAAGAGAACAAGTAAGCCTACTAAAGGTAATAAATCATTTATCCGTAAAGTATCTGGCGGATGGAATAGTTGTATACCAGGCTATCCTGCAGATAAAGACTGTGATGTTCTAGCAAACTGTGTTGGATATGCGAATGGTAGATTTAATGAAATTATAACTGAATTAACAGGATTTCAAGGAAATAAGTATAATACTTTGAATTGTAATGCAGAGAGTTTTATTGAAAAAGCTAAAAAAGGTGGCTTAGAAATCGGACAAATACCTAAACCTGGTGCAATCGTTGTATGGGCTAAAGGAATCGTTGGTAATGCAGATGATGGAGCAGGACATGTTGCAATAGTAGAAGAAGTGCTAGATGATAAAACAATTTATACAAGTGAAAGTGCTTACGGAATTAGCGCTTTTTATAATGCTAAAAGAAGTAATTCAAATGGCAGATGGGGTATAGGAAGTAAATACACATTCAGAGGATTTATTTATAATCCAGCTGTTAAAGAAGAACCAAAACCTGAACCTAAACCAGAACCAATTCCTGTTGATGAATTTAAAGTAGGGGATAAAGTTTGTGTCAAAGGCTATGCTACTGAAGCAAGTGATGGAAGTGGTAGTAGAACTGCTAGCTATGGTGGTAATCCTAATGATAAAACTGACATTAGATACATAACTTTAATTTGTAAGGGTGCTAAAAGACCTTACCATATTTCCGTAGGGAAAACATTACATAATGGAGATAGAGGTTGGGTAAATAAAGAACAACTTACTAAAGTGGTTTAAAAAAACGGCTAAGAGTGCAAAAGCACTTGCAGCCGTTTTTTTATTTTATGATTTTTACAACTTGTTTTGTGTGATAGTTATTGATAGTGACACTTTTAATTGAATCTTCATTAAAGTTAAGCAATTTGAGTTCATTATCTCTTGGAATGTGATCCCAAATGCAAGCTTTACTTATTCTGTCAAAATCAACGCAACTATCTGATTCAGGGGAATACAAGTAATAAAATTTAAAATCGTTGTAGCATGTTACTTCAACATAAAAGTATTCTTTTTTCTCAAAATTCAAATCTAATTTGTTATTTTTTAATTGATGTATTGCCGCTCTTAAAAACTCACTTTTTGTTAATCCTTTAGCTTTAAGCATAGTATCCAGTTCATCTTTTTCATCCTTGTTAAGATCTACATTAAATTGCGATTTAAATTTTTTGCGATAATTAATATCGTACTTTTCCTTATTAAATTCATTCATAAATTTTGACTTTTTTTCAGTAAAATGATATAATGTTACTAGGAAAGGGGTGTTAAACCCATTTCCTAACTATTCTTACCTTTTTGGTTTTCTTTAATCGGCTAACCTTTAAGGTAATTTTTATTTTGAATAATTTTACTGAAACTACCATCTATATTTCACCTCACTTTCTGTATATAATTATACCACACTACCTAGGTAGTGTCAACGGTTTTTTTGAATTTTTTTGTTTTTTAATTTGGTGGTAAAAAGTGGTGGTAATAAATTAAAAAAGTCCTTAATATAAGGGCTTAATAAACTTATTTGGTGGTTCCTTAGGGATTCGAACCCTAGACCCACTGATTAAGAGTCAGTTGCTCTACCAACTGAGCTAAGGAACCATAACGATTAAATTATAACATAGACTTTCTGTTTTTGTAAACCCCTTATTTGTAAAAAAATAAAAAAACAGTTGTATTTTTTTGAAAGTAAGTAAAAAATTATAAGTTGGTGTAGAAATACCTTTTAATTGAGTAATATTATTCATTATGTTGTAAAAATTTAAAAAAAATGGTAAAATACTTCTAGTGATTAAGTGTCACATGATTATTTAAAGGAGTAAAGAAGTGAGAATAATTGGTTTAGATTATGGAAGTGTTACCTGTGGTGTAGCACTTAGTGATGAATCATTTCTAATTGCAAGTCCTATGGAAACTATTAGATATAAAGAAATGGATGAATTACTTAGTAAACTTGATATATACTTTAGTAAGTATGAAATAGGTGTTATAGTACTAGGAAATCCAATAAACTTAGATGGATCGATTAGTAAAAGAAGTGAAATTACTTTAGAATTTAAAACTATTTTAGAAAATAGATATGATGTTCAAGTAGTTTTGGAAGATGAGAGACTTACTTCGGTAATAGTAAATAACATATTAATAGAAAATAATACTAAAAGAGAAAATAGAAAGAAAGTTGTGGATAAGTTAGCAGCATGTTTAATACTAGAGAGTTATCTAGATAGGAGAAATAATGGAAAATAATGAGATAAAAATTACTATAGATGGGGTTACTAAAACTTATAGGGTTATACTTAACTTAGAGGATATAGATGGAAAGAATTTTGTTATTTATACAGATGATGAAAAAGATGAAGATGGAATTAAGTGTTATGCTAGTAAATATGTATTAAATAATGGGAAGTTAAAGTTGACTCAAATAACTGATGAAAAAGATTATAATTTTGTTTGTGAAGTATTAAATAGTATACAAAATGATGGAGGAAAGAATGAAAACTAAGAAATTAAATAAAAAGAGATTAATATTAACATTACTTATTTTACTTTTTATAATAATGTTTGTATTTTTAGGGGTATTTTTCAGTAAATTTGCTAGTGTTGATAGGAATGATAAAACTTTAGTAGAATTTGTTGTTAATGAAGGAGAAAGTGGGTATAATGTATTTGATAGACTTCAAAATGAAGGATATATTAAATCTAGTTTTGCTCTTAAACTTTATAGTAAGATTAAGGGTGGAATTAGTTTGACTGAAGGAGTAAAGTCTATTAGTAAAAGTATGAATGTTATAGAAATGTATAATGCTTTAGAAGATAGTAAGGGTTCTAAAGAAGTTAGGTTTACTTTTAAGGAAGGAAGAAATGTTAGACAACTAATAAGTGATATTACTAGTATTACTTCTATTACTGAAAAAGAAATACTTGATACTTTGAATGATAAAGAGTTTTTAAATGAGTTAATAAATGAATACTGGTTTTTAACAGATGAGATATTAAATAGTGATATATATTATAGTTTGGAAGGGTACTTATATCCTAATACTTATATGATATATAAAAATAGTAGTTTTAAGAATGTAGTTTATAAGATGTTAGATGAGATGAATAATAAGTTAACTCCTTTAAAGAGTAAAATTGAAAATAGTAATTATACTGTTCATGAACTTCTTACACTTGCAAGTATTGTAGAGCAAGAGGGGCCTGTTGGAACTGATAGATATGGTATTGCAGGAGTGTTTACTAATAGACTTAATGATAACTGGAGTTTAGGTAGTTGTGTTACAACCTATTATGCAGCAAAAGTTCCTTTAGGAGACGGATTATATCAAAAAGATATTGATGATTGTTCTAATAAATATAATACTAGATGTAAAACTTATATTGGGCTTCCAGTTGGACCTATATGTAATCCAAGTATAGATAGTGTGGAGGCTAGTTTAAATCCAACTAAACATAATTATTATTATTTTGAGGCTGATAAAAATAATAAGACATATTTTAATGAGACTTATAATGGTCACTTAAATACAATTGAAAGACTAGAAAGAGAAGGACTATGGAATGAGATTGACTAGTTTAATAGAAGATATGGAACGTTTTGCTAAAGAGAAAAACGTTCCTATTATGCAAAAAGAAGGAATAAATTATTTAAAACAATATGTTAATACTAATAAAATTAATGATATATTAGAAATAGGAACAGCAATTGGGTATTCTACAATTATACTTAGAAGTTGTTCTAGAAGTATTACTAGTATTGAAAGAGATGAAGAAAGATATAATGTTGCTTTAAAAAATGTTAGTCTTTCTAAGTTAGATAATATTACCTTAATTAATATAGATGCATTAGAAGCGAATATTACTGGTGAGTATGATATGATATTTATTGATGCTGCTAAGGGGAAAAACTTAGACTTTATTAATAAATATAAGAATAACTTAAGAGAAAAGGGAGTAATATTTATAGATAATATGGGATTTCATGGGTTAGTTGGTAATTCTTCAAGTATTAAATCTAGAAATTTAAGAAGTTTAGTTAGAAAAATAGAAAAGTTTATTCTGTATTTAGATAATCAAAGTGAATTTAAAGTAACTAAAATAGATGTAGGTGATGGGTTATATCTATTGGAAAGGAATAATAATGAATGATTTTTATGTAATACCTAATAATAAAGATGTTATTTTTAATAATTTAATACTTCCATTAAAGGATTATAGTATTGGATTTGATGTTTATTATACAGTGAGTGAAA
>OGQI01000412.1_pt1 | contig 34492 bp, 36 predicted proteins | sample 1553171 | NCBI WGS metagenome assembly OGQI01 (sample SAMEA2579988, study PRJEB22360) | human gut metagenome | biome: human gut; feature: human-associated habitat; material: faeces | place: Denmark | collected 2008/2010
CGGCGGTCGTTTTGCCAGCCGTACCGGCTACGCCCAGATAATCCACCCGCCCTGCCTTGGCAGAGAGGGCTTCCTGCAGCTGCCGGGCCGGGGCAAAGCCCTCGGGCAGAGATGCAAAATAGGCATTTGCCTGTTCAATGGTCATTGCGTCAAACCTCGTTTCGATGTTGATAGAGAATGATGCACATCCGGACAAGCCCCAGCAGGATGAGCCCCACCAGCAGGCCGGTCATCACACCGGAAAAATCGATCCAGATATCGGTGACCTGGCCGCTGCGGCCCGGCACAAAGAGCTGGATGGTCTCATCGGTCAGGGCTGTGAGTAGGCCGCCCAGCATGGGCCAGGACACATGCTTGAAGAAGTGCCGGGTGTACACCCGCAGGCAGAGCATGAGCAGGAAGCCTTCCAGCAGATACTCACAGAAATGCGCCAGCTTGCGCACGATGTGCATGGTGAGCCGGTCGGCGGCACCGGGAAGGCCCAGATGCCGCAGGATGCCCTGCAGTATCCCCAGTACCCGGCCGCTGGCCCCCTCGGACACATCCGCGATCTGCAGAGAGTTCGAGAAGATGAACCCGATGAGGGCAAAAGTAAAGATCCCCCGCCACGCGATGAGCCACGGGGAGGTGCGTTGATTCTGTTCCTGCATCCGCTTAGCCCAGAGCCTTGATGCTCTGCTCGATGTTGGCCAGCTTACTCTGGCTGTTGGTGCGTTTTGCGCGGATCTCTTCCACCAGAGCGGCGGGGGCACGCTCCACGAACTTGGGGTTGGCCAGCTGGTTCTCGAACATGGCCAGTTCCTTCTCGGCCTTGGCCTTTTCCTTGTTCAGACGGGCCAGCTCCTTGTCGCGGTCGATGAGCTCCATCATGGGGATGAAGCCGCGGGCGGCGTGGGTGGACACCTGCACCATGCCGTCGGTGCTGCCCTCATACTTCTCGGTAAAGGTCACGTCGGTGGCAAAGGCGAACTTTGCCAGATAGACCTGTGCCTTCTGGAAGGGTGCTGCGTCGGCGGTCTCGATGATCATGCTGGTCTTTTTGGCGGGGTGGACATTCATCTCGGTGCGCATGGTACGCACGGCCTTGATGTAGTCCATGACCTTTTCAAAGGCTTCCTCTCCCCTGAGTGCCAGATTTCTTCTGGAGATATCCAGACTGGACAACAGAAGATAAGAAGCGCTTGTGGTCTGAGTCAGATTGATGATCTGGCGCACATAGCCGGCATGTACGTCCGGACCTGTAAGAAGAAGGCTTGACTGTGTAAGACTTCCTCCACTCTTATGCATGGACACAGCTGCCATATCTGCACCAGCTGCCATAGCAGAGACAGGAAGACCTCCTCCAAAATAAAAATGCGTTCCATGTGCCTCATCTGCCAGACAAAGCATTCCTGCATCATGAGCCATCTTAACAATCGCACGCAGGTCACTGCATATGCCATAATAAGTCGGGTTATTTACCAGCACCGCAACTGCCTTTGGATGTTCTTTTATCGCTTTCTCCACCTGTTCCCTTTTCATTCCAAGGGAAATTCCAAGCCGCTGATCTACTTCCGGGTTTACATAAACAGGGATCGCACCGCATAAAACAAGTGCATTCAAAACACTCCTGTGAACGTTACGTGGCAGTATGATCTCATCTCCACGTTTGCAGGCAGTCAGAACCATCGTCTGGACAGAACTTGTCGTGCCTCCTACCATCAGAAATGCATGTGCTGCTCCAAAAGCATCTGCTGCCAGCTCCTCCGCTTCCCGTATTACAGATACAGGATGACAGAGGTTGTCCAGTGGTTTCATGCTGTTGACATCCACCCCTACACATTTTTGTCCCAGAAATTCTGTCAGTTCCGGATTGCCTCTTCCGCGCTTATGGCCAGGTACATCAAATGGTACAACCCTCATACGACGGAAAGTCTCCAGAGCTTCATGTATCGGTGCATGATTCTGGTTTAATTTAAAACGACTTCCTTTCATCATTCCTCCAATTCCAGTTCCCTTTTACATAAAAAAACGCAGATCAGGGCACTAAGCCACAAACCTGCGTTTGATCTGTATTCGCATGCGTATCAGAGTCTATATAGCAATCATACTTTTACTACTCTTATTGACCGTTTCACAAGTCTGCGCAACAGGCGCATGACGGTTATCAAAGGAACCAACTTATAAAATTTGAGCTTCTAACTCAATCAATAAGGCAACCAAAGTTACCATCAGCGGCAGTGGACCCGGCTGTCCGTATGGCCTTAACCCCAAATGGAGTGATCCAAAATAATTGCTTTGAAAAGACTCTTTCTTTGTCTTTCAAAATCTTCATAAGCATAGCACATATGAAAATGCATGTCAACTGTTTCATTTTATAATACCAGCAGATTGCAGAAATGATTTTCCAAACACGCTCCTGTACTGCAATGAAGTAAAGGCAAATATTTTTCTTGTCAAAACAAAATATTTTTCTAACATTTTCATTGAAATTTATGATCGTATATGATACTCTATGTGTTAGTGTGTTTCTACACAGTACGAATGGCCGTCACGCTCGTACATTTTATAAAAAAATGTATAGGCAGGTTTTTCGTAACTCAGGAGAGTCTCTTCAAAAAAATTTATGGAAGAGCGCCGAAGGTGTACGCAGCATTTGTAATGCTGTTAATCTCTCAGGCAAAAGGATGGAGGAAAGAGAACATGTTTACACAAATCAACAACTTTATCACCTGGTTTGACGGAGTAGTCTGGGGACTTCCGTTAATCATTCTGATCCTGGTCACAGGATTCCTTTTAACCGTTCGGTTAGGCTTTTTACAGGTAAGACATCTTGGAAAAGCACTGAAATTCATGGTAAAAAATGAAGAAGGCGGCGAAGGTGAAGTCACAAGCTTTGGTGCGCTCTGCACAGCTTTGTCCGCAACTATCGGAACCGGTAACATCGTAGGTGTTGCCACTGCTATTGCTGCAGGCGGACCCGGAGCCCTGTTCTGGATGATCGTTGCTGCATTCTTCGGAATGGCAACCAAATACGCAGAAGGCCTTCTGGCCATCAAATACCGTACCATCGACAAGGACGGACACGTTCTTGGCGGACCATTTTATTATATTGAGAATGGTATGGGAAAACAGTGGAGATGGCTTGCAAAGATTTTTGCATTCTTCGGAGCCGGGGTCGGTCTTTTCGGAATTGGTACCTTTACTCAGGTAAACGGTATTGCTTCTGCAGTAAAGAACTTCTTTGACCCGGATACTGTACACACCGTTTCCCTTTTTGGAAATACATACTCCTGGGCAACTGTAATTGCCTGCCTGATTCTTACCTTATGTGTAGGACTTGTAGTTCTTGGCGGTATTCAGCGTATTGCAAAGGTTTCCCAGATCATCGTTCCATTTATGGCGGTTCTTTATGTTGCACTTGCACTGATCATTGTGATCACAAATATTACTGCAGTTCCTGGTGCCATCGCTACAATTGTAAAAACAGCCTTCAACGGAAGTGCCCTTGCAGGCGGTGCCATGGGAACCATGGTTGTGGCAATGCAGAAAGGTATTGCCCGCGGTATTTTCTCAAACGAGTCTGGTCTTGGTAGCGCTCCTATTGCTGCAGCTGCCGCTCAGACAAAGGAACCGGTTCGCCAGGGACTTGTTTCCATGACCGGTACTTTTATTGATACCATTGTAATCTGTACCATGACAGGTCTTTCCATTGTCATTACTGAGACCTGGAATACAGGACTTGAAGGTGTTGCGATTACTACTGCAGCTTTCCAGAAAGGTCTTCCATTCCCTGCACAGTTTGCCTCCTTTGCTCTTATGCTGTGCCTGGTATTCTTCGCATTCACAACCATCCTCGGATGGGATTATTACGGTGAGCGCTGCCTGGAATACCTTTTCAACCGCAACATGACTGCAGTAAAGACTTACCGTTGGTTATATATCATCTGCGTCTTCTTCGGACCGTACATGACTGTTGCTGCTGTCTGGAACATTGCAGATATCTTCAATGCCCTGATGGCCTTCCCGAACCTGATTGCGCTACTTGCTTTAAGCGGTGTAGTCGTAAAGGAAACAAAGGATTTCTTTAAAAAACATAAAAATTACGAATAAGATAAAAGAACAGAAAGAATTCCTCTCCTGAAAAACATAGAGCCTTGTCTGATACGATGCTTTTAGCCAGTCAGACAAGGTTCTTTTTCTTGCTAAAAAGAGGCAAAACGTGTTTGCCCCTGTCTTTGTTCTAGAGCGTGTTTGAAAAAGGCTTTCTGCAAGATGTGCGTCACAATTTGTGGGAGATTTCGCTCGGATGAGGGCGCCGTAGCGGGCTACGGCAACCGAATTCGGGTGAAATCTCCCGCAAAGTGGGGCGTGCAGATTGCGGGAATGATTTTTCAAACACGCTCTAATCTTATTATAAGGAATCCGGATTAAACAGATCGCTGATGCTGTCTCCGTTTCTGTGGATTCCGTCTACAGAAAACTCTGCCCACTCTCCAATGTTGGTGGCGTGATCGCCGATTCGCTCATAGTATTTGGAGATCATCAGAAGATCAAGAACCTCGTCACTGGAAAAGTCCATGGTGTTCTGGTCCAACGCATTTCTTACTTTATCGAAAAGATTATCCAGAATATCATCACTGCTGATCACCTTTTTTGCCAGATCACTTTTTCCCTCTACATAAGCGGTAACACTGTCATTTACCATATGCATGGCATAATCTGCCATTTCCTGAAGTGGAATAGCAGTTACTGGTACATGAACGCTGCCTGTGTTCAGAATCTCCGCAATATCAGTAGCCTGGTCGCCGATTCGCTCCATATCTGTTACCATCTTAAGTGCTGCGGAAATTTTACGAAGATCAGTACCAACCGGCTGCTGTTTCAGAAGAAGCTGCATGCACAGAGCCTCAATATTATGCTCTTTGTCGTCAATCTCCTTCTCAATTCTTCCAATCTCCTTTGTGGCAGCCTCACGGACCTCCACGCTTGCCAGAAGCTGACAGGTCTTCATGATGGCCTGACCGCACAGATTTCCCATTTCCAGGATCTCATCTGAAAGCCTGGAAAGCTTTGCGGTATACACATCTCTCATATCAACCAAACCTCCCTGTAATATACTCTTCTGTTTTCTTGTTCTGTGGTCTGGAAAACAGTTCTGTAGTATCGTTATATTCAATAATCTCACCCAGCAGGAAAAATGCAGTCTTGTCAGAAATACGGGCTGCCTGCTGCATGTTGTGAGTTACGATCACGATGGTGTAACGGTCTTTTAATTCCAACGCCAGATCCTCAATGTGGGATGTTGAAATTGGATCAAGTGCAGAGGTAGGCTCATCCATAAGAAGTACCTCTGGCTCTACTGCAAGAGCTCTTGCAATGCAAAGTCTCTGCTGCTGTCCGCCAGACATACCCAGGGCGCTCTTTTTCAACCTGTCTTTTACCTCATCCCAGATAGAAGCATTTCGAAGAGCACGCTCTACGATATCGTCCAGTTTTTCCTTGGAATGAATTCCATGAGTACGAGGTCCATATGCAATGTTATCATAAATGCTCATTGGAAAAGGATTTGGTTTCTGGAAAACCATTCCCACACGTTTTCTCAACAGGTTTACATCGATATCTCCGTAAATATCCTCTCCATCCAGACGGATATCCCCTGTGATTTTACATCCTTCTACCAGATCATTCATTCTGTTTAATGATTTCAAAAGTGTAGACTTACCACATCCTGACGGTCCGATAAATGCTGTGATTTTATTTGCTTCGATATCCAGATTAATATTCTTCAGTGCATGAAAATCACCGTAGTATAAATCCAGATCCTTAATCTTTATCTTTCCCATTTCGAAATTATACTTTCCTTTCTATGCTTTTGTCAGCCTCTTCGCCACAATACCTGACAACGTATTGATCACTACTACCAGCACCAGCAAAATGACTGCTGTTGCATACGCCTGATCCATATACAGACCTTCACTCGCAAGCAGATACATATGCACTGCCAGTGTCCTTCCTGATCCCAGTACACTTGAAGGTACCTGGGCTACCGAACCGGCCGTATAAATAAGTGCTGCTGTCTCTCCGACTATACGTCCGATTGCGAGAATCACGCCCGCCAGAATACCAGGCACGGCAGACGGCAGAACAATATAAAATACGGTACGCAATTTACCTGCTCCAAGTCCAAAGCTTCCTTCCCGGTAAGAATCCGGAACAGACAGAAGCGCTTCTTCCGTTGTACGCATAATCAGAGGAAGAATCATGATTGCCAGCGTAAATGCTCCGGCCAGAAGCGAAAATCCCCAGTGGCATGTACTTACAAAAAACAACATTCCGAACAATCCATATACGATAGATGGAATACCCGACAAAGTCTCTGTAGTAAGTCTGATAATATCCACAAATTTATTGCCCTTCCCAGCATATTCAGCCAGGAAAATCGCTGAAAAAATACCAATCGGTACTGCCAGAAGCAATGACAGCAATGTCATAATAACAGTATTGATCAGTGCCGGCATCAATGATGCATTCTCCGAATTATAGTGCAAAGAGAATAGCGATGGTTTCAGGTACGGTACACCATGTACCAGAATATATATGATCAAAAAAATCAATACCGTAAATGTAATAAGTGCCGCCAGTTTTACCAGAATCATCATAATAAGCGAAGCCGGATGGCGCAGATAAGAATGCATCTTCTGTGAAAAATCATTTTTCTTATTCATGATCTGCCCTCCTCTTTAATATTGCTACCGCCGCATTAATAATCAGAATAAATACAAAAAGTACAACTCCTGTCGCGATCAATGCTTCTCTGTGAAGATCTGCCGCATATCCCATTTCAATGACAATGTTGGCTGTCAGGGTTCGTACACCTTTGAATATACTTCCTGTAAGTCTTGGCTGGTTACCGGCAACCATAATAACTGCCATGGTCTCTCCGATCGCACGTCCGATACCTAATACAACTCCTGCCAGAATACCTGACTTGGCTGCCGGCAGTACTGTGCGAAATATACTTCTTTCGTGTGTTGCACCAAGCGCAAGTGAACCTTCATAATACTGTGGTGGCACAGCACGGATTGCAGACTCTGTAACTCCGATGATCGTCGGCAGAATCATCATTCCCAAAAGCAAGGATGCTGTCAGAATACTGTTACCATTTCCTGATTGTCTGATAATGCCTGCATGCTGCAGGGATTTGGCAATGTTCCTTATCCACGGCACCAGCACGACCAATCCAAAAAATCCATATACTACGGAAGGAATACCTGCCAGAAGTTCTGTTGCCATCTTCAGTGGACGATAGATCTGCTTCGGACAATAATGTGCCATATATACGGATGTCAGGATACCGATCGGTACCCCAAAAATAATCGCTCCGGCGGTCACATACAGACTTCCTACGATCATTGGCAGGATACCGAAGATATTGTTTTTCGGTCTCCATAGCGTTCCGCTTAAAAATTTTCCAAATCCGATCTCTTTCATTGCCGGGAGCCCATTTGCAAAAAGAAATATACAAATAAGCGCTACCGCCAGCACCGAAGCGCAGGCGGCAATGAAGAATACGCCCCGCATGAAAGATTCTTTCCATGCATTATGTTTCATTTATTTAGCTACCTCATCCCATGTAAGTATTTCACCAGTGTAGATGCTCTTTACCTGATCGCTGCTCAGCTCATCGATCGTGCTATTCTTGTTTACGATGACTGCAATACCATCTGTAGCAATTACCTGCGCTTTCAGTCCTTCCGAAAGTTCTGTATCTTTCAGTTCTCTTGATGCCATACCGATGTCATAGGTTCCATCGATTGCTGATGTCATACCTGTTGTAGAATCAGTTGTCTGAAGTTCAATCTCTGCATCCGGATTGTTCTCTTTGTATGCCTCGATCAGTTTCTCCATCAGAGGTGATACAGAAGAAGATCCACCAACTACAATTTTTCCTGAAGGGTTAGATCCTGAAAATGGCTCTGCATTGTCATCAGAAATATATCCGTTCTCAGCTACAACAGTCTGGCCTTCTTTACTGAGGATAAATGAGATAAAGTCTTTTGCAAGTTCGCTTTCGCTTCCTTCTTTTGTTGCAATGTTAAACGGTCTTGATACTTTGTAATCTCCACTCTTTACATTATCAGCAGTTGCTTCCGCTCCATCAATCTTAACTGCCTTTACGCTGTCATCCAGAGCTCCGAGAGATACATAACCAATCGCATAATCATCACCGGCTACTGTTGTCAGCATAACGGATGTACTGTTAGTGATCTGCGCCTCATCGGTAGTATTGTCAACCTTCTCATCTCCGTTTTTTTCTTCAATACCGAACAATTCGATGAATGCTCCTCTTGTTCCTGATCCATCTTCTCTGGATACCACACTGATGTCATTTGATGCATCCCAGTCAGAAGAAGCTTCCGTCTTACTATCTGAACTGCTGTCAGACGATGTATCACTACTATTATTTCCGCATCCTGCGATCATTCCTGTTACCATGGCGCATACGCCAGCTACTGCTATAACTTTTTTAAATTTCATCTTTTCCATACTCCTTTTGTTCTGTGTTTTTGTGTTCTTCACTTCACATTTAGAATCATACAGGTACTATGTTAAATCTGAAATCCAGGAAATGTTAAATACAAGTAAAAGATAAGAAAGGCTGTTTTTCGAATATATGGGAGAAGTTCTGAACAGTTGCAGCAAAAAAAGCTCCCGCTCTACAAAATGTAAAACGGGAGCCTATGCCCTTAGACACTTCCTGTACGTTTTAATAACTCTTCCTGCTCTTTCAGCTTATTATCAGCCACTTTTTCCTGCAGCTCTGCCTGCGTCTCCTGATTGGCGACACACGCAAGGATTGCTTCATTTAACTGAAGCATCTTATCATCCAATGTTGCTACCATATCAGCACACTCTTTCAAATCCCTGCTGATATAATCCGGCGCATTGCCTTCAAACTTATAATATATCTTATGTTCCAGACTTGCCCAGAAATCCATTGCAATCGTCCGTATCTGGATCTCTACCTTCGTATCGACAACACTGTCTGACAGGAAAATCGGCACTGACACCAGCATATGATAGCTCTTATATCCGCTTTCTTTCGGATTCTTAATGTAGTCCTTGATTGACAACACCTTGAGATCTGTCTGATTACCTATCATCTCTGCCAATTTATATATATCAGAAGTAAAAGAACAAATCAGACGCACACCTGCAATATCATTCACATACTTCACCATGTTCTCGATCGATGTCTCGTGTCCGTTGCGCTTTAACTTCTTAACAATACTCTCCGGGGTCTTAATTCTTGTCTTGATGTGTTCTATTGGATTGTAACTATGTACATGCTGAAATTCATCATTTAAAATCTCCAGCTTTGTACCCACTTCCTTCAACGCTGACGTATATAAAAACATCACCGTCTTCCAGCTGTCTACATCCTCATAATTACGAATCGCTGTCTCCATACTGTAATAATCCTCTCCTCTCTATGGAAGAGTCTTAACGTACTTACTTGGTTTTAGTATAGCACAATTGTTGAAGTTTGTCATAAAATTCACACTTTTTTAAGAATGTCATTTGATATGCTCCCTTCTAAGTAGACAAGAGAAATAATAAAATCTTGTTTATTTAGAAGGGAGCTTTCTTTATGGCATTCAAACATAAATTTACTTATGAAGAAAAAGTCAAAATAGTTTCTGAATACATTGATGGAACATATGGGTTCAGAGAAATATGTAAACGTTATGATATTAATCAAGGTTCTTTAAAAGATTGGAAACGACTTTATGAAACCTTTGGATGGAGCGGTTTGAAAACCGGTTCTAAAACTACTCGTTATTCAAAAGAAACTAAAGAGGCAGCTGTTAGAGATTACTTGTCTCATGAGTTTACATTCCCAGAAATATTAAAAAAGTATCAGATTCGTTCTGGAACTCAACTCAAAAAGTGGATAAAGAAGTATAATGGTTGTGAAGTATTAAAATCTTCTGGAACAGGGGGAAACAATATCATGACCACAGGCAGAAAAACCACATTTGATGAAAGGATCGAAATCGTACAGTATTGTATTGCACATGATCATAATTATGCCGAAACAGCCGAAGAATATCAGGTATCCTATCAGCAGGCACGTAACTATACTATTAAATATGAATCAAAAGGTGTAGAAGCTCTAAAGGATAATCGTGGAAAAAGAAAATCTCTAGATTCAATGAGTGAGTTAGAAAAACTCCGTGCTGAAGTTAAAATCTTACGTGCTGAAAAAGAACATGCTGAAATGGAGGTGGCATTCTTAAAAAAATTAGAGGAGATCGAAAGGAGGCGGGGCTAAACCGAATAAGAAACGAACATACTTATCTGGCAATCAAAGAGCTTCATGAAGAAACGAAATTTTCTATCTGCTCATTATGTAAGATTGGGCATGTTTCCAGAGCAGCCTATTATAAATGGTTAAACCATAAAGAAAGTGATAATGACAAATTGAATCAGAAGTTGGCAGAAAGATTGGAAGAATTGCATAAGCAGCATCCGGACATGGGATATCGCCGATTAAACGACAAATTATATCATGATGATAAAATCGACGTAAACGACAAACGTATCTTACGAATCTGTCGCAAAAAGCAGATAAAATCCACTTTGAAACATCGTTATGATGGTTGTACCAGACCTTCCAGAAAGCCAGGCTTCATCGCAGAGAATGTTTTAAACAGAGATTTTCATGCAGATAATCCAAACGAAAAATGGGTAACCGATGTTACAGAGTTCAAATACGGCACATCCTTCGACGATATTCATAAACTATATCTTAGTGTTATTTTAGATTTGTGTGACCGACGACCTGTAGCATATGTTTTAGGTGATTCGAACAATAATCAACTCGTATTCGATACTTTTGATCAGGCAGTAACCTTGAATCCAGATGCTAAGCCGATTTTTCATAGTGACAGGGGCTACCAATATACATCCAGGGCATTTCATCATAAACTGGAACAAGCTGGAATGACTCAAAGTATGTCACGTGTTGCTCATTGTACAGACAATGGTCCAATGGAAGGGTTCTGGGGAATTTTAAAACGAGAAATGTATTACAAGAAGAAATTTCATAGTAGAGAAGAATTAGTCTCCGCGATTGTTGAATATATAGATTATTACAGAAACGACAGACCTCAACGAGGTCTTGGTATTCTAACTCCAATGGAATACCATGACATGCTTATGGCAGCATAAAAATGCTACCCAGCATGATCTGGGTAGCAAAAAACCTATATTTTTTTAATTGTCTACTTGACGGGGCGCACACCAATTTCCGTGGACTTCTTTTATTACACGCTTCGCGTTAAACGGGATGCTCTGTGCTCCGCACTCTCGCTTCCCTCACGGCAATTCGCATTCCGCAACTACGTTGCTTCATGCTCATTTCCGTGGACATCATAAAAGACCGCACCATCAATTGTGCAAGCACATGATGGTGCGGTCTTTTCTTCTGTCTTTAACGCTAAAACTCTATTCCTTCTCTGGCGGATCTTCCTGTGTCGTATGGATGTTTTACTTTGGTCATTTCGGTGACGTAGTCGGCGCATTCAAAGAGTGCGTCGGTCATGTGATGACCTGTCATGACGATCTCGAGTCCGCGTGGTTTGTGTTTTACGAATTTTACCAGTTTTTCTTCACTTAACAGTCCAAGATCTACTGCACAGACTGCTTCATCCATAACTAATACGTCGAAATTGATGCAGAATTTGGCAATCTCATCGAGTGCCTTGGTGTTGTAATGTCTGTATTCTGCCTTCTCTTCGCTGTTCATCTGATTATAAAACTTGGTATGACGTTTGCCCGGAAGTAATGTGATATTTGGAATCATCTCCAGTGCTTTTCGCTCACTGGATGAATTATCTTTCATAAATTGGAATACGAGTACCTTGAGTCCGCTTCCTGCAGCACGTATTGCCTGTCCCATGGCAGCTGTTGTCTTTCCTTTTCCGTCTCCGTAATAAATGTGAACGAGTCCTGTTCCCAGCATATTTCCCCCTACTTTCTCTATGTTGCTCTTTCTTACTTATCTGATTTTTCGGATTATTCAACGCCTTTTCTCCACTGATGAGCAGACTCATATGGATTTGGAACGTTTAAACCCTAGCATCATATATCTTAGGGGGTTATTTCTTATAAGTCAAGCTTCATATCGCCATACTTGATCCATTCTTTCTTGCGCATGAATTCTGAGATTGCCAGAGTTACAATTGCCGGCAGTACAATCTGGATCACCAGAATCTTGATCAGTACTACCATCGGTGCCTCTGTGGCAATCATAGTCTGCCATGTCATGATCTGACCGACCAGTCCTGCTGTTCCCATTCCGGAACCGGTTGCATTGCTTGTCATATGAAGCAGCATCGTTCCCACAGGTCCTAGGATTGCACTGGACAAAATGGCCGGGAGCCAGATTACTGGCTTACGTACGATATTCGGAACCTGCAGCATAGAAGTACCAATTCCCTGTGCCAGAAGTCCCCCTACTTTATTCTCACGATAACTTGCCACTGCAAATCCTACCATATTGCAGCAGCATCCTACAGTTGCAGCTCCTGCTGCCAGACCTGACAGATTCAGGATAATACCGAGTGCTGCGGAACTGATTGGCAGCGTCAGGATCATTCCCATCAATACTGATACTACGATGCCCATAATAAATGGCTGTTGTTCTGTTCCCCAGTTAATGAGCGATCCAAGCCACGTCATAAATCCTGTGATCGGTGGTCCAAGGATCAGTCCTACCAGCGAGCCAGCGCCAATTGTCACTAACGGTGTCACCAGAATATCAATCTTTGTCTTACCAGTTACTAACTGTCCGAGCTCAATGCCTACGTATGCAGCAAGAAATGCACCTAATGGCTCTCCCGGTCCTGCATAGACCATCGTACCTTCCACTAATACGGTACCAGCCAACAGTTTACTTGCAAATGCACCAACCATTCCGGCTGTTGCAGAAGATACCACTACCAGCTGACTACATCCAAACTTATATGCTACACCAATGCCGATGCCAGCTCCCGTCAATGAAGCCGCAACTTTTCCGATCACGAAGATCATATCCCCGATCGAGCCGCCGATCAATGTGCCAATCTGTTGAATGATTGTTCCAATGATCAGTGTTGCAAATAATCCCTGCGCCATACCGCTCAAACCATCAATAAATATTCTGTCAAATATTTTTCTGCACTTTCCCATAACAAAATCTCCTCATATCTACTCTCTATATTTGCATTTACAGCAAATTACAGTTGTCTTGTCACGTGGAAAGTCTAACATATGAACTTTATGAAATCAAGAATTGTTTTTCTTTTAACCCTTCTTCTACCAGATCCAGAATCCGGTCCGATTCCGCTTCAATCGTATGAAAATGAATATCTCCAGTCAGTTCTTTTAACGGTCTGGCTGTATTGCCAAGAAGCTTCTCCATAAATTCATCCACATCCCGTCTGCTATTGATAAACAGATCCACCGATATCTGACCATATAATTCATGCTCAACAATCACATCCAGCACCTTCGCCCCGGCATCCACAATACAATAAAGCTCATCCCGCATCTGCTCATCCGTATGCTTCACTGCTACCACCCGCTTACAGGTCAGCTTATCCTCCTGCTTGCCGTATAACATGTAGCCTCTGTTAGTAGATAAAATATTCCTATTCGTTGCACGCAGAAGTGCGATATCTTGCACGATTACCTGTCTGCTGACACCAAGCCTCTTTGCAAGGCTTGTACCGGACAATGGATCTTTTTCTGTATTTAAGAGTTCCATGATTTCTTTTCTTCTCTTATCTCCGTCCATATTTTTCACCTCTTGCTACATTGTTACACACCTATATCCATAAATGCAAGTCTTGACATTTACAGAATCTCCTCTTATGATACGAACAGGGAGGATGGACATATGTTTCGATTATGGGCTAAAGAATTTAAAGACAACCGAATGCTCCGTGACACCACAATCTGTGATGAATCTGAGGACACCCGCACACATAAGGTATTTCATGCATTGGACGAGGTCTGTTATGAGTTTGACCTGAGTAAGCCGATCTGGCTGGACAGCACCATCCAGGAATTCAAGCGCCACGCCAAGGCAAGATTCTATCAGGATAATTTTGTAGATTCCATTGATTTTGATTATCTGGAGATTCAGGTAATTGAAGAAGATTAAATAACAAACGGGAAGCGCTTCTATTTTATTGAAGTTTCTTCCCGCTTTTGTATTTATTCTGTTTTTATTGCTGCTAAAGGACTTAACTTCATCGCCCGGAGTGCCGGAAAGAATCCGGCCAGCGTACCGATCAATGTAGCAAATGCAATCGCTACCAGCACCAGCCATATTGGAATATACGACAGATTGCCTTCTATTCCCATGGCCGCTCCATGACCTGTCAGAAAGTTAATGATCGCTGACAGAATATAACTCAGCACCATACCTGCCACCCCACCGATCAGTCCGATAGAAGCAGCTTCTATCAGAAACATTTCCCGGATATTTTTCAGACTGCATCCCAGTACCTTGATGATTCCGATTTCTTTGGTACGTTCGTAAATGGACATCATCATAGTGTTGGCAATACCGATAGCAGCCACTAACAGTGATACTGCGCCGATGCCGCCAAGCACAGCCTGGATCATGCCCATCTGCTTCTTGGCACTCTCCATATACTCTGCATTGGTACTTGCATTATATCCCATTGACCGGATGCCAGACACAACCTCATCAAGCTTATCCTGATCATCAACCTTAACTTTCGCCGAACTGTAGCAGAAATCTTTATAAGGTTTCCCATTTTTCGTCGTTGGCTGACCAGGAATCGCACGACCGTTAAATTCTTTTTTCAGTACCTGTTTCAAGGTATCCAGATCACAATAAATATTCTGATAACCTGTTTTATAGTTCTCCGGATCTCCTGCTATCACGCCGCAGGCTCTCACTGCATGTTTCTGGACAGCCTTCTGTGTCTGACTGCCATCACTGCTGCCACTGTCAGCAGAACCGTCTGTCGTCCCAAAAGTCTGTGTATTCTGCGCCGCATAATATCCGTCCTGATCTAACACCAGAAATACGCTGTCTTTTTCCAGATCAATATCTGCCAGTTCTCCTGTTTCATAATAGCTGTTGGTGCCACTTTTATCCGTAAAATTCGTAATGACTCCATTTCCATATATCAATTCTAAATTGCCACTGTTCGATTTCGGCAGTCGACCGCCCTCTTTCAAATCCAGCTTCAAAGTCTTTAGATCCTCCGGTTTCATAGCAACCAATTCTGCCCATCCTTCATAGCCGCCTTTGAGCAGCAGCACAGACATATCATATTCCGGCGAAACACTTGTCACATGATCCAATTTGGCTAGTTCTGCAACCGCACTGTCATTCAACCTTTTTTCAGAGGCTTCATCGGAAGAATCACCGGAATAAAACATGCTTTCACCGCTTGCGATACCAGTTACATTAATCGTATTCATCCCTCCGGCATCTTCAATTTCCTGCAGCATGGCCTGTTGAAGCCCAAGCCCCAGTGAGATCATGACGACAATAGAAGTTGTACCGATCATGACGCCGAGAACGGTCAGAAATGTCCGGAGCTTTCTCCGCTTCAGATTATTGATGCTCATCCTCAGAAGGTCCATCCAGTTCATCCAGCAAATCCTCCTCTTCCTCTGCTAATTTCTGAGATTTCTTTTTCTTTTTGATCACTACTGCTGCCACAATGCCTGCAATGATCAAAATCACAAGAATGATCGGAACAATCGGAAGTCCACCGGCCGCATTCTCTTCCGGCATCTCGTCTACCACCGCATCATCTGTCGCCTCAGTTACAGTAAGATTAAATGTCTGTTCCGTTGTAGACACTGTTCCTGCTTCATCTTCATAAGAAAGTGTCATCTTCACCTGTCCATCTCCCTGTGTTGCCTGTATTCCCTCAAGCATCACATCAATTGAAGTACTGGAACCCGGCTCCAGATTGCCGAGAAATGTTTCATTTTTCTTGATATCCTCGCCTTCGAAAATAGCTTTTGCATTATACAGCTTAATTCGTCCCAGATTATACAGATTGCAGGATACATTTGCCTCTTCACCTATGGCTATGCTCTCCGGAGTAATCTCAAATTCGCTGAATTCGAATCTTGCATCCTGTTTCACCGGAATGGATATGCTCGAAGAAGCCTCGATCTGTGATGCATTGGAATCTTCGTATTTCATACTCACATTAATGCTGTATGGCTTCTGTACCAGATCTGCCTTCGCATTCAGATCGATTGATATATCTGCGGTGCCATTTGCAGCAATTCCATCCAGATAAATGGAATTCGAACCAGACGATGGTAAAAATGCAGGTGCAGTAGTCTGCTCATCACTGCCTTCTGTCGGTGCTTCCAGCTCAAACAGCATATTGCCGACTCTGCTGGATTTGGATGTATTTTTCAGATGAAGTGTCAGTGTAAAATCACTTCCTGCCTTTACATCAGCAGGATTGGTAGTAAATCCGGTCACGATAACTCTCGGAACAGAACCATTGCCGGAAGCTTCACCGCCTCCGCCGCCACTGTACACCGCATCTCCATTGTCTACGCCGCCGGCATATGCATCAATGCTTCCGCCATCATTAGAACCACCTGCTGACTGTCCCGAATTATCGCTCTTCGAATCCTCCTTCTGGGATTCCGGTTTTGCACTGGTATTCACACTGTAGGTTACTTTATCATCATAGACTTTTTCGCCGCTTTCATTTTCCGCTGTCACTGCAAATGTCAGACGGTATGTCTTATCTCCCGCATCATCACGTTGTGTGAAATTAAACTTTACGCTTCCGCTGTCACCTGCATTCAGCTCCGGAATGGATGCCTCATAGCTCTGATACTCTGTCTTAAACGGCCATTTATCTGTATTCTTTTTCAATACCGGTTCTACCTTGATATTCTTCAGTGTCTGATCACTGTTGTTCGCCACATTCAGTACAAAATCCTGTGCTTTCTGATATTGATACGTCTGTACTTTATTCCCCGGTGTAGTTACTTTAAGTGCTGCATCTGCTGCTTTTGTCGGCAGTATCCCTACTGTACCCGCAAGTAATGCCGCAATACACAAACTCATCAGCCATCTGCTTACTCTCTTCATTACTCTTTACCCTCCGTTTCTTTTTCTCCCCCGGCTTCAGTCAATTCCCGGTTATCCTCCACCTTCACAATCTTACCATCTATAATATGAAATACTCGGTCCGCGTAAGACGCCAGATGATTATCATGAGTCACCATGACAAGCGTCATATGCTGTTCTCTTACCACCTTTTGCATAAGCCGCATTACTTCTTCTGATGTATGAGAATCCAAATTACCTGTTGGCTCATCCGCAAAGATAATATCCGGTTCTACAACCAATGCCCTTGCAACACCTACTCGCTGCTGCTGCCCGCCGGACATCTGCTTCGGCAAATGCTTCGCGTGCTTCTCAAGTCCTACTAACCGCAGCATCTTTTCTGCCTTTTTCAGCCTTTTTTCTTTCGGTTCTCCTCGAAAGCTAAGCGGTAATGCTACATTTTCCAGTGCATCCATCGTTCCTAACAGATGAAAGGACTGAAAGATAAAGCCAACATGCTCCCGTCGAAATGTAACCAGCTGCTCTTCGTTCAGTTTCTCAATATGATGACCGCTGATGATCACTTCTCCTTTTGTGGGTCTCTCCAGACCTGCAAGCATATTTAATAATGTAGATTTGCCGGAACCGGAAGTTCCGACGATTGCACAAAACTCTCCTTCGTATATGGTAAAATCCACGCCATCCAGCGCACGGACTACTTCATTACCCAGTCGGTACAGCTTATACAGATGCTTCACTTCTATAACCTTCCTCATAACTTCCTCCTCTCCCCCCTTGAATATCACCAGTATACCGATAAATACCAAAGAATATTGGTAGTATTTTCTTAATATTCTATGAATATTTCCCGATTGTCAATCCTTTATCTAACTGTTATGATGAAGGTAATCAAAAAAACGAACGGAGATGCTCTTATGAATGATATTTCCATAACCGAAGCTTATTTTGTATACAGTGTCCGGGGCAAAGGCAAGCTTTCAGGCAATGACTGTCGAAAAGTAACCGGACTTCTCACAGCAGCCCTCTGGGAGATGACACAGAATGGACTGCTCACGCTCACCGATAACAGACTCTGCCTAAACAATGTCGACCACTTTACCAGATCCTGGTTTCAGCCGCTCTATGAACACATCAGGGAAATGGAATCAAACGACCTCTCCTCGCTTCTGCAGGATTATTGCAGCAGCTGGTCAGACCGACATCTGAATGCACTTTCCAACGAAATCGGACTCGTGCTTGAGAAGCAGAAACTGGTTACTCGCGCAAAGCTCGGTATTTTTAATGGCAGGACTTATTTCATGCCTCACCAGTCTGCCATTCCGGGGCTGAATGCTGAACTACAGGTCGATATCCTGTATCAGAACCCGGTTTCCTCAGACACTGCTTTTCTATGGCTCCTGCTGGAGCAGGGACAATGCATTCCATCGGACATTTCCGGAGATATGCGGGATACATTTGCGAGTAAAATAAAAGAAGCCCTCACAGAAGGTGCCGATTCAGCACTCATTTCTGCAAAAGCTCTGTTAGATCTGACCTTTTCACTCATGAAAAAAGGGCATCTGATCATGGATTAGGGTTGTTTGAAATTCTTATTTCTTCATCTGTGGCTCGAATACCCAGGATGCCAGATACCCAAAGATCAGCGCGGCTGCGATTCCGGCTGCGCTGGCTTTGAATCCTCCTGTGAAGATCCCGATCACGCCATCTTTTTCTACCGCTTCTTTTACACCACAAAACAGCGTATTGCCAAATCCCAGCAACGGTACGCTTGCACCTGCTCCGGCAAATTTCTGAAATGGTTCATATACGCCAAAGAATCCGAGTACTGCTCCACTGCACACTAACAGTACCATAATGCGTCCCGGCATCAGCTTGGTTCGATCCAGCAGAATCTGAACGAATGCGCAGATCAGTCCACCCACCCAGAATGCATTTACATAATCCATTTACTCCACCTCCTGTTTCTTACCGGACGGCTCGTGTTCCAGTACGATTCCATGAGCGATTCCCGGCACGCTCTCGCCTTCATTGTAACTGACAGTTGACATGAGCGCACCTGTCGGAACAAATAATACACGTTTCCACTCTCCGGTTCTGAGCTTTGGTAAAATATATGCTGCAAGCGTCGTTGCTGCGCAGCCACATCCACTGCCGCCGGAATGCGTATCCTGGGTCTGCTGATTAAAGATTGTCATGCCACAGTCCATATGATTCTGCGTCAGATCAGTCTTCCGCTTCCGCATCAGATCCAGCAGAATGCTCTGCCCTACGTATCCCAGATCTCCTGTTATAATCCGGTCATAATCTTCTGGACTGCGTCCCATATCTTTCAGATTCACTGCAATCGTATCCGCAGCTGCCGGAGCCATACAGGCGCCCATATTCTGGGAATCTTTTAACCCATAGTCCACAATTTTTCCTATCGTAAGTCCTGTGATTTTCACATTGCTTTTCTTATTGCCGACCAGAAATGCACCGCTTCCGGTCACCGTCCACTGTGCAGACAAGGGTCTCTGGTTTGCATAGCTTAATGGAAACCGAAATTCCTTCTCTGCCGTTCCAAAATGACTGGATGTCACAGCAAGCATCCTTTCTCCATATCCTGCTGCCACGCACATAGCCGCAAGTGCCAGTGCCTCACCGGATGTAGAACAAGCTCCGAACAATCCAAACAACGGAATCTGCAAACTTTCTGCTCCCATCGATGTAGCAATCCCCTGACGCAGCAGATCACCGCCAAAAAGATAGCGTACCTGCTCTGGTGTTACATTAGCCTTATGAAGTGCGCGCACACACGCTTCCCTCTGCATAACGCCTTCTGCCAGTTCCCAGGTCTCCTCCCCAAAAAGGTTGGTCTCATCAAATGTATCAAATAGCTCTCCTAATGGCCCTTCACTCTCTTTCTTTCCCACTACTGATGCGCTGCTCATAATATAAGGAGCCTCGGCAAATACTATGCTCTGGGCTCCCTTTGTTCTCTGAATCATATCTGTCCACCTTCCATAGCTTAAGCCTTGTGTTATGGCTTAGTATGGAATGATTTTCTATTTTTATACATCTGCCTCTTTCGCAGCAGCTATTTTATCCAATGTTTCCTGCCTTATTCTGCCTTGATAAAATGTAAAAAATTCTCATTATAAATCTTATCCAACATCTTGTTATCCAGTCCCAGTCCATGCATGGTGCGGTCTGTTGCACTGATATAGTAGCCGTCTGGTCTCAGCGGATAGTCACCCTTAGTCTCCAGAAATTCCGTGATCAGCCGTATTCTTGACCGGCTTTCTTCCATAGATAACAGCTTCGGTTCTTCTGCTACCAGTACCCTGGCTCCGATATCAGATCCGTAGCAGATCCTGTCCTGATATTTTTCAAAAAATCGGATTGCATGCTCTCTGTCCTCCGACAGGTTATAGAACAGTTCACTTCCCGGTGTAATATCAATCCTTACATTCTCAAATTGATCCAACAACTCTGATAATCTCGGCAACTGCCTGGACATAAAATAAAAATGCGGGAATAAGATACGAAGCTTTGGATGCTGCTCCAATACGTTCTGCATTTGCCGGTATTGATCTTCATTATTCACATAGGTCTCATCGTAAAACCAGCCCGCCTTCTTCGCAAATTCTGTTACCTGCGATGCATCCCAGAATTCTTCCGGATCATTCACATGCATATACACCGGTATCTGCTCCTGCTCCAGATATGCCCAGTAATCTTCCCACACCGGCTGGTCAAAATCCGGAATTGGATAATATTTGCGAATATTTGGCTTACCTTCTAACATCTTGATTCCTGTACAGCCTTTTGTCATAAGATTTCGCGCTTCCCATACAAGCGCTGTCTTAAGTTCATCTTCAGGCAGTCGATATAACTCTCTTCTGATTCCTCCAAATATATAAACCGGCATCGGACACTGCTCTCTGTAGCGAAATGCATCCCCCAGCACCTCACGTCCCGCACTGTCCGGAATGCATTGCAATGCGATTCCATCATAATGATATTCTTCCACAATCTGGTTTAATCGGTCTGCTCCCATGTATTCTATATAATGAATATGTCCGTCTATCATAAACCACGACCTCCTGTCACACTTTAAACTTCTATTCTAACTCTTCTAACCATGCCATTTTAGCAAGTAATATTGCGGAAATTGGCATCACAAGCACACACGCAATCGCTCCGAAAAACATAGATACGCAATTCTGAAACAAAATTTTCGAATTCAACAGCAGCTCCATTGAGTACTTTTGCATCTTCAGATATGAAAAAAGAAGTAATGATTCACCAAGATATGCAAAAAGTAACGTATTCACCGTCGTTCCAATCACTTCACTACCAATATGCATGCCACTTTTAATCATTTCTGTAATCGTAATATCCGGTTTATGATTCTTCACCTCATATACAGATACCGTAACTGTAAGAGACATATCCAGTACCGCTCCCAATGTACTTAATATGATGATAGATGCCATAACATTTTTCATGCTAATACCTAAATTTACATTGTAATAATAAAGCACATCTTCTCCTACCGCCTGTATCTCATTCAGACCTCCAATTTCCGTTCTCCACACAACACCATAAATAAAAACAAATAACACGCTCATTGTGACCACAACAGCAACAAATGCACTCCACGTTTTTATATTCGAACCATTTTGGTAAAATAAAGTAATACAAGAAACGGCTCCACTCGCTCCGATTGTAACCAACAGTGAAGGTACACCAATTGCCATAAGAAAAATGCTCAAGCTAAGAAGCAGGAGATTACCACATAGAGCAATCAATGATATCGCACCTCTCTCGCCTCCAACAATTATAACAGAAAACAATAAAATCAAACCAAGTATACCTAACATGATTTTCTCCTTTTTTTCACAGACAGTTTCATAAAAATGGTTGTAATAAATATCGAAACCGGGATCGTCCATACAATTCCTATACTTTCAACCAAAAAGCGACACAACTCACAGGGAATATACAATTTAACAATCGTTACAAACCGAATATCATTATTCATTCGAATCAGAAAAGTGGGAATCAAACCACTGCCAAATACAAATAGCAACACATTAATCATCGTTCCCATAATATCATAGCCTATTTTTCTTCCTGATTTAAAAAGTTCAAGAAATGTGACATCCGGTTTCTGTTTTACGATTTCACCTAACGCCGCTGCTATAGCGACGGCAACATCCATAATGGCACCCAATCCGGATAACAATATTTCCGCATGGAACATATCATCCGGATTATCAATGCTTCCCAGATATTCCATCGTTGAGTAATCCAGTTCCTGTACATGTCTGATAACCAAATCAAACATCCCCATGATCAATACAAGCACACATAAGGTTGACAACAATGCCGCCCACGTCTTCTTATTCACGCCATTCAAACCAACTAATGTCACTATGGCAAATAGAATAACGATTTTGTTACAGATTGCCACCACATTTGATGTATTATCTGCTTTCAGGAAAAACACCGCAAATATCATAATATTGATTCCAACTGTTATTATCGTTAATATCCCTTTTCGTCCTGCCGCTTCCACAAGTACGAAAATCAAAATTCCCAACAGCATTACAAGCTCTGTATCCCGTTTTACTCCCTTGATTCCAGAACCACTTACAAATACTTTATCTCCTTTGTGATATTTCTGCTTTAACATTTCTGTATATGTATACTCATTGGAAAAATGCACTGTTTTCCCCTTTTTTTCACCATTTAAAATAATCCCCTGCATCTTTTGGCTATATTTCTTCTCTGCTGTTCCCCGGGTACTTTTTCCTTCTACTTCTCTGGTTGTCTCAACTTTCGTCAACTTTGCAATTGGAGTAGTATACAGCCAAGTATCATTCATTATAAAAATAATCGCTGCCAAATACAAAATGCCAAATATATAATATTTCTTCTTCATATCCGCTCCTCATATAGCTTTTTCTTGAAAACAGTCCTTATTTTATCACAACAATTACTTTTGTCAACCAAATGTGAAAACCATTTTTAATTTCACTTTTATCATTTTTCCATTGACGCGAATACGATTTCGGACTATAATTTACGGTATTTACGCTAGGGATTATCTTCATATCCGGAGGATTTATAATTATGAACATCCAATTGTCGGAACATTTCACTTATCGCAAATTATTACGCTTTGTATTGCCATCCATCGTAATGATGATCTTTACGTCCATTTACAGCGTTGTGGATGGTCTGTTTGTATCCAACTTTGTTGGGAAAAGTGCCTTTGCGGCAATCAATCTGATGATGCCGTTTCTTATGGGTATCAGTGCGCTTGGATTCATGATCGGTACCGGAGGCAGTGCTCTCGTTGCGAAAACTCTTGGAGAAGGTAAAAAAGAAAAAGCCAATGAATATTTTTCCATGCTGGTCTATATTACACTGGCCGGCGGGCTGATCATCGCCATACTCAGTGCATTTGCAATGCGTCCTGTCGCAATTATCCTTGGAGCCCGCGGTGAGCTACTGAAAAACTGTGTTCTGTACGGAAGAATTCTCTGCATCTCACTAACCTGTTTCATGCTGCAGAATGTATTCCAGAGCTTCTTTGTAGCTGCCGAAAAGCCGCACCTCGGTCTGCGCGTTGTTGTAATTGCCGGTGTTACCAACATGCTTCTGGATTTTCTGTTCGTAGCCGTGTTGCATTGGGGACTTGCAGGTGCCGCGATTGCTACTGTCTGTGGCGAATTGATCGGAGGTATCTTTCCGATTTTCTACTTTGGGCACAAAAATTCCAGCCTGCTGAAGCTTGGAAAAACACATTTTTACCCAAAAATTTTATTAAAGACCTGTACCAATGGTTCTTCCGAGCTTATGACTAACCTATCAAGTTCACTGGTCAACTCGCTGTATAATCTACAGCTTATGAAATTCGCAGGTGAAGACGGCGTTGCTGCCTATGGTACGATCATGTATGTTAATTTCATCTTCGCCGCCATTTATTTTGGTTACTCTATCGGAAGTGCACCGTTGGTCAGCTATCATCACGGTGCTGCAAACCACGATGAATTGAAGAATCTGTTCCACAAAAGTGTCCGTCTGATCAGCACCTGGGCAATATCGCTATTTGTACTGGCTCAGCTAATCGCATCACCACTGGCATCCCTGTTTGTTGGCTACGATCCGGCACTCTTCGAGTTGACACGCATGGGATTCCGAATCTACTGCTTTGCTTTCCTGATTAACGGATTTAACATCTACGGTTCTGCGTTCTTTACCGCATTGAACAATGGTCTGCTATCCGCATTAATCTCTTTCCTGCGGACACTGGTATTCCAGATGGCAGCCATTCTGATTCTGCCGCTGATCTTTGGCATCAACGGAATCTGGTATTCCATTACCGTTGCGGAACTGCTGACACTGTGCGTTACGGTGACATTTATTGTGCGGAAGAGACATACATATCATTACTTTTAACTTTAGCATTCTTTTTGTGTTATATTGATTATAGTTTCCACGAAAGATAAGCAGCAGGTTTTATTTTTCGTGGATCTGTTTGCCACTCATATGTTCAATCGTAATCTCATAAAGCTGTACTGCTTTGATATCCGCTGCTATCTCGGCATCTATTTCTTCTTTTGTTGGATAATATTTTTCAGCAAGCTCCCGTACCTTTGTCTCTGTAATCCCACTATCTTCAATCAGATGGCATCTGCCAAATATAACCACGCTCTGCAGATACGGTGCCCAGTCACCTTCTTCATGCACTTCATTTCCATAGACTGTAAAACATACTTTATCATCCTTTTTCAGCGCATCTACTTTGTGTCCCGCTTTCGCTCCATGAAAATAAATCTTTCCACTCTCCGGTTCATAAAAATAATTAATCGGAAATGCAAATGGATACCCGTCATCCCCATTTACTGCCAAGACTGCCCGTTTTTCGTGTAACAGCAGTTTCTTTGCATCTTTCTCTGAAATCATACGTTTCTTTCTTCTGATTGGTCTGAACATTTTAATTTTCTCCCTTCGTTCATGTCGCATTTTCCACTGATTTCCCGTCATATAATTTGTATGTTCCACTCGTACTTCATTTAACAACGGTACCGGCACTTCATCACAGGTATGATGATATAAAAATCCAAGCTTTTCCTGTACCCTTTTAGACTTTTCATTCCCATCATAATATCTGCACCAGATTGTTGTCATTCCGAGGTCTTCAAATCCATGATGAATCAGTTCTTCCGCCGCCTCAGGTATATAACCTCTTCCCCAGAATGGCTTTCCAAGCCAGTATCCAAGCTCACACTCCTTGTCCTGCTCTGTCATATCTGTACTGCCATTCAGTTTCAATTCAATCGCACCGATTGCCCGATCGGTTCCCTTTTCGCAGACTGCATAGCACTCTTTTCCCTGAAATACATTTTGTATTACTTCACGGCTTTCCGCAATATTCTGATGCACCGGCCATCCTGCACTTGGTCCGATATCCGGATCTTTTGCGTATTCATAAAGGCTCTCTGCATCAGTCTCTTTCCACGGACGAAGAATCAGTCTCTCAGTAGTTAATATCATAAGCTTCCCCCTTTTATTTTGCACATGCATATTATTTCTCAATCTTCATCAGAATCTGCTTTATTTCCTCCAGATTCTCTGCAAAATATATTCCTTCCTGACGTTCTTTTGTAGAAAGTCCCTTTTCGATCATATGCTCCAGTAATTCTTTCAGACTGTTATAATAACCGTTCAGATTGTACAAAATGCAGGGCGCCTCCAGATGCTTCAAAGACACCTTGGACATCACTTCCGCAATCTCTTCTAATGTCCCGGTTCCTCCCGGAAAAGCAATAAATGCATCTCCAAGCTCGATCATTTTCGCTTTCCGTTCTTCCATATTTTTTGTCACAATCAATTCTGTCAGCTTCTCATATTGCACTGCTGCATCGATAAAAAACTGCGGTTCTACACCGGTTGCCTCACCACCGGCCTCTATAACGCTTTCCGCAAGTTCTCCCATAAGCCCAGACTTGGAACCACCATACACTAATACATGCCCACTTGTCCCAATCCAGTCCCCCAGTTCTCTGACTGCCTCGCCAAGCCTATAATCATTGCCTTCATTTGCGCCAAGATATACTGTAATATTCATAGAGTCTATCCTTTCATCTTCTACGTAATCTAACCGACACATTTCACGGTATTATATCCCATACTTTTCAAGATTAACTTTCCCATCAATCACTTCGACTCCATCCGCTTCCAACAATTCTTTCTGTACACTGCCTCCGCCAAATGCAAATGCTCCGGCAAGTTCTCCTTTGGAATTCACCACCCGGAAGCATGGAATATGCTCAGGATCCGGATTCTTATGAAGCGCGTTCCCCACCGCTCTTGACATCCGAGGATTGCCTGCCATCTCTGCAATCTTCCCATATGTCGCAACATGGCCTTGGGGAATCCGTTTGACCGCTTCGTATATCCGTTTTGTCGGACTGTCCGTGACCAGATCATAACTCTCCGATATCATTCTCTGGATCTCTTTATCCGGTATCGTACCATCCAGAATAATGGTATTCCAATGCTCCTTATTCTGATGATATCCTGCGATCACAGCATCATATGTATTCCGCCAGAAGTCTCTCCATTCCGGATCAACTTTCACATTCAGATTTGTATAACCTTCGCGCTCATAAATCCATAAAAAAGCTTTTTTGCTTCCCTTAACTCTCACCAATTGCCAATTCGGATCACGAAACGGTCTTTCTTCATATACATTTGGAAATGACATACCAAATTCCAGTGCTTTCTCTCTTGTCATCATAGTCTGTTCTTCCTTATTTACTCTGCAAATATCCTATTTTATCAGCATCTGTGATCGGTCTGAGCACCCGGCACGGATTACCAACTGCAATTACATTGTCCGGTATATCTTTCGTTACAATACTTCCTGATCCAATCACTACATTATCGCCAATCGTAACGCCTGCCATAATCTTCACATCTCCGCCAAGCCACACATTTTTACCAATATGAACCGGTGCGCTCATGCATCCGCCCGCAATCCGCTCATCCGCATCAATCGAATGATTAACCGCATAGATACCAATGTTCGGTCCAAGCAGTGAATTGGCACCGATCACAACTTCCGCGCAGTCCAAAATCACACAGCCGAAATTGATATATACATTATCTTCAATCATAATATTTTTTCCGAACTCACAATGAAAATCTGGTTCGATCCACACATCTTTGCCAACGTTCTTGAACAAATCCGTCATGAGCTGTTTTCTTAGATCTGTTTCATCGTCCTCTGTTTTGTTATATGCTCGGAACAACTTTTTTGCCTCTAATCTGCGTCGGAACAAATCATCGTCAAAATCATTATATATTTGTCCACTTTGCAATTTTTCCCACTCAGTCATAGCTATGCCCCCTTAACTCAGACATAAAACACCTCTTTCGCAATCGTTTTACCGCTTGCTGTCTTCATAATCTTATCCATAAACTCTCTGATATTCTGCTTACTATATCCGCTTTCACAGGCATTCACAATATAATCTGCTTCTATCAGAATCTGGTAATCGATTCCATCAATATCCGTGTATGTATGATGATGTCCTACCAGATATGCCACACGCTCAATCTGTTCTTTCGTCATGCCTGTATCCGCAAGAAAATCTGTCACTAATGGGATTCCTTCTTCTTCCTGATGCTTGCCATTGGTATTGCCATACTTTTCCCTGCATAACAGGCAGGCAATATCATGCGTAATCGCTGCCACTTCAAGAATATACTGCGTCGCTGGGTCTATCTGTTCCAGTTCGCCAATCATTTTTGCATACGACCACACATGCAAAAAGTGATCAATATCATGTATATTTCCATTTGAAAAAGTTATCATTTTCTTCATAATCTCTGCAATTGTCATAATCTGTCACCTCAATTATCTAATCTATCGTCGAATCACAACTTTTCAAAGTAACATCTTTCCTTCTCCGAACTCTTTTTACCGTACTCAATTGCCTTCTCCGGACAGTAACTAATGCACGCCATACAATGTGTACATTTCCTGCCCCAGACAGGCTTACTATTTCCCAATGTGATATTGTTTAACGGACATAGCTTTACACATTTACCACATCCAATACAATCATCACCGACATGAAATGCTTTAGCTTTTACGCATAAAGGATAAAACAGCTTGTTTACAGGTCCGCTCATAACACGATCATACAGATTATTGCGAGGTGCCGCAAATGCATGTCCGGCTACAATCTGTCTGCACACATTATCTATCACAGGTTCCGCATCCGATACGATCTGTCTTGCTTTCTCCGCTTCAGGTGTATGAAACAGCGCAATATAATTTTCCGGCATCACGATCTGTGCTGTTCCCATATAATCAAAGTCCTTTTCCTCACACAACAGCCGATTATATTTTGCTGCATTACCAATCTCAGCACCACAGCTCATTACAAACCACACCTGCCTGACACCTTGAAAATGTGTTTTTCTGATCCAATCCCGCACAAGCCATGGAATTCTCCATGCATATGTCGGTGTAACGACAACAAGACGGTCATTCACTTTTATAGTTCTTGTGTCACGTCTCTTAATCTTATCGTTTGCATCAATCAATTCATCACGAATATTATCTGCGATCCGCTTCGCAATGTAACGACTGTTTCCTGTTCCCGAAAAGTATATAATCATATCCTGCACCTCCTGCAATTCCAATTTTGTGCAATCAATATTTATAAAAATGGCAGCATAAATTCAAACAACTTATACTCTGTCCATCTCGTTTATAATATATTATAACACAAAAAACAGGTATGGTAACCAATTGTCACTAATTGCTTGTGTACCAAATGCATTTATGTTATACTCATATCGTATAATCGAAACGAAGGCAGGATGTTTTTCCACTTATCAGATGCCCTCTATTCTATAAAGGAGGGTGATGCCCTATGAACACAATGGAAGTTCTCACTTTATTGCTAGTAATTTTTGCGGCTCTATCTTACATAGATAATCATAATAATAAAAAGAAATGACATCCCCTACCGCTCAAAGTTAAGGATGTCATTCTTTTAATTCATTTTTAATCGAGGGCAAATCGGATTCACATCCGATTCACTTTCTGAGTAAATTATACATCAGGGTGCTTGGAGTTTCAAGTACCCTGTTCTTTTAATCCCAATTTATATATATAATTTATACTTCATACCCTTCTTTAAATCTGCGCATCATCTCATTCGTCAGGCTAAAGTTACCCGGTTGAAGCACAATCTCTTCTCTCTGTACCCACTCCGCATATTTTAACTCATGGCGGTCCATGGTAATGGTATCATCCCCATCTACTTCACAATAGAACCCAAGGAGAAGGTCATTCGCAGTTCCCCACGGCTGCGACTTATAATAATGGATATTTTTGACCTTAATTCCGGCTTCTTCCATTACTTCACGCATAACCGTTTCTTCTGCCGTTTCTCCAATCTCTGTAAAACCGGCAATCAGCGCATTATGTGCAAATCCGGTGCGATATTTGGTAAGTAATAATTTATCTCCATTTTTCACACCCACGATAACCGCCGGCATAATTCTTGGATACGCTATATATCCACAAGACGGACAGCTCATTGCACGTTCCTTATCATGAGGCACCATCTTCGTGCCGCATCTTCCGCAAAAGCAGGTATCTCTGTACCAATCTGACAGATGCTTCGCTGTCGTAGCTGCAAAGACTTCCTCACAAGGTCCCTTGCTTTCTTTACGTATACTTCTTTCCTCGACGTATGAATATCCCTCTGGTATCGAATCTTCCGAAAGTTCTTTATTCCACAGAAAATATTCTCTGTTGTCCACCTTAAACAGATAGGTATATTCCAATTCCTCCGGCAGTTCCTTTTTCATCGGAAATGCTACGATGCCGTTATCAAACTGCTCTGTGTGAACCAGCACTTTCCCATTAGAAATATTTAAAATAGGACTGCTTTCCTGCACTCTGGCAGACGGATCATATTCATTGTGTAATTTGTGTGGATAAATGTCTTGTATCATTGGTATCTTAATTCCTTTCATTTTTTGTATTCTACTCAAATGATGTCTACGGATTGTTTCGCGTTTCATGCTCCCACAATCCTGACATCAATTATATACCAATTTAATCATTTAAAAAACCCTTGACACTGCATATCTGTTCGCTTATTATATAGATAACCGATATATAGATTATCGATATATAAATGGGAGGTGAATCAATTGGCTATTGAAAAATCATTAGTTTCAGGAAGTATGACAATGCTTATTTTAAAATTATTATCCGAAAAGGATATGTACGGCTACGAAATGATCGACACTCTACGTCAGAAATCACAGAATGTATTTGAAATGAAAGCCGGCACTTTATACCCGCTTCTTCATAGTCTGGAAGATAAAGGACTACTCACCGTATACGAACAGGCAGCTGGTGGGAAGACGAGAAAATATTATTCACTTACCAAAGATGGTAAAGGACTCCTGGAAAAGAAAACCGCAGAATGGAAAGAATATGCAACCGCAGTTGAACATGTACTTGCATTGGAGGTATAACTTATGGATGAATATTTGAAGATAGTATTGGAACAGATCCGATGTAAAAAAGCCAGACCTTATATCCGTCAGGAACTGCAGGATCATATCGAAGATCAGATTGAAGCAAATGTATCTGCTGGATTAAATCGCACTGATGCCGAAAAAGAAGCGGTAAAAGATATGGGTGATCCGGTTGAAGCAGGACTCTCTCTTGACCGGATCCATAAGCCTCAGATTGCATGGAAGCTGTTACTCATCATCTCTATGATCAGTGTCATCGGCATCCTGATCCACATGGCAATCGATCTGTATGTAACCGGAGACGAAACAGCTATGGCACCCAGATATGCATTCCATGTAATAACCGGAGTCGTAGTCATGATGATTTTATATTTTTTAGATTATACATTACTGGCAAGATTTTCTAAGATAATCGCAGCTATATTAATTGCCATGTGCTTCTCAACGCTGCTCTTCGGAAATGTAATAAATGGTATGCATTACTTTATTTCATCTGGATTATTTGGAGGCTTCCGTATTCCTATTCAGGCATTGATGCTGCTCTACATTCCCATTTACGGAGGTATCCTTTATAAATACCGCGGAACCGGATATGCAGGGCTTGTCAAGTCTCTTCTGTGGATGATCATTCCTGCCTGGCTGGTATTATATCTGCCATCCGTGATGACTGCCGGACTGATGTTAGTATCCATGCTCGTCATGCTGACCATTGCGGTTCGAAAGGGCTGGTTTCATGTACAGAAAGCATTATCACTCTGTACAATCTGGAGTATTTTCACAATCGCACCGGTCGTACTTATTCTGGTATTGTATTGGCAGCAACGTTTTTCACCATACCAGATGGCACGTTTACAGGCAATGTTTTCCTCCGACAGCGAAAACTATATACAGCTAATACTACAAGACTTCCTGTCATCTAGCAATTTCGTTGGAAATAACGGCATGAATATCGCAGAAGCTCTGCCTGGATTTTACTCCGATTATATCCTGACCTGTCTGACTTCAATGTACGGAATCCTGCCTGCGGTTCTGCTGTGCTGTATCTTAGCGGCATTAGTATTTGGCATTTTTAACACCGCTATCAGACAAAAGAATCAGTTAGGTATGCTGATGGGATGTGGCTGCGGCATGGTATTTCTCATGAGTCTTCTAATCAATGTATTGGAAAATATCGGCATCTTTCCGCCAACGATGACATTCCTGCCGTTCATATCTTCCGGTGGAAGTTATATCATAACATGCTATGGACTGCTCGGTATCGTGCTCAGTGTCTATCGATATAAAAATGTATACCCGGCGCATATAAAAGTAAAAATATTAAATGGTTAAATTTCTTCACAACAGACGAAACCTCCCGGTACTGCCAGGAGGTTTCTATTCATATGATTATAATCCGAACTGTTCCAGATATTTTTCAACTGATCTGCTCATTTCTTTGGAAAAATCGGAGTTATATTTACGATTACAAAATGCATTACACCACTCTTCATAGGTACGGTTTTTACATTTGTATGCAAACATTTCACGTAATTCTTCTCCGTCCATATCGCGGTATGTATTCTCATGCACGATATGCTTCTGTTCACACCGTTCCAGCTTCGGACGTTGCTTCTGCTGTTCCGTCGGCCATCCAAATACCAACATTGCTGCCGGAAATACATAGTCCGGAAGACATAGCAATCTCCGCTGTTCTTCGCAGTTTTCCATAATATCACCGATATAGCAGGATCCTAATCCAAAACTCTCTGCTGCAACTACCGCATTTTGCGCTGCGATTACTGTATCCGTTACCGCAAGCATCAGATCCCCAACGCCTGGTTTTCTTGGCTCACATCCTGCTTCCAGATATGCATCATACCATTTTTTACAATCAGCACAGAACACTAATACCATCGGTGCTTTTGCAATAAACGGCTGATGATCGCAGCTTTCCGATAGCGCTTCTTTTAATTTCTGATCCGTAATATCAAGAATTGTATATAATTGCTGACATCCCGCTGTCGGTGCCTGCGATGCTGCTTTCAGGATCAGCTTCTTCATTTCTTCCGGAATCTCCCTGTCCTCATAGGCTCTCATAGACTTTCTCTGATACAGACTCTCCATAATCTCATTCATTTTTACTTTACGCCTCCTTACACACATCTACCCATCCTTTTGCTCCGGCAATCTGTTCTAATTCATCCACAGATAATCTAACCGCACTATGGTCATCTCCTGCTGCCGGATAAACCGTCTCAAACTGACGCAAACTCTCATCCAGATAAACTTCCACGCCATCCCGGATTCCAAACGGACATACACCGCCCGGCACATGTCCGATCCACTGCTCTACCTCTTCAAACGGAATCATTTTCGCCTTCATGTGAAATGCATCCTTATATTTGCGATTATCGATCCTCGCTGTTCCTTCTGTCAGAATCAGTACCGCCTGTCCATCCTGCAGAAATGACATGGTCTTCGCTATCATCCCCGGCTCCACGTCCAACGCTTCTGCTGCCTCTGCCACAGTTGCAGTAGACTCTTTTAACCTGATCACGCGGTCAAGCATTCCTTTATGTTCCAGATATTGTTCCGCTTTTTCTAATGACATTATTCTTTCCTCTTTCAGTTATAATCATATTTTTTCTTTTTCAATATGAATCTCCCTTCTGAAATCCTTTCCACTAATCCAACAATTCATGAATTGCCTTTACCAGTTTATTCGCATCAACAGGCTTGGCAATATGTTCATTCATTCCTGCTTCTTTTGCTCTCAGTCTGTCCTCCGTGAACGCATTTGCTGTCATTGCGATAATCGGAATTACCTTTGCATCCTCTCTTCCCATGGAGCGGATTATTTTTGTCGCTTCATAACCATTCATGACCGGCATCATAATATCCATAAGGATAACATCTATTTCACCCGGTCTGCTTTTTTTGAATATCTCCACAGCCTCCTGTCCATTCCATGCTTTTGTCACAACAGCACCTTCATTTCGGATCATAAACTCTGCAATTTCCATATTCAACTCATTGTCTTCTACCAGAAGAATATGCAATCCTTTTAAGGATTTTTCCGATATATCCTTCTGTTTCTCACGTTTATCTGCACGCAGATCTATTTTAAACGGAACCCTAATCAAAAATATAGTTCCTGCACCTTCTTTACTTTTAAAGGTAATGGTTCCACCCATTTTTTCAACCAGTTTTTTGCTAATCGGCATTCCCAGTCCAGTTCCCGCATATTTTGTACGGCTTCCGGTATGTTCCTGTGCAAAAGGTTCAAAAATGTGTTTCTGGAATGCATCTGTCATCCCAATTCCAGTATCCCTGCAGACAAATTCCATTGTCGTCATTTCTGGCTGTTCTGATAGAATTTCTCTGCAGCTGATATAGATACAACCATTTTTCTTATTATATTTTACCGCATTCGACAGGATATTCATCATAACCCGTTTTACATACGCCGGACTTCCGATAAGATTCCGGTGTATGACTTCTTTTTTCTCCCACATGATTCGTATATTCTGTTCTGCGGCAATCTGTTCGATCACAGCAAAAACTTCTTCGGCAATACTACTCAGATTAAATGGAGTTTCTTCCAGAACCATCTCATCCGCTTCCAGTTTGCTCATATCCAGAACTTCGTTTACCAGTTCCAGCAACAGATGCGATGCCTCTTTGATCTTTCCCCTGCATTCCGTCTGTTTCTCCAGATCATCTGCATAATGGTCAGCCACATCAAGCATGCCGCAGATTCCATTGATCGGTGTCCGGATATCATGACTCATCCTCTGTAGAAATTCCGTCTTCGCC
>OGQI01000414.1_pt1 | contig 34403 bp, 35 predicted proteins | sample 1553171 | NCBI WGS metagenome assembly OGQI01 (sample SAMEA2579988, study PRJEB22360) | human gut metagenome | biome: human gut; feature: human-associated habitat; material: faeces | place: Denmark | collected 2008/2010
TTGACCAGCGTATGCTCAATGATATGCTGCCTGATTTTGAGGGCAGTAAAATCAACGCCTGCGTCGATAACATCTACCGTATTTGGGAGGAAACAGCCGATAAAAAATCAGCACAGCTTGTGTTCTGCGACCTCTCAACGCCAAAAAACGACGGCACATTCTCGGTATATAACGACATCAGAAAGAAGCTCATAGAGCGTGGTGTCCCCGAAAGCGAAGTCCGCTTTATCCACGAAGCAGATACCGATGTGAAGAAAAAAGAACTGTTCCAAAAGACCCGTAAAGGCGAGGTCAGAGTGCTTCTCGGTTCTACGCAGAAGATGGGAGCTGGCACGAATGTTCAGGACAGACTTATCGCACTTCACGATGTGGATTGTCCGTGGAGACCGTCAGACTTGGAGCAGCGTTCCGGTCGAATTATCCGTCAGGGCAACTCAAACCCTGGTGTAGATATTTACCGCTATGTAACGGAGCAGACCTTTGACGCATATCTCTATCAGCTTGTAGAGGGAAAGCAAAAGTTCGCCAGTCAGATTATGACGAGCAAATCCCCGGTGCGTTCTGCCGAGGATATTGATGAAACCGCCCTGTCCTATGCAGAGATTAAAATGCTTGCCACCGGCAATCCGTATATTAAGGAGAAGATGGATTTGGATATTCAAGTCCAAAAGCTGAAGCTCTTAAAATCCAACTTTCTATCTGAAAAATACGCTTTGGAAGATAAGATAATCAAATATTATCCGCAGCGAATTAAAGCTTTGGAAAACCGCATTGAAGGCTTGAAGCAAGATGTAGATACTGCGAAACAGCACCCGAAACCAACGGAAGACCGCTTTGTCGGTATGGAGGTTAAGGGTGTTTTTTATTCCGAAAAAGCCGACGCCGGTAAAGCAATCATTGAAGCCTGCAAGCAGATGAACAGCCCCGACCCTATTCCTCTCGGCAAGTACCGAGGGTTTGAAACGGAGCTGCTTTTTAATACCGCAGAGCGAAATTATGAGGTTCGACTGAAAGGTGCAACAAGCAGAAATGTTCCTCTCGGCGATGACGCATACGGCAATATTATCCGCCTCGATAACGGAATTGAGAGATTTGCCGAGAGCTTGTCGCTTGCGGAAAATGACCTTGAGAACACCAAAAATCAGTTGGAAACCGCAAAGAAAGAAGTCCAAAAACCATTTATCCAAGAGGAAGAATTGAAAACAAAGCTTGCCCGACTGGACGAGCTGAATATTCTGCTCAATATGGATAAGCGAGAAAACGAAATTGTCGGCGGCGAACCCGATGAGGGCGAAGTGCCGAACACACGAAAGGAGAAAACCTATGAACGATAAAATGACACCCGATAAGGAAAGAGAAAACTGCCCTTGCAGAAAAGCAATCATTAACCCTTTTGATGCAATGATGATGGTTGTGGTCAGGAGACTTGATAAAGCATATCTCGAATTAAAAAGAAGCAAACCGCCCGCAAAGGAAGCAGAATTTGCCCTTAGAAATGCAAAGCTTTCTTTCTACGGAGAGTTGGTTCGACAGAGCATTGAAACGGTGTTTTCGCCGGAAGAAATCATTGCTTTGTATGAAAACGACGACCTTGCGGGAGGTGCTTGGACTGTTTGGAATGACATCGGCTGCCCTGTTGATAAGATACTCATTATCATTGCAAAGCTCAGTATCAACGAACCGATACAGAAAGCGGTTGCCGATTTGCTGATGTAAAAAGGCGGTGATACCTATGCCGTATATTGCACCGGAAGTCATAACCGAAGCCAAACGAATGGATTTATTAACCTATCTCAGAGAGTATGAACCGGGCGAGCTTGTCAAGTTTTCAAGCAACACCTACACCACAAGAACCCACGACAGTTTGAAGATTTCCAACGGAAAATGGATGTGGTGGTCGAGAGGTATCGGGGGCAAATCCGCCCTCGATTACCTTATCAAAGTCCGTGGAATGGATTTTGTGCAGGCGGTTCAGACCATTATGGGAAACGGTTCAGTCAGCTTTCCGACTTGTGAAAACATCAAAAGCTATGAGGAACAACCCTTGCTTCTGCCTGAAAAAAGTCCTACTGCCGATGTGGTATTTGATTACCTTTTCGGGCGTGGGATTGATTATGAAATCATCAACCACTGTTTGGAACAGGAGCTAATCATTGAGTCGCTCCCATATCACAATGCTGTTTTTATCGGCTATGACGAGAACAAAGAACCTAAATACGCCGCTTACAGAGCAACAAATCAATCAAGGATTATGGGCGACTGCACCGGCAGTAAAAAGCAATATTCTTTCCGCCTGACTGCCGAAAACACCGGAGAGGTTCATCTTTTTGAGTGTGCCATTGACCTGCTTTCCTATGCAACTTTGATGAAGCTGGAGGGCAAAGACTGGCGACAGTTTAACCTTGTTTCTCTTGCGGGAGTGTATTCCCCAAAGCAGAAAATCGAGGACTCAAAAGTGCCTGTTACACTCGGCAGGCTGCTTGAAAAAGACAAAACAATCAAGCGAATTGTTCTTCATTTGGATAATGATATTGCTGGAAGAAAAGCAACCAAAGCGTTGCAGACGATTCTTTCAGATAATTATGAAGTCGTTGACGACCCTCCCCAATACGGGAAAGATGTCAACGACTTTCTTTGTAAACGCTTGGGAATAAAAGATAAAACCGAAAGGAGTTTTGCACGATGAAACTAAAAGAAATCAGAGAAATATACCCGGAGGGTACGCAGATTGTACTCACTGAAATGGCTGGCGAAAGTCAAATGCCCTACGGTCTGAAAGGAACGGTTAAGTTCGTTGACGACGCCGGACAGATTCATATGAGTTGGGAAAACGGAAGCTCTCTCGCTTTGAATATTCACGAAGATACCTTTGAAAAGGTCGAAGCACCGGAGAAGATTTCCGTCATTCTCGTTGAGCCGGGCAGGTATCCGAAGCTCATTGAAATCGAGGATACGCTGGAAGCAATGCAGTCTCTTGTGGAGGGAGATATTGAAGAATATATGCCCTTTGAGGACGAGGTTGCCATCATCTGCAACGATGAAGGAAAGATGAACGGCTTGCCGCTGAACAGGGCTGTTTATTCCGAGCCTGAGAATGTTGAGATGAGTTATCCGCAGTTGAAAGCTCATTTCCGGCAGGCAGAAAAAGAAAGAAACCACACGACCGGATATATTGTTTTTACGGCTGACAGCTTTGACAAGCCTTACACAGAAGAACAAAGAACCTATGTTGTCAGCAGTAACAATAAGGCTTTCATTGAGGGTATGGGCGGATATTCTATCTATGCTTCTTCCCTTGATGGTTCGGATAAATGTGTGCGACTGGAAGCATATATGGCTGATGAACACGGCGGCAAGGACGGTTGGAAGATTGAAAAATGTTATGTAAAAGACGACAGCAACCGTGAAATGCTCGACATTATTGCCGGCAAGTTCTTCATTGCATACGCACCGATTGAGTCGGAAAAGTTTCTCAGTATGCCGAAAGAACTGGCTCGTAAGTACGAGGAAAAGTTCAAATATCCGGAGAGGTTTTACAAGTCTTTGGACGGTATTGAAGCAAAGCCGTATAAGCCGGTCTCCAAGGATATGGAGAGATAAGAGTCAATCTATGGGGCAACCCTGAGTGTCTGCATAATCTTAGCGAGCAGACCATTTATGGACAGGAATGTCCAAAACGGTACACTCGTTAGGGGTTGCCCCTAATACCCCAAGCAAGAAAGGAGCATAAGAAATGCAGGAGATAGTATTGGTTGCCGCCGGGTTAATTATCGGCGGCTTTTTCGGAGTAACAACAATGTGCCTGTTTCAGATAAATCGGGACAGGCACTATATTTACAGAAAGGACAGCGATAAAAATGAGCAAGAGAAACATTGAAAAGCACATTCTGATGAACAAGGCAGAAGCTCAGGATTTGCAGAAAAAAGCAAAACGGGCGTGTCTATCCGAAGGCGGTCTTATCCGTTTGCTTCTCAAAGGATACGAGCCGAGAGAAAAGCCCGACGAAAGATTTTACGATGTTATGCGTGAGCTTTCTGCTATCGGCAACAACATCAATCAGCTTGCGGCGAAGGCAAATACCCTAGGATTTGTGGACGCACCGCAGCTCAAAAAGGAAGCCGAGCGTTGGCACAAGTTTCAGGCTGATGTGGAGCGTACTTTTTTAAGACCCGATAAGAGCGATATGAAATGGCAGTAAGTAAATTGTGGTCTGTCACATCAAGGCTCGGTCAGGTAATCGACTATGCCGCCAATCCCGAAAAGACTGCGGCAGATATTTACACCGAGGAACAGTATCAGGCTCTCCGTGATGTTCTCAGCTACGCAAAGGACGAAGAAAAAACCGAGCGTGAATTTTTCGTTGAGGGTATCAACTGCAACCCTGCGACCGCAAGAGACCAGTTTGTATCTGTGAAAAAAGCATACGGCAAAGACGACGGCATACAAGCCTATCACGGATACCTGAGTTTTAAGGAACAGGACATATCCCCGGAGCTGGCACAGAAAATCGGAATGGAATTTGCAAACGAAGTGTGGGGCAAAAGATTTCAGGTGGTGGTTACTACTCATCTGAATACGAAGCACCTGCACTGCCATTATGTAATCAACTCCGTTTCCTTTGTAGACGGCAAGCGGTTATGGGGAGATGAAAAAGCGTGGTTCAAGTTCCGTTTTGTTGCCGACCGTCTCTGTGAAAAGTACGGACTGTATTATAATCCGAACCCGAACCGCAGTAAGCAATCCTCTTATTACTACAAGCAGGAGCAAGCCGGTATGCCGAGCCGATACTCCATTACTCGTGACGCCATTGATGAAGCGATTGCACACAGCACCAACCTAAAGACCTTTGATTATATTCTCACGCAGATGGGCTATGAGCATTGTCTCAGCGACAGCCGAAAGTATTGGACGATTGTTCCGAAAGGATACAAGAAGCCGATACGACTTAAATCCCTCGGAGAGAATTATACCGAGGAAGCAATCAAGCGTAGGCTGACGGAAAATCAAAAGGTTCTCATCGTTCCTTTTGCCAAAGAAACGGTAAGAGTCAGGCAGTACCGAATGCCCACAAGAGAACACAAAATCAAAAAGGTCGGCGGACTGTATGGGCTGTATCTGCATTACTGCTATAAGCTGGGTTATCTGCCGAAATACAAAAAACAGAATACCGCAAGGCTTCACTATCTTTTGAAAGAAGATTTGCTGAAGCTCGACAAAATCACTCAGGAGACAAGGCTGCTTGGACGGGAGAACATTTCTACCGACGAGCAGCTTTTCTCATATAAAGAGTCCGTGTTGTCGCAAATCAAAGCCTTGACTGACGATAGAACGCACCTGCGAAAACAGCTAAGAAGAAATTTGAGTGACGATGAGCTATCAAATGTCAAAGAGCAGGTTGCGGCAATCACGAGCAAACTGTGGACTCTCCGCAAAGAGGTCGGTCTTTGTGATGACATAGCCGAAAGGTCAAAGGTCATTGAAGCCAACCTTGAAAAGGTTAGAGTTTACGAAGAAAAACAAGAAAGAAAGGAGCAGAACCGTAATGACAAACGGAGGTGATGCGGCAGAACAGGTCGTCAGGCTATCGCTTGAGGGCTTTGAAGTAGCCGCAAAATTAAGCGGAGCGGCAGCAAAGAATATTGCCGTTCTATTAGTCTCTGTTCTCAAACAGGAACAGAAAACAAAAGGCAAGGCTCGACTTACCAATATGATTAAGTCGGGCAAGGAGCTGAAGGTGTTTTCTATCCCCAACAAGGACTTGAAGAAGTTTACCGAGCAGGCAAAACGCTACGGCGTTCTATACTGCGTACTCAGGGATAAAAACACAAAGGGCGATAATGTACCGATTGATATTATTGCCCGTGCAGAGGACGCTTCCAAAATTCAGAGAATCGTTGAGAGATTTGAACTCGGTAAAGTTGATAAGGCTGCGATTGTCACCGAGTCTCAGAAGGCTGTCGAAAAGCGTGAAGCTTTGGAAAAAGACAAGCCGACGAAAACCAAAAACGAAATCATCACTGAGGAAGCCGTCAGAAAACCTATTCAGAAAGAGGGGTATTCCCAGTCAAACCCCACAGTCGCCAAAACGGACAAAAACCCTCCGTCAAGGCACGACTCCGAGCCGGTAGATATGCAAACTGATAAGGGTACTGTAAGCGACAGACAGAGAAAGCCGTCGGTAAAAGCAAAGCTTGACCGATATAAGGCTCAGTCCAAGCAGCAGAAAGAAGCAGAACGCAAAGAGCCGGAGGTATCAAAGCCGGAGGTAAAGAACGCCCCGGCACAGACCGTACACCAGCAGCCGAAACCCAAAAACAAAAATGTGAAAGAGAGGTAATCACAATGACAAACAATTTTACCCCTGCTAAGGCAGGACAGCAGAGCAAACGACTTTCCAAAGAGGAATACGCCGAGAAGATGAAGGCTGAAAAAGAAGCCGTATATCAGATGGCGGACGACACCGCAAAGGCGATTGTTTCCGACCCGGAAAAGTTCAAAGCGTTTCTTGATACGCAGAGCCGACTTGACAGATACTCTGCGGTCAACGCACTTCTGATTTTCAAGCAGCTTCCTGAAGCAAGCCAGCTCAAAAACTTTGACGACTGGAGCAAGGACAATGTGAAAATTCAGAAAGGTGCGAAAAGCATTTCCATTCTTGAGCCTGTCGAGTATGCCAAGAGAGACGGTACGACCGGCATTTCCTACAATGTGAAAAAGGTCTTTGATGTTTCGCAGACCAACGGCAAGAGACCGCCTGCACCGACTGTTAACCGTGACCCGAAAGCACTCATTACCGTTATGCTGGATTCTTCCCCTGTTGAAGTGGAAGCAACAAATGAACTTCCGTATCCCAATATGGCGGCGTTTTACAACAACGAGGAACAGACCTTGTATGTAAAGCGTGATGTGGGAGACAGCGTAGCGGTCGCTCAGTGCGTAGCACAGGAGCTTGGCCACGCACAGCTCTCCATCAACAGCGACAGTTACAGCAGAGCGGATATGGGCTTTCAGGCGGTTTGTATAGGCTATATGCTTTGCAAAAAGTACGGCGTCGATACACAGAATTTTGCAATCAACCGTATCCCTGAGAAGCTCGCAGGCAAAGAGCCGAAGGATATTCGCTATGAGCTTTCCAAAACGAGAAATGCGATGGCGGATATTCACTCCCGTGTTTCCGATGAGCTTTACAAGAAGAAGCAGGAACGAAGCAAAGACTACGAAAGATAAGGTGAGACTATGGCGAAGGAAGAAATGTATCATATCGCATTGGACGATTATGAACACGGCATTATTATCCGTTCTCTCAACGACGAGAAAACAGATTTGATGAACGAGGGCAAATCTACCGATGCGGTGGACGACCTTATCATCAAGGTCGGAACTGCCCCAAAGAAAAAGTTTAGAGTTATCGAAAAGGAACGCTCCTGTGAATCGAGATAACGAAAGGCAGTCTGCGATTATTCTTTCCGTCATCGGTATTATCCCGGTCGTATGGCTGGCACTTCTGATTGCACCCTCTGTAAAAGGAGGATTGCCGGAAATACTGCCGAGCCTATTAACAGCGTTCAACGAACCATTTCATATTGAGCTATGCGAGGACAGCCTAAAAACTGTCCTCGTTTTGCTTCTCTGCTATGGAATGGGTATCGGGATTTACTTCTCAACACAGAAGAATTACCGAAGGCGTGAAGAACACGGCTCTGCGAAATGGGGCAATGCAAGAGCCGTAAACAAAAAATACAGACAGTCTCCGGCTTCTGCAAATAAGCTGATGACGCAAAATGTCTGTATCGGACTCAATGCGAAGAAACACCGAAGAAACTTAAACACCCTTGTGTGCGGCGGTTCGGGAGCCGGTAAGACAAGGTTTTACTGCAAGCCGAATCTTATGCAGTGCAACACATCATTTGTCATTCTTGACCCAAAGGGCGAAATTCTCCGAGATACCGGAAAGCTGCTTGAAAGCAAAGGCTATGAAGTCCGTGTTCTCGATTTGATTTCAATGGAGAAAAGCCATTGCTATAACCCTTTTGTCTATTTGCAGAATGACAACGATGTGCAAAAGCTCGTGACGAATCTTTTTAAGAGTACCACTCCGAAAGGAAGTCAATCACAAGACCCCTTTTGGGATACCTCGGCTTCAATGCTTCTGCTTGCACTTGTATTTTATCTTCATTACGAAGCACCCGAAGATGAACAGAACTTTGCAATGATAATGGAAATGCTCAGAGCCGGTGCGATTGAGGACGAGGAGGACACAAGACCTTCTCCTCTTGACGAACTGTTTGCGGAATTGGAAATGTCAAATCCCGACCACATTGCTTTGAAGTATTACCGTTCCTATCATTCAGGTGCGGCGAAAACCTTAAAGTCCATACAGATAACCCTTGCGGCAAGACTGGAAAAGTTCAACCTTGAAAGTCTTGCTTCTTTAACCACCACAGACGAGCTTGACCTCCCGTCACTCGGAGAGAAAAAGGTCGCTCTGTTTGCTTTGATACCGGATAACGATTCCAGCTTTAACTTCTTGGTATCTATCCTTTACACACAGCTTTTTCAGCAGTTGTTTTATGCTGCCGACCATATTCACGGAGGCTCGCTTCCCGTTCCCGTTCATTTCCTGATGGACGAATTTGCGAATGTGAGCCTGCCCGATGACTTTGACAAAATACTGTCGGTTATGCGTTCCCGTGGAGTGTCGGTAAGTATCATCTTGCAGAACTTGGCTCAGTTAAAAGCCTTGTTTGAAAAGCAATGGGAAAGTATTGTCGGCAACTGCGACGAGTTTTTATATCTCGGCGGCAACGAGCAAAGCACCCACAAATATGTGTCCGAGCTTCTCGGTAAGGAAACCATTGATACCAACACTTTCGGGAGGAGTACCGGTCGAAGTGGCAACTACTCCACCAATTATCAGATTAGCGGTCGAGAGCTTCTTACTCCTGATGAGGTTCGTATGCTTGATAACCAATATGCAATTCTGTTTATTCGTGGAGAACGCCCCGTTATGGACTTCAAGTATGACATCTTGAAGCACCCGAATGTGGCACTTACAACCGATGGAAAGGCTTCTGCATATAAACACGGCGAAGTGACCATCAAGCACTCATCAATTTCCGTTCTTTCTATTGACCCGGAAGAACTTCCGGAGGAAAGCTACGGAGAAACCAATTACGAGCTTCTGTCCGATGAGGATTTTGAAGTGAATAAAAACTTATTTTAACGGAGGAAAACACAATGAACATTTTTAAGAAGAACAACGAAAAGAAAACTACTCAGAAGTTGCCTATGACCGGAAAGGTTCAGAAAGGCTTTCGTGCTTACTGCGCCGTAATCGCAGCAGCAACTCTTGTCTGCGGCATGAGCGTTACCGCTTTTGCCGCCAGCGACCCGATTACCGTAGTCAACAATCTGTCCGATTTCATTTTCGGTCTTATCCGTGCCATCGGTCTTATCCTGCTTGGCTTCGGTATCGTTCAGGTCGGTCTCTCTTTGAAGTCTCACGACCCGTCTCAGAGAGCCAACGGTTTCCTGACTCTTGCGGGCGGTATCATCATTACCTTTGCAAAGGAAATCCTGACCCTTATTACCGGTTAAGAGAACACAGTTATCAAACGGGGCATACCTGGCATTTCAGGTATGCCCCTAATCTTAAAGGAGGTGCAAACAGATGAGTGATAACTGGGTAGTTCAGAACCTCGAAAATGCCCTTGAAACTTGGAACAGCAAGCTATCGGAAATATGGCAGTTGCTAACCACTTCGCCGCAGGAGTTCAAAGGCGGCAGTATTTGGTCGGTAATGGTGAATATTAACGGAGCAGTTCAGGCTATCGGTCTTGCTTTGCTTGTTTTGTTTTTTGTTGTCGGTGTGGTTCGTACCTGCGGAAGTTTTACCGATGTAAAGAAACCGGAACACGCATTAAAGCTGTTTATCCGCTTTGCCATCGCCAAAGGTGTGATTACCTACGGGCTGGAGCTTATGCTTGCCCTGTTCAACATCGTACAAGGTACGATTTCAACCATTATGACATCTGCGGGATTCGGTACGCCCAATCAAACAACCTTACCTGCTGAAATGGTAACAACCATTGAAAGCTGCGGATTTTTTGAGAGTATCCCATTGTGGGCGGTTACTCTTATCGGCGGACTGTTTATCACGGTCTTGTCGTTCATTATGATAATGACGGTGTACGGACGATTTTTCAAGCTGTATATGTACACTGCTCTCGCTCCGATACCGCTTTCCACTTTTGCCGGAGAACCGTCGCAGAATGTGGGTAAGAGCTTTATAAAGAGCTACTGTGCCGTTTTGCTTGAGGGAGCAGTAATTGTACTTGCTTGTATCATCTTCTCCCTATTTGCTTCTACGCCGCCGGTAGTGAACCCTGATGCCGCAGCCGTTACTCAGGTGTGGTCTTATGTCGGAGAATTGGTGTTCAATATGCTTGTTCTCGTTGGTGCAATCAAGATGAGTGACCGTATCATTCGTGAGATGATGGGCTTGTAATTTGATTTTTTTATATAATTGAGCTATAATATACTTGTTTGATTTACATTTGATAGAGCGAGCATATATCAAGCGTAAATCACTCCTGTCGTAGAAAAATGATTTGCAAGATTCACTACTGATGAAAAATTGCTCGTATTTTAGTAGTAAGGTTCAAAAAGGGTTCTAGGTAACCGACCGTTTCGTTATGCAATCATTGATAAGAACTGCTGCGAAGAAAGGAGGTAAACGCTATGGCTCGAAACAAGGGCGTGTCGGGTAAAACCCACACTAAACAACAGTTAGACGATTATGCAAATCAGCATAATCCTAACAACAAAGCATACAAAGCCAAAGTAACAAACCAAAAACAAATTAAGAAACAAAAGGGTAAAGAACATCCTGATTATGTTGCTGATTTGGATTGGATGTGTTTTAGCAAAGGTCCGTATGAATTTGATTAAAAACTGAATATGCTTTGAGTGGAAACATCAATCAGAAATGGTTGATGTTTTTCTTTTTGCAAGAAAGGATTATTATGGAAGTTAAAATTAACCGAGAAATACGAAATTACACAGAGTCAATGTTTTTTGGACTGTCGCTCAGACAGTTCATTTTTTCTGTCCTCGCCTGTGCGGTAGCGGTAGGACTTTACTTCCTCCTAAAACCGTACCTCGGAACAGAAACCGTATCGTGGGTGTGCATTTTGGGAGCTGCCCCTTTTGCGGCTCTCGGCTTTGTGAAATACAACGGAATGACGGCTGAGAAATTTATATGGGCGTGGATAAAGTCCGAGTTCCTTATGCCGAAAAAGTTGGTCTTTCATTCCACCAACACCTATTACGAATTGATGAAACCGACAATCGAACAAAAACAGAAGGAGGCTTATAAGAACAATGATTAAAACCCTTACAAACCTGCTAAAGCAGGACAAAGAAAAGTTTGTAGTACCAAAGGGCGTACAGGATTGTATTCCCATTACCGCAATCTATGATGACGGTATTTTCCGTGTGGGCAAGGACAAGTATTCCAAGAGTTTCAAGTTCACGGATATTAACTTTGCCGTAGCAAGCCGTGAGGACAAGGAAGCAATGTTCCTTGAATACTCCGAGCTTCTCAACTCTCTTGACAGCGGAGCTACTACAAAGCTGACTATCAACAACAGACGGCTTAACCGTTTGGACTTTGAGAAAACCATTCTTATCCCCGAAACCGGCGATGAGCTTGATGTTTACCGAGAGGAATATAACAAAATGCTTCTCGACAAGGCGACCGGGGCAAATGCCATCGTTCAGGATAAGTATGTTACTATCTCTATCAACAAAAAGAGTGTGGAGGACGCAAGAACCTATTTTGCCCGTGTCGGTGCTGACCTGATTGCCCACTTTGCAAGACTCGGAAGCAAATGTGTGGAGCTTGAAACCGATGAAAGGCTGAGAATTGTCCACGATTTCTTCCGTGTCGGTGAGGAAACCGCCTACCACTTCAATATTAAGGAAACGAGAAAAAAGGGACACGATTTCAAGGATTATGTTTGCCCGGATACAATGGAATTTGAAAAGGACTACTTCAAAATGGGAAACCGTTACGGGAGAGTCCTTTTTCTTCGTGAGTACGCTTCCTATATCAAGGACAGTATGGTAGCCGAGCTTACCGACCTGAACCGCAACCTGATGATGTCTATTGACATTGTACCCGTTCCGACCGACGAAGCGGTGCGAGAAGCAGAGAGCAGACTGCTTGGGGTTGAGACGAATATAACCAACTGGCAGAGAAAGCAGAATCAGAACAATAACTTTTCCGCTACCGTTCCGTATGATATGGAACAGCAGAAAAAGGAAATGAAGGAGTTCCTTGATGACCTTACCACTCGTGATCAGCGAATGATGTTCGCTGTACTCACTATGGTTCATACTGCGGATTCCAAAGAACAGCTTGATAACGACACCGAAGCTCTGCTTACTACGGCAAGAAAGCATTTGTGCCAGTTTGCCGTTCTCAAGTATCAGCAGATGGACGGACTGAATACTGCTATGCCCTTTGGAACACGCAAGATTGACGCATTCAGAACCCTTACCACAGAAAGCCTTGCGGTCTTTATTCCGTTCAGGGTTCAGGACATTTACCACGAAAACGGCATTTACTACGGTCAGAATGTTATCAGCAAAAATATGATTATCGCCGACCGCAGACAGCTACTCAACGGTAATTCCTTTATCCTCGGCGTATCCGGCGGCGGAAAATCCTTTGCGGCAAAGGGAGAAATTGAAAATATCATTCTTTCCTCCAATGCAGATGTTATTATCATCGACCCTGAGCGAGAGTATTCTCAGCTTGTAAAGGCACTCGGCGGTGAAATCATCAATATCTCTGCCACTTCTCCGAGCCATATCAATGCGATGGATATGAACAAGGAATACGGTGACGGTGCAAACCCGGTTATCCTGAAATCCGAGTTCATTATGTCGCTTTGCGAACAGCTTATCGGCGGCACAAACCTCGGTGCAAAACAGAAGTCTATCATCGACCGTTGTACGGCGAGCGTTTACAGAGACTATCAGCAGAGAGGTTATACCGGCACAGTTCCTACTTTGCAGGACTTCCGTGCGGAGCTTTTGAAACAGGACGAGCCGGAAGCAAAGGAAATCGCCCTTGCTATCGAGCTGTTTACACACGGCTCTTTGAATACCTTCGCAAAGCCGACCAATGTTGATACGGATAACCGACTTATCTGTTATGACATTCTTGACCTCGGCAAGCAGCTTATGCCTATCGGTATGCTTGTTGTCCTCGACTCTATCCTGAACCGTATTACACAGAACCGTGCTAAGGGTAAGCAGACATTCATCTTCATTGATGAAATCTATCTTCTGTTCCAGCACGAATACTCCGCAAACTTCCTGTTTACTCTTTGGAAGCGTGTGAGAAAGTACGGTGCTTATGCCACCGGCATTACGCAGAATGTGGACGACCTTTTGCAGAGCCATACGGCAAGAACTATGCTTGCAAACAGCGAGTTTTTGATTATGCTCAATCAGGCGTCAACCGACAGAATTGAGCTTGCCAAGCTCCTTAACATTTCCGACCTCCAGCTTTCATATATCACGAATGTTGACGCAGGACACGGACTGATTAAGGTCGGCAGTTCGCTTGTGCCGTTTGCAAATAAGTTCCCGAAGAATACGAAGCTGTATAAGCTGATGACAACCAAACCGGGCGAGGGTGTATAACCCTTGCCCTATTCTGTAAATGAGAAAGGAAACACCTATGAAAAACAAAATTTATATTGCCATAATCTGTGCTTTCAGCATTGTATTTGCCGTCAGTTCAGGTTTTCTCATCAAGCACTATTACGACTCTGCAAGGCAGGCGGAGATGTACGACAATCTGATTGAGGTTGTGGAGACCGAGCCTGAAGAAACCCAAGAGCCGATGAACTACTCCGAAGAAAAGACCTTTATCCCGGAGTATCAGGAGCTTTATCTGCAAAACAACGATATGGTCGGTTGGATTAAGGTTGAGGACACAAAAATCAATTATCCCGTTATGCAGTCAAAGGACAACCCGAACTTCTATCTGAAGCACGGCTTTGATAAGGCATACACCGACTACGGCTGTCCTTATGTTCAGGAAAACTGCGATATGGAGCTTCCAAGCGACAATATCATTATCTACGGTCATCATATGAACGACGGCTCTATGTTCGCCGGTCTTATGAAATTCAAGGACAAGAGCTTTTGGGAAAAGCACAAAACAGTATCCTTTGATACGCTGACCGACAGACAGACCTATGAAGTGATTGCCGTGTTCAAAACCGTAGTATATACGAACAGTCCCGACAGCTTCAAATACTATCAGTTCGTCAATGCGGAGACCGCCGAGGATTTCACTGCCTATGTTGAGAAGTGCAAGAAACTGTCGCTTTACGAAACCGGCGGAACCGCCGAATACGGCGACAAGCTACTGACCCTTTCCACCTGTGAGTATTCCCGGACAAACGGCAGACTTGTTGTAGTGGCGAAGCTCATTAACGAATAACGCAACAGGTGGTTCAGCCTGCATAGGAAGGAGGGATTGTATGGCTGATATTAAAACAAAAGACAATGCAAAAGGTACGATACGAACCATAGATAAGGCTGCCGTTGCAACCCAACGAATGAAGCAGGCGTATATTGTAACAAAAGAAAAGACGGAGCGGTCGGTAAATGCCAACAGCAGTTCTGCCGAGGAATATGCTTCCGATAAACTGGAAAGCGGTATTGACGAGGTGGTTCACGATGGTGCTTATGCGTTTGACAAAGCGGGACGAAAAGGACTTGAAACCACAAAAGAGAATATCCGCACCGCAAAGGACGGTATTCAGCGTTTCAAGCAGCAGCGAGCCGAGCAGTCTTTGAGAAAACAGGCTTCGCAAAACACAAGCTCTGCGATTAAGACTGTCGATAAGGCGGAAAAGACCATAAAGCAGTCTGCCACTTCCTCCGGAAAGAAAACCATTAAGTTTGCCGGAAAAGAAGCAACAAAGACCGCACAGAAATCGGTTAAGACGGCTGAGCAGACTGCAAAGACTGCGATAAAAACCAATCAGCAAGCGGCAAAAGCGGCACAGAAAACAGCTCAGGCGACAGTTAAGGCTTCGCAGAAAGCGGCACAGGCGGCAAAAGCCACAGCCAAAGCAACTGCCGCTACGATTAAAGCCGCAGCCAAAGCCACCGTTGCCGCAGTAAAAGCAATCATTGCGGCGGTAAAAGGTCTTGTTGCCGCCATTGCTGCCGGCGGCTGGGTTGCGGTGGTGGTTATTATTGTTCTGTGTCTTGTCGGATTAATTGCCGGTTCTGTGTTTGGTATCTTCTTTTCAGGAGAGGATTCCGGCACGGGAATGTCTATGCAGACAGTCGTTCAGGAAATCAATCAAGAATATGATGACCGATTGGAGCGGGAAAAGAACTCCGTAAGCTATGATGTGCTTGAAATGAGCGGAAGCCGAGCTGTGTGGAAAGAAGTTCTTGCGGTCTATTCCGTTAAAGTAAATACCGACCCCGATAATCCGATGGAGGTTGCTACGGTTGATGAAACCAAGAAGCAGCTACTGTCGGATATTTTTTGGGAGATGAACGATATTTCTTCCAGAACGGAATCGAAAACCCACACCGAAATCGAAGAAAGCGACGACGGACACGGCAACATCGTACAGACCGAAACCACAGTAACAGAAACTTTCCTGTATATCACGGTATCGCACAAGACCGTTGATGAAATGGCGGCTATGTACGGCTTTAATCAGGAGCAGAAAGAGTATCTTGCCGAGCTGCTAAAGGACGAAAACAATCAACTATGGTCTCAGGTGCTTTACGGTATCGGATACAGCGACGACCAAATCGTAACGGTTGCTCTGTCTCAGGTAGGTAATGTAGGCGGTCAGCCTTACTGGTCTTGGTACGGATTTGACTCCCGTGTAGAGTGGTGTGCCTGCTTCGTTTCTTGGTGTGCCAACGAGTGCGGATATATCGACGCCGGTATTATTCCGAAGTATGCCGGCTGTGTAAACGGCGTTCAATGGTTTAGAGACCGAGGACAATGGGCAGACGGTTCGTATGAACCTTCGCCCGGTACAATCATCTTCTTTGACTGGGAGGGCGACGGTGTGACAGACCACACCGGTATCGTTCAGAAATGCGAGAACGGTACAGTCTATACCGTTGAGGGCAACTCAGGCGACACTTGCAGAACCAAAACATACACGGTTGGTAGCTCAGTTATCTACGGATACGGTATTCCGGCATATTAAAAAAAGATGGCTGCTCGTTTGAGTAGCCATCAAGTACATTATTCAAAATCAGTTATTTCTCTATCTTTCAGATAGACATTGTGCGTGTGATAAGTAAAACACATCAACAAATCGCTGTCTCTATTATCTTTTGCTTTGAACATAGAAAAGTCGTCGGACAGGATAAAAATAAGTCCCAGCAGTTTCTTTATATATCCATTATATGAAGCATAGTTCATATAGAGAGATGCGGTATATCCGTCATCGTCCTCTATCAAATCTGCGTCAATTTCATAGGTTTCTGATAACTCACGGACTGCCCAAATAAATTTATCTTTATTAGCTATACGCCTTTCATTGGGGATAGTCCTTCTGTTTTTCTTCATAAAATCAAGAAATTCTTCTGCTGACATCAAGTTTTCGTTATCATCGTAATTCTCTTTTTTCATTTCTTCTTCAATTTGTTCAAGCGTAGGTCGGTCAAACCGATTACTGAATATCACTCTTTCTTTCCCCATCCTCTTTTACTCCTAAGTTGATTATTTCGAGTTTTTTCTTCTTGGCTCTCTCATAGGTCTTGGCAGCACCGCCCCAAGAATGAGTCACGAAACAGATTGCATATCCGGAATTATCCACCATATATCTGTTTCTTGCTGGAATGGCAGATTTGAAATTGTATTTTTCAAATCCGTCGGGATATATTATCGAATCGAAAAGCTCTTTATCATAAACATTGAAAGAGAGATAAGGAATAACGAGATAGTTATTGATGTGCGGAAACTCCTTTTTGAGTTCATAGACGCAGCGACCGCATAACCTGTCAAAGCCGCCTTGCCCTCCGCTCAGAAAATCTGTCACGCCTTTTTTGATAAGCTCTCTTATTGTGTTTTTGAGCTTTTCTGCGGATAATCCAAAACATTCATTATGACCTATAAAGGTAGCTGTTGTTTCCAAAGCCATTGTAAATCACTCCTGACATAAGACAGTATAACACAAAATTCTTTGAAAATCATCACTAATAGTTATTTTATCTTCCGTGAGGTTGGTGTATATCGCTTTCAGTATAATCTATACTAATAGTTATAGAAGTACACCAAAGGGGGTGATGTGATGCAGCTTGATACAATCGGCAAGAATATAAGAAAGTATCGTCTTATGAAAAAGTTCCGTCAGGAGGATTTAGCAGAGAAAGCCGGACTAACAACAAATTATATCGGTATGGTCGAGCGTGGAGAGAAAATTCCATCACTTGAAACCTTTATTAAGATACTAAACGCTTTGGAAGTATCGTCGGATATGGTTCTTGCTGATGTTTTAGAAACGGGATATACCGTCAAGAACTCCATACTAAACGAAAAACTTGCCAAGCTTGCTCCCGAAGATAGAAGCAAGATATATGAGGTTATTGATACCCTATTAAAACACTCAAAGCAAATCGCACCATAAATCACGAAAGTTCGCCTTAATCAGCGGGCTTTCTTTTTTTGATGAGAAAATAATTATACTTTCGACAAGTATTGCGGGACTTCGACAAATCGGTTGTGGTATAACTATAACTGTTAGTGATAGACAATCACTACAAGACATAGGAGGAAGTATATTGAAGAACATAATTAAGGAAGTTGCAAAAGCACACAGAATAAGCGAACAGGAAGTAAGAAATGAAATGAGCGTTGCTATCAGGGCGGCTATGAAATGCACTGACCCTACGGCACAGGCATTTTGGAAACAAATTGCCCCGGACGGGAAAGAACCTCCGGTGGAAAAGGTCATTGCTTCTATTGCCTTGATGGTTCAAGAAAATAAGCTATGTAGTTGAGGTGCAAGCGCACCTCTTTTTTAATATAACGAATAGTTGGTATCGAGATTGTCTAAAAGCGAAAAAGTGCGAAATAGCAGTAATTATATTGAAAATGAGAAAGAAATATGCTATACTGATATAAGCGTAACTATATTCTTTTATAAGCCCGATGAAAGGAAGGACACAGATGGCAGTTACATATAAGAAACTGTGGCATATTTTGCTGGACAGAGATATGAAAAAGAAAGATTTACAGGAAACCGCAGAACTTACAAAATACACAATGCGTAAACTGGGCAATGATGAAGCCGTTACAACAGATACCCTTGCTAAAATATGCAGAGCTTTGAACTGTACTGTTGATGATATTATGGAAGTTTTACCCGAAGATAAGTGATAAGTCCGATTTATGGGACACTAATATTGATAAAATGATAATGGATAATTGTAACGAAAAGTTTTCGTTACAATAAATGGAGAAAGGATTTATATTATGGCTACCGGAAATAACGCCAATATCGGCTTTGAAAAACAGATTTGGGACGCAGCGTGTGTCCTTTGGGGGCATATCCCCGCAGCAGAATACAGAAAGGTTATCGTAGGTCTTATTTTCCTGCGTTACATTTCAAGTGCTTTTGAGAAACGCTATCAGGAGCTTGTTGCTGAAGGCGACGGCTTTGAGGATGATAGAGATGCTTATGCAGAAGATAATATTTTCTTCGTTCCTGAAGACGCTCGTTGGAGCAAGATTGCTTCTGCGGCTCATACACCGGAAATCGGCACTGTTATTGATGACGCTATGAGATCCATCGAAAAGGAAAACACAACCCTTAAAAATGTTTTACCGAAAAATTATGCAAGCCCTGATTTGGACAAGCGTGTTTTAGGTGATGTTGTTGACCTGTTTACCAATATGGATATGGGCGACACAGAAGGAAGCAAAGACCTTCTCGGCAGAACTTATGAGTATTGTATTCAGCAATTTGCCGCTTATGAAGGCGTTAAGGGCGGTGAGTTCTACACCCCGGCAAGTATTGTAAAAACAATTGTTGCTATCTTAAAGCCGTTCAAGAACTGCCGTGTATATGACCCTTGTTGCGGTTCGGGCGGTATGTTCGTACAGAGTGCGAAGTTCATTCAGGCTCATAGCGGAAAGCGTGGAGAAATCGCTGTTTACGGTCAGGAGTCCAATGCCGACACTTGGAAAATGGCAAAAATGAATATGGCTATTCGAGGTATTGATGCCGATTTCGGTCCGTATCAGGCAGATACATTCTTCAATGACTTACATAAAACACTGAAAGCAGATTTCATTATGGCAAATCCGCCTTTCAATCTTTCCAACTGGGGACAGGAAAAGCTCAAAGACGATGTTCGTTGGAAGTACGGCACACCGCCTGCCGGCAATGCCAACTATGCGTGGATTCAGCATATGATACACCACCTTGCACCTAACGGAAAAATCGGTCTTGTGCTTGCAAACGGGGCGTTGTCCTCTCAGTCCAGTGGTGAGGGTGAAATCAGAAAAAATATCATTCAGGCTGACCTTGTGGAAGGCATCGTAGCTCTGCCGACTCAGCTCTTTTACAGCGTTACTATTCCGGTAACACTTTGGTTCATTTCAAAGAACAAGAAGCAAAAAGGCAAAACTCTCTTTATCGACGCTCGTAAAATGGGATATATGGTTGACCGTAAGCACAGAGATTTTACCGATGAAGATATTCAGAAGTTGGCAGATACATTTACCGCTTTCCAAGAAGGTACACTTGAAGATGTTAAGGGCTTCTGTGCGGTTGCCGACCTTCAGGAAATTGAAAAGCAAGATTTCATCTTGACACCGGGCAGATATGTCGGAATTGAAGAAGTCGAGGACGACGGAGAACCGTTTGAAGAAAAGATGACTCGCCTTACCTCCGAATTATCGGAAATGTTTGCAAAGTCCCACGAATTAGAGGACGAAATCCGTAAGAAACTGGGGGCGATTGGGTATGAAATTTAAGCTTCAAGAAATTGTTGACGTAACAATGGGACAATCACCTAAATCTGAATACTATAACACCGATGGAAAAGGCTATCCTTTCTTGCAAGGAAACAGAACTTTTGGGTTTAAGCACCCTACTTTTGACACATATACAACAGTGATGACTAAGCCTGCTAAAGCAGGAGATGTCTTAATGAGCGTTAGAGCACCAGTTGGCGACCTCAACATCACTCCTGTTGATATGTGCTTAGGTCGTGGAGTTTGCTCTTTGAGAATGAAAAACGGAAATCAAAGCTTTTTGTATTATATGATGAAATATTATGTTCCTCATCTTCTCAAAAAAGAAAGTGGTACAGTTTTTGGTTCTGTAAACAGAAGCGATATAAACGGATTAGAAGTTGACATTCCTGAAGATGAACAAATCCAAAGAAGAATTGCCCGCTATTTGGAAATGATAGACGACAAAATTGAACTAAACAATGCTATAAACAATAATTTAGAGCAGCAAGCCATGGCACTTTTCAAATCTTGGTTCATTGACTATGAACCATTTGACGGACAAGTTCCAAGCACTTGGAAATATGGTGTACTTGGCGATTTTGTTGAAATAAAGCGTGGCGGCTCTCCTCGTCCTATTCAAAACTTCTTGTCGGATAGTGGGTTACATTGGTTGAAAATATCCGATGCAACTGGTATTAGCTCACCATTCATCAGTGAAATCAAAGAATACATCATTGAAGAAGGATTGAAAAAAACTGTCTTTCTCAAAGCAGGAAGCTTGGTCTTATCAAATAGTGCCACACCCGGTTTACCCAAAATTCTTGACATAGATACTTGCATACACGATGGTTGGCTATATTTTCCGTCATCCAAGTTTTCAAACGAATACTTATATCTGTATTTCAAGCACATCCGAGATAATTTGGTTGCACTTGGAAATGGCAGTGTATTTACAAACCTTAAAACGGATATTCTAAAGAATTATCCCACTAACTTACCAACAGATGAAGTACTGAATGAGTTTGATAAAATAATGAAGCCCATATTTTCTATGATTCTATCAACAACAAGAGAATCAAAGCGTTTAACAGAAATCAGAGATACTTTGTTACCCCGTCTGATGTCCGGCGAGCTTGATGTCTCCGACATTGAACTCTAAGCCGCTAAATTATTGTTTAGCTTATAACATATCCCATAACTTCCGTGGGTGGCGGAAGTTAATATTGGGGAACTTCCGCCCCACAGTCGTTCTCTAAGAATTATTCAAAGGAGAATTGACTGTGAAACAAGATTTAATCAAAGATGTTATTCAGGGAATGTTACCTTTTCTGAATAACGCACAAAATGAGAAATTGCAGGAGGTTTTACAATATACCCTTGCAAAGTATGAGGTAGCCGAGAAGCAAAACCAAGAGAATAACTCGGAACAGAACTATGTGGAGCTGTTCTTATCGGCAAAGCGAATTGAGGGCTGTTCCGAGAAATCTCTTAAATACTACAAGGCAACCATTGAAGCAATGCTCGATGAGCTGCATAAAGATGTTAAGCACATTGTAACGGACGATATTCGAGGATACCTGACCGAGTATCAGGAAAAGAAGATGTCGAGCAAGGTTACGATAGACAATATCCGTCGTATCCTGTCCAGCTTCTTTTCTTGGCTGGAGGACGAGGATTACATACTGAAAAGTCCGGTCAGACGTATACACAGAGTAAAGACCGGCATAAACATCAAGGAAACTTATTCCGATGAAGCATTGGAGCTTATGAGGGATAACTGCACGGAACTGAGAGACTTGGCAATTATAGATATGCTGGCTTCAACGGGTATGCGTGTCGGCGAAATGGTACTGCTTAACCGAAATGATATTGATTTCAATGAGAGAGAATGTATCGTGTTCGGTAAAGGCAGCAAGGAACGAGTGGTTTATTTTGACGCCCGAACAAAGATCCATTTGCAGAATTACTTAGAGAGCAGAACGGACGATAATCCGGCACTATTTGTGTCGTTGAAATCGCCCCACGAAAGGTTGAGAATCGGTGGAGTTGAGGTTCGTCTGCGAAAATTTGGAAAACAGTTAGGATTGCAAAAGGTACACCCGCACAAGTTCAGACGTACACTTGCGACTATGGCAATAGACAAAGGAATGCCCATAGAACAATTACAACAGCTCTTGGGGCATAGAAAGATAGATACGACCTTGCAGTACGCAATGGTCAAACAGAGCAATGTAAAAATAGCACACAAAAAATATATTGGATAGAAAGGAAAAGATTATGGCTGAATGGATTGAATGTAAAATATCTGACATTGGAACTGTTGTGGGCGGGGCTACTCCTTCAACGAAAAAAGCTGAAAAATATGAAGGTGGAAATATCGCTTGGATAACACCAAAAGATTTATCTACATTCAGCGGTCGCTATATCAAGCGTGGAGAAAGAAATATTACTGAAATTGGGTTGAAAAGCTGTTCCACTCAACTTTTACCTAAAAATACAGTTTTGTTTTCTTCAAGAGCACCAATAGGTTATGTTGCTATTGCAGCAAATGAAGTATGTACGAATCAGGGATTTAAGAGCGTCATTCCCAACGAAGAAACCGACCCGCTTTTCCTATTTTATTTGCTCAAACACAATAAAGAGAAGATTGAAGCTATGGGTAGTGGAACAACTTTCAAAGAAGTGTCCGGCAATACTATGAAAAATATCATAGTACGAGTTCCGTCGGATAAAGAAGTTCAAAAAAAACATTGCTTCAATACTTGGAACTCTTGATGACAAAATCGAGGAAAACGAGAGGATAAACAATAATTTAGCGGCTTAGAGGTCGATGTCGGAGACATCAAGTTCGCCGGACATAAGTTTCTGTAAAAGCGTATCTCTTGTACCTGAAAGGATTGCATTTTCTTTTTCATTTGCCCATATTTTTGAAAACAATGGTGTAATAATATCCGTAAATGCAGACACTGTTTCCTTATCCGGAACAAGAATTTCGGTCTTTCTAAAATCGGGAACAGTAAGTTGCTGTTGTGTTGTTCCTGTTCCTGTAATATTAAGTTGCTTTAGGTACAAATATAGATACTTTGCACTGATTATTTCTGTATTAGGTATTAAAGTAACTAAACGGACAATGGGTACATATGGAGTATGGCGGATACACACAAAACCGATTGTACCTCGTGCAGATACGGTAACACTTTCATCACATATTTTTGGGGTGTTAGTGTAGCCGTATAATCCATTTTCGCTTAAGCCATTGGAATAAATAGGGTACGGACATTCTTTCGTTTGAATTGCAGAGATAATCTTTGGTTTATCTCCTCCAGCCCCCATATTAGTTACCTCACCAAGCGAACTTGTTGTCCAATTATCAGGTTGCACACCATTAAAAGGAATAAAATCAACAAACCAAGCTTTGAAAAGTGTCATTGCTTGCTGCTCTAAATTATTGTTTAGAATATGTCGCCTGCCGGGAGACCAAATAAATTAAGAATTACATTATGATAAATCTGTAAAGGAGAGAGATTTATGCCGGGATTATATACCGAAGCCGATTATGAAAACTCTGTAATCGAGCTATTTAGAAACGATTTGGGATACGAGTACGCATACGGTCCCGATATAGAAAGGGATTTTTACTGTCCGTTATATGAGGAAGTATTGCTTGACTCTCTGTATCGTTTGAACAGAGGTCTGCCTGATGACGCCCTTCAGGACGCCTTATTCAAGCTGAAAAACTTTGAAAACGGAGAGCTTGTGCAGAAAAACGCAGTCTTTATGGACTATCTGCAAAACGGTATTCCTGTAAGATTTTTTGTGGGCGGCGAGGAGCGTTCCTCTATCGTCTATCTTGTTGACTACAAAAATCCCGACAGCAACTCCTTTATCGTAGCAAATCAATGGACTTTCATTGAGAACAGCAATAAACGCCCGGATGTAATTCTCTTTTTGAACGGTTTACCTGTTGTTTTGGTTGAGCTAAAATCTCCTTCCCGTGAAGAAACGGACGCTTCCGAAGCGTACAGGCAGCTCCGTAACTATATGCAGGAAATACCGTCTATGTTCATTTACAACGCTATCTGCGTTATGAGTGACCAGCTGACCTCCAAAGCGGGTACGATCACCTCCGGTGAGGACCGCTTTATGGAATGGAAAACTAAAGACGGCGACTATGAAAATACACAGTATGCTCAGTTTGACACTTTCTTTGAGGGTATGTTCCAAAAAGAAAGACTGCTCGATATTATAAAGAACTTTATTTGTTTCTCTAATGAGGGTATCAATACATTCAAAATTCTTGCCGGCTATCATCAGTATTTTGCAGTAAGAAAAGCGATTGAATCCACAAAACACGCTACCGTTACCGACGGTAAAGGCGGTGTGTTCTGGCATACGCAAGGAAGCGGAAAATCGCTTTCTATGGTGTTCTATGCCCATTTATTGCAGGAAGCATTAGACAGCCCGACTATCGTTGTGCTTACCGACAGAAACGACCTTGACGACCAGCTCTATGGACAGTTTGCAAAGTGCAAGGACTTTTTAAGACAAGAGCCTATGCACGCAGAAAGCCGTGAACACTTGAAAACTCTGCTTGCCGGCAGACAGGCAAACGGTATTATCTTTACCACAATGCAAAAGTTTGAGGAGTCCCACGAACCTCTCTCTGAACGCCATAATATCGTTGTTATGGCTGATGAAGCACACAGAGGTCAATACGGACTTGCAGAGAAAATAAAGATTACCAAGAACGAAGAAGGCGAAGATGTTGCCAAGCGTGTTATCGGCACAGCCCGTATTATCCGCAACACCTTACCGAACGCTACATACATTGGCTTTACAGGTACGCCTATCTCCTCCAAAGACCGCAGTACCCGTGAGGTGTTCGGAGATTACATTGACATCTACGATATGACGCAGGCTGTCGAGGACGGTGCTACCCGCCCGGTTTACTATGAGAGCCGTGTAATTAAGCTCAACCTTGATGAAGCGACCTTAAAATTGATTGACGCCGAGTATGACATTATGGCAGCCAATGCAGATGAGGAAGTTATTGAAAAGAGCAAGCGTGAGCTTGGACAGATGGAAGCTGTTCTCGGAAATGATAATACAATAAATTCTTTGGTTTGCGATATTCTCGACCACTACGAGAATAACCGTGAAAACCTGTTGACCGGTAAGGCGATGATTGTTGCATATTCCCGCCCTATCGCTATGAAGATTTACAAGCGTATATTGGAGCTTCGCCCTGCGTGGACGGAAAAGGTAGCAGTCGTTATGACTTCCGGTAATAATGACCCGGAAGAATGGCGACAGATTATCGGAAATAAACACCACAAGGACGAGCTTGCAAAGAAATTCAAAGACAATAACAGTCCTTTGAAAATCGCTATTGTTGTTGATATGTGGCTGACCGGATTTGATGTGCCGTCTCTTGCCACGATGTATGTTTACAAGCCTATGTCCGGACACAATCTTATGCAGGCAATCGCCCGTGTAAATCGTGTGTTCAGAGATAAAGAAGGCGGACTTGTTGTTGACTATGTGGGCATTGCCACAGCCTTGAAGCAGGCAATGAATGACTATACCTCCCGTGATAAGAAGAACTACGGCGATACAGATGTTGCTAAGGTTGCTTATCCGAAGTTCTTGGAAAAGCTTTCTGTTTGCCGTGACAAATTCCACGGATACGATTATTCCAAGTTCCAAAACGGCACAGACCTCGAAAGAGCAAAGACTATCAGCGGTGCTGTTAACTTCATTATGGGCAGAGAAAAAGTTGACGAGAAAGACTCTTTTGTAAAAGAAGCCCTTATGCTTCATCAGGCATTGTCTCTCTGTTCGTCTTTGGTTGATGAGGACAGCCGCTTTGAAGCAGCGTTCTTCGAGTCCGTGCGTGTATTGGTACTCAGACTGACAAACACAGGCGTTGGAAAGAAGATTTCCTTGCCGGAAATGAACGCAAGAATCAACGAACTTTTGAAGCAGAGTATCAAGAGTGACGGCGTTATCAACCTGTTCTCAGATATTAAAGAGGAGTTTTCTCTGTTTGACCCGAAGTTCCTTCAGGAAGTCGCAAATATGAAGGAAAAGAATCTTGCTGTTGAACTCCTGAAAAAACTGATTGCAGAGCAGGTGTCGGTCTATCGCAGGACAAATGTGGTTAAGTCCGAAAAATTCAGCGAGATTATGCAGCGCTCTCTCAATGCTTACCTCAATGGTATGCTGACCAATGAAGAAGTCATTGAAGAAATGCTGAAATTGGCAAAGCAAATCGCTGCAGCACAAAAAGAGGGAGACAAGCTCGGACTGACTGCCGATGAGCTTGCTTTCTATGACGCATTAACAAAGCCACAGGCAATTAAGGACTTCTACGAAAACGATGAACTGATTGCCATTACAAAGGAGCTTGCAGATACTCTTCGTAAGAATAAAACGATAGACTGGCAAAAGCGTGAGTCTGCAAGAGCAAAAATGCGTATGCTTATCAAGAAACTCTTGAAAAAGCACAAGTATCCGCCAGAAGGTATGGAGGACGCTGTGCAGACTGTTATGACACAGTGTGAGCTTTGGACGGATAATATGATGGACGCATAAGGTAACGGAGGACGATTATGGATACTAAATTTCAATGGACAAACTTCTATATGGAGCTGGCTACTGCTCTATTAGAATATAAAAATAACCGCAGCGAGTTAATTGGAAAACTGAAAACAATTTTCTCAGACGCAGGAATGAACTTTCCATTTAAGGAAAAAGGCAAAGAGACATACGAGGACATTTGCCCTTTTACTATCTTTGGTTCATTTAACAAAGGAATTACCAATGCCAATCGAATTGCTTTGTTGGAGCAATTTGCGAAACAGTTTTCAATAAAATCGGCTGTCCCGACAGAATTTGATGGTATTCCTGTCGTAATGAATTTAAGTGCGTGGTTCTTCGCATATAAGGGAAACCGTGGAGAACACGATATAGATAATCTGTGGGATTTGCTTGATAAAGCCATTGCCTACTCTGATGAAGCTTCCGCAGAAAATAAAAACGCTTTCATTTCTGCCTATGACACAGTTACAAAGCAGAAGATGATTAAGTGGAATATTACAATGGGGCTTTATTGGGTAAGACCTTATACGTTCATCAATTTAGACTCAACCAACAGAGCCTTTATTACTGATGTCGATAATATGCCGCACTATTTTACGACAATCTTTTCTGATATAAATAAAGGCTTGCCTGACGGAACAAGTTATCTGTTTATGTGTGAGCAGGCAAAGAATGCTCTCAATCAGAAAGAATACGAATACCACAGCTTCCCTGAGCTTTCTTATTGTGCGTGGAAAAGCAGCCAAGCGGGAAAACCGGAAGAACCTCCGACAAAAACCGTTGACTCAAATGTGAAAGAAACAGATTACTGGATTTATTCTCCCGGCGATAATGCTTGTATGTGGGACGAGTTTTTCAAGAATGGCATTATGGGGATAGGCTGGGACGAAGTAACCAACCTGAAAGACTTTGCTTCTAAGGAAGAAATCAAAGAATTTATGAAGAAAGTCTATGACGCAAGCTATTCCTACAAGAATAATGCTCATTGCCTATGGCAGTTTGCAAACGAAATTAAAGTCGGCGATGTGGTTTTCGTTAAAAAAGGAATGCACAAAATAATCGGCAGAGGTGTTGTGACTTCCGATTATATTTACGATTCATCAAGAGATACATATAAACATATAAGAAAAGTTGACTGGCAGAATAACGGCGAATGGGAACACCCCGGACAGGCTGTTATGAAAACACTTACCAACATATCGGCTTATCCCGATTATGTTCAGAAGCTCCTTGATTTGTTCGCAGAAGACTCGCCGGAAGAAGTGTCGGAACAGAAAGAAATCAAGTATCCGCCATATTCAAAGGATGATTTTCTGAATGAAGTGTATATGGACGAAGATACATATAACACCCTGACGGAATTGCTTGAGGCAAAAAACAATGTTATTTTGCAGGGTGCTCCGGGTGTGGGCAAGACTTTCGCCGCAAAGAGACTTGCCTATTCCATAATGGGACAGAAAGACACCAGTCGTGTAGCGATGGTGCAGTTCCACCAAAGTTACTCTTATGAAGATTTTATTCAGGGATACAGACCTTCAAAAGAAGGATTTGAGCTTGAAAACGGTGCATTTTACAAATTCTGCAAGGAAGCGGAAGAAGATAATGAAAGACCGTATTTCTTCATCATTGATGAAATCAACCGTGGTAATTTGAGTAAAATTCTCGGCGAGTTGATGATGTTGATTGAGAAAGACAAGCGTGGCGAAAAGATAAAACTGCTCTATTCAAACGAATGGTTCACAGTTCCTCAGAATGTGAGAATTATCGGAATGATGAACACAGCGGACAGAAGCCTTGCACTTATGGATTATGCGTTAAGAAGAAGGTTCGCATTCTTTGATTTTGCACCGGCTTTTTCTTCGGAAGGTTTCAAGAATTACTTGGCGGAAAAGAACTATCCAAAACTGGAAAGCCTGATAACCGTAGTCGAGTCCCTTAACAATACAATTTCATCAGATGAATCGTTAGGAGACGGCTTCAGAATTGGACATAGTTACTTCTGTACCGACGATGAAATTACCGATGAATGGCTAAAATCTGTTGTGGAGTATGAAGTGATACCGTTAATCAAGGAATATTGGTTTGATGAACCTACAAAGGTAAGAGATTGGTCTGCAACCTTAAGGAGTGCAATAAAATGATACGCATACAAAACATATACTATATGCTTTCATATGCGTTTCAAGTCTTGAATGAGCAGGGATATAAACAGGTGGCGACGGAAGAATTTGATAATGTCGCTGAACTATGTGCAGCCATTCTCATTAAGGGAGTCTCGTTGCAAATCAAAAGAGGATTAGGTAAAGAATATGTGCTTCAAACAGAGTCCTTGTCAGCTCTACGTGGTAAAATAGATATTTCCGCTTCGGTAAAAGAGCAATCAATGCTGAAAAAGCAGTTGGTGTGTAATTATGACGAGTTTTCCATAAACTCTTATATGAATCGAATTATCCGCACGACTATGGATACTCTTGTAAGAAGCAGTATCAGCAAGGACAGAAAAAAGCAGCTTCGTAAACTTCTCATCTATTTCTCAGAGGTTGAGCCATTGAGCCGAGAAAGTATAAACTGGAAGCTGCAATTTAACAAGAACAATCAGACATACCAAATGCTGATTTCGATTTGTTACCTGATACTTAAGGGGTTGTTGCAGACAACATCTGACGGAAGCACAAAGTTGATGGATTTCCTTGATGAACAGCGTATGTGCAGGCTATATGAAAAGTTTATTCTTGAGTATTACAGGAAGGAACATCCTGAAATAAAAGCATCGGCTTCTCAAATTCCGTGGGATACTGATGACGGATACAGAGAAATGCTGCCTGTTATGCAGAGCGACATAATGCTGAAACAAGGCGATAAGACATTGGTAATCGACGCAAAATATTACTCTCATACAACGCAGAAGCAATATGATGTAAACACCTTACATTCGGGGAATCTGTATCAGATATTTACTTATGTAAAAAACCTTGATACAGAGAGAACCGGAAATGTGTCCGGAATGCTGCTCTATGCAAAGACAGACGAAGTAGTGTTACCAAACAACGAATACAAAATGGGCGGCAATGCTATTTCTGTAAAAACGCTTGATTTGGACTGCGACTTTTCAATGATTAGAGAGCAGTTAGATGGCATTGTACAGTCTTGTTTTGAATTGGAATAATGAAAAATTGATGAAGCAAAGAGTTCCATTTTATAAAAGGCAGGATTGTTCTTTTGGGAAGGAGTTGAAATAAATTTGGAAAACAATAAAGCTATCTTGCTTGAATTAGATGTTGATGAAGGAAAATATATATTTCCTAATACAATATCTGATGCACTTATTGATGCAAATGATGAACGGCTCAATCTGGAAGAACAACTCAATGAAACGCTTGATACGATAAAAGCTCTTACTCCGGAATGTGATAAATATGATTATATTTTAGCTGCCAGCTCAGGAGCTTTGTGCGGTTTGATTGATGTATTCCTTGTGGGCAAACCGGGAGAATCCCCTTTAGGAGAAATTACGGATAAATGGTTTGCCGATAGAACGATTAGTTTTGCTAAATTCTGTGGCTATTCAGGCGATAATACCTCTCTATCGTCTGCGATTGGATACCTTGAGAAGCAATTTAAGATTCCTTATGACCAAAGTGTTGGCGGCGGAATATTTCGTGATTTGATAAATTTGACACCAAGCAATCATCATTTCAAATCATTGGGACATAATCCGACCTTGTTAGGATTGTTCTTTTCAATTCTCAATCAGTTTACCAATACATCGGATTTTGTATCAAATGGAGAACTTATCTCTCTCAATAATTCAGATGGCAAATTTGAGTTGCACGGAGATAATATTCCAAGCAAGATATTTTGCGGGATAGCAAATTGGATTGGTCATTTGATTTCTGATGTGTCAGGTTCTTCAAGTAGTAAAGGCAGAGGAATGGGTATACCTTCTCCAATATGGGCTTGGAGTAATGACGTAATTGCAATTAAGAGAAAACTGAAAATTCCCGCATCCGAGTTTGATAAATCGGTTAATGAGCTTGCTTTGAAAATGTTTGAAAAGGGATATGATGTACGATTCCAAACCACGCAAGCAATCCCTGTGTTTATTAATGAAATGGTTGTTAGACTTCTTTATTCAATAAGACGTCTCATCAAATATTTCATTACTATTCCCAAAGAAGATAAAAGTTTGTCTCTACTTTGGAAAACTTGTGAACCGTTTTCTAATGCCACTGTAAAACGAATGCTTACAGTGGCTCACGGAACATTCTTTTTAATAGACATAGGAGATGCCTCGATTAGAGCAATAACCGCTGGTGGAGGCACTTTTAACATTGCAGAGTTCTTCTTGCGATTCAACATTATAGGTGTGGGTCGCTTTACGATTTCGCTTTATGGAGAAATAAAGCGTGGAATACAATCGAAAAAATCTAATGCTGATGTCATATTCATAAAACGAGAGACCATCATTGTCGATGACTATATAGAAGGATTGAAAGCCCTTTCCGAAGCGTATAACGATAATGAATTGCTGACCTTTGTAAATGACTTTCAAACAAGTGAACTGTATGAAGATGCTTTCATTAAGTCAGTACGCCTTGCTGAATTGCGTAATGTACCAAACGAAAAATCGGTAAAGTCGAAGGCAGAAATAGACCAATACTTCCGAGGAGGTTCTTTATGTGCAATAAGAAAAAATCAAAATTAAAATTGGCACAAGATGAAGCTCAAGCAGCTATAAATGAAACCAACAAAAAAATAGAAGAACTTGGCGAACACTCAAACAGCTTATGCGTTGAATTAAATAATATTCAAGAACTATTTGACGAAATTCGCAATATCCCTACCGATAAAAAGTTGGAATGTGAAAAGTTAAAGAAAATTCGTTTGAATTGGAAACAACAGGCTGAAAAAATTGAAAGCGATTATAGAACGGCAGCAGTAAAAAATGCGGGAGCAGGTGCGGCTGGTGTAGGAGCAGGAGTAGCAGTGGTTGCACTCGGCCCTACGGCAGCTATGGGAATTGCAACAACCTTTGGAGTTGCTTCTACCGGTACGGCTATTTCTACATTGAGTGGAGCTGCTGCTACAAATGCTGCCTTGGCGTGGCTTGGCGGAGGAGCACTTGCAGCAGGCGGTGGCGGTATGGCTGCTGGCAATGCGTTTCTTGCCCTTGCCGGTCCTGTTGGATGGGCAATTGCCGGTGTTGCTCTTATAGCGAGCGGATTGATGTTTTGGAAATCCGCAAGCGACAAGAAAAAAATAGAGGACATCTTTACGCTTATTAGCAAACGTGATGTTAAATCATATAAACTTGCCATAGTTGAACTGAGTGAACGTACTTCAAGAATTAACAATGAATGCAAAATGCTTAGAGAAGCTATTTCCGAGATAGAAAGCTTTGGAACAGACTACGATGCTATGACAGAAGCACAACAATACGAACTTGGAGCTTATCTTAACCTTATGCTGTCATCAACGCAGTTACTTGTTAATCCTATAATGGGATTATTGCCGAAGTTTGCTGATAATGAATTTGATATGTATATTTCTTGGAAAAATAGAAAAGCAGACACCGGAATGTGTAACGATTATAAGCCGCTTATTATCTCTTTTGCGAATTTGCTTTACAAAATTGATTTGGATGATAAAGACAAGAAACTTTTGTATAAGACCTTCAAAAAAAACAAAAAGATGCTCAAGGCTTTGGATGTTAGAAAGAAAGATTTTTCAATAGAAATGATAGACGCTGTTGAAGAAGCTCTCTCTTATTGCTACCAGCTAAAAGAAGCGTGATTTGCAGGTGTTAATGATAGTTTGATTATTATACGGTGTAGTAATTGAAATTCGAGTGTCCGATATATTCTGTAAAGCGAGGTGCGATTGAATGGACGATAACGAAATCAAAAAGCGGCTTGCCGGTCGTGCTGCTGAATATATGATGTTCAAGGATGATGAAGAAGATACCGAAGCTCCGGCGGATACTTCCTCTGCCAGTAATGTTATTGTATTCCCTAATTTCGAAAAGCTGAAAAGCGAAGTAGAAAAAATGCGTACAGAACTGTCAATGCTTCTGCTGGAGCGTGACGAGCTTCAATTCGTTATCTGTAAGAATATTGAGACAGAATATATGCTAAAACTCGGCAGTATTGAGTATAAGGCGTATGAAGCTCAATGTTCTGCTCTGCGGCTGAAACGCAAAATTGAATTGATTCAGGCAAAGAAAAACAGACAGGAAAAGGTCATTATTTCTGCTATTGAGGAAACCCTCGATAGCGAATTTGCAGAGTATCAAAAACAACTCAATGAGCAAATTGATAAGATGAATGACGCTCTTAAACGAAGTAAGGCGGAAGTTTTGTCTGACGAAGATAATAAGGAACTTAAAAAGCTCTATCGTAAAATAGTAAAGGCATTACACCCTGATATTAACCCCGATGTTTCAGAAGCACAGGTTCAATTATTTGACAATGCGGTATCAGCCTATAAAAGCGGCGATTTGGGAACATTGAGGATTATCGGCGAAATGGTCGGAAACAATCCGTTGCCTGAACAGCATAAGGACGCTATGACACAGCTTGTAGAAGAACGAGAGCGTTTACAAGGATTACTGAAATCTATAAGAGAGAGCATTGATAACATCAAATCAGAGTATCCGTACACGATGAAGGATATTCTTGAGGATACAGAGAAAACCGAGCAGAAAAAGCAAGAACTTGAAAATATTCTTGAACAGTATAACGAACTTATCTCTATTTATAAGTCGAGAATCGAAGAAATGTTGAGGTGAGATAATGGGAGATTTGGTTAAATCCGGCGGCAACGGACTTGTAGGACTCTTGCACGGCAAAGGCAGAGAGCTTTCCATACCCAAACCTTTTGAAAAAGATATATTTCTTTTTGATACATATGTAGCCGGGACAACCCATATTGAAGGTATTGAAGAATTAGAGCCACATCTGAATAACGATGACAGACTTGAATTTATTTTAAGCTATCACGTTTTACCTTCTTAAGCCTTACTATCATTACCATAGGAATTTCTTTGTTGGTTTTGAAACATTCTTCATAAAATCCATCAATGACAAATCCAGCTCTAAAACAAAGGTTAAAAATATCTTGTATGGAACGATGATAATAAATCTGCTCTTTCGGTTGCCCTTCAATCGCTATATCATAGTAACTGTGCGGTGTCATATATTTTTCAGTCAACGTGACAAAACAAGGGTGTTGCGTTGCAAAGACAAAAATTCCGCTTTCCTGCAACAGTTCATAAACAGCCATAAGAAGTGGTTCAATATCCGTAATATCCATAATTGCCATATTAGAAACTGCTTTCGTAAAGGCTCGATTTCTTTTTAATTCTAATATACTTTTTCTATCGGTCGCATCCGCCACACAAAATTCAATTTGTTTTGCATATTGTGATTGCCGTCTTTTAGCCAATTCTATCATTTTTTTGCTGTAATCAAAAGCGACAACCGAAGCGCCTCTTTGTGCAAGATACGAAGAATAATTTCCATTGCCACACGCAATATCCAAAATGTAATCCGCAGGATTAGGAGATAGAAGTTCCGTTACTTTGGGACGCACTACCTCTCTGTGAAATTCATTAGATTCGTCACCCATTGCATTATCCCAAAATTGTGCGTTCTCCTCCCAGATTTTTTTACTTTCCTCTGTTCCCATGTTCTCTCCCACTCCCCAAATTTGCTTTTTTGCTTCCATTAAATCTTCCTTACTATATTCCATTGTTACCCTCCATAACTT
>OGQI01000427.1_pt1 | contig 34077 bp, 44 predicted proteins | sample 1553171 | NCBI WGS metagenome assembly OGQI01 (sample SAMEA2579988, study PRJEB22360) | human gut metagenome | biome: human gut; feature: human-associated habitat; material: faeces | place: Denmark | collected 2008/2010
GCCGGAGCCACTGTTACGGCGGGTTCGGCTGGCACCAGCGAAGACACTGTGCTTCTTACCGGAGCGCGTTTCCTCGGGACGTTCACCGCAGGAGAAGCTCCCTGCAACAACATCGCTCTCGTTGAGCTTCTCTAAGGAGATGAAGAATGAGCCTGAAAAGATTCAATAACGCTGCTCCTACCAGCGGCGCGGCGTGTAACGTCACTGCCGCCGATATTGCGTTTGAGCTTACCACCCAACTGGACAGCCAGTTCTATGACGTCCTGTATCCTGACCGTGAATGGTACAACATCGTTCTCGAAGAGCAGATCTACAGCGACATCAATCCCGGCGCAACGTCCTATGCCTACATGAGCCGCAACCGCCACGGCGCGGCGGCCTTTATCGGCCACGGCCCGAACAACGACATCCCGATGGTCGGTCAGTCCATGGGTGCCGTTCAGGTGCCTATCGCCTATGCCGCTGTTGGCGCGGAAGTTACCAACGAAGATGCCCGCCAGTACAGCTTCGGCGTGAACGGCAATCTGGCTCAGGATCTTGGTGGTGCCATGCGCGAAGCGTGTGACAACCTGATGGAACTGAGCATCATCTTCGGTACTCCCGACCTTGGCTTCAACGGCTGGATAAACTATCCCGGCCTGACGGTCATGACTCCGGAAGCTTCTTCCGCTGTCCCGGCCTCTACTAAATGGGAAGACAAGAACGGCGTTGAAATCGTTCGCGATATCAACTCTGCCCTGAACTTCTTGTGGCAGAACAGCCGCACGATCTTCAAGCCGACCACCATCTTCCTTCCCCTGAAGCAGTTCGCCCAGATCACCAACATGCCTATGGTTATCGGCGCGACGAGCTCCTCCAGCGGCACTGGCATCGCCGTCAACGTGATCGACTACGTTGTTACCAACAACGTTATGTATCGCGTGACCGGGCGGGAATTGGAAATCATTCCCTCTCGTTACCTTGAAGGCGCGGGCGCGGGCGGTTCTGACCGCATGGTCATCATGGATCGCCGCAAGGAAAACCAGATCCTGCCCTTCCCCCTGCCGTATCAGCTCAGCGAGCCCCAGCCGAAGCCTCTCGCTGTTGCATGGTACGCCGAAAACAAATTCGGCTCCTACCATGTTCGTCAGCAGGGCTCCATGGCTTACGTGGACGGCATCTAAACCATCAAGGGCTCCTAGGTGACTAGGAGCCCTTCTCCAAAGGAGACGCAATGATTATCGGCAATCGCTCTGAAACCCCTCGTACCATCTGCATCCGAGAAAGGCACTACCTGATCCCGCCTATGGGTTTTGTGACCCTTCCGGATGATAACAGCACGACCGAAGCTCTTGAAGCCCTCAAGAAGGTTGAAACCGTCAAGAAGCTGATGGACATGGGCGTGTTGGTGTTTGGGGAAAAGGTCAATCCTTATGCGGCACCTGCCAAGGTGAAAGGGCCTCAGCCCCCTGCTGAACTGCTCGCCGAACCCCAGAACGAAAAGGTTTCCAGAGGGAAGCCTAGAAAGACCAAGGAAACAATGCAGGTGTGACCATGAACTGTTCTAAGAAGCCTATCCCAATGGACGGGATGGTAACATGCGTTGACGGGGAGTTGACGTTTGTAGACGAAAAGTTCTTGGAGTTCTATCCGGAGTTTTCTCGTGTTCCGTCCATGTCAGTCAATACGTCGGGTACAACGAGTGTAGCTATTTTGCGTGAATGTTCGTTCGGCCCTATGTTCCAGTTGGCTGTAGGACTTCTTACAGCGCATCGATTGGCTACCTTGTATGACCTTGGTGAGGCGTATACCGAGGGAGGGATGAAGGATCAAAGCTCCTCTGAAGTGGGAACTAGCATCTCAGCCGACACGGGTTCTCTCTCCCAAGGTTCCGCTCCTCTGTCGTTGGTGATGGGAGACGATCCTTTCACCGTCGACTTAGCGGGAACCAAATACGGACTCCAATTGCTCGCGCTCATCAGCACTTGGATACCAGCCGCTGATGTTGTTGGCGGCAGGCCAATTGGTCGCTTCTTGTACTCATTGCAATGGCCTCCTGTGAACGCAGGGTACTGATATGAAAACGATCCTGAAGTTGAAACGACAGCCTGTCCAGACCATGGAGGCCCTCCGTAATATCAAGTCTGCTTTAAAGTACGCGGACAAGAAGGAGGTAGCAGTGGGCTATCCCGTAGACGCTTCGGGACTTGGGGTTCCTGAACCCAACTATGATGATGAAGCTTCGATCATTGAAGTCGCGTTGAAGAACAACTACGGGTTAGGTGTTCCAAGGCGTGCATTCATGGACTTGGCTTCTCAATACATGAAAAAGACGTACAAAGAAGTAATGGAAGAACTAGGGCCTAAACTGCTGAGCGGAGACGCGACGTTGGAAAAGGTTCTAGAGGTTGCCGGACTAGCCGCCGCTGAAGACGTACGAAAGGCCATTGCGGAAGGCGAATGGCAACCGAACTCCAAGGCCACCATTGAGAGGAAAGGATCTGACGTTCCTCTCATCGACACGATGACTATGCATAATAGGGCAACTCACATGGTGAGGGATAAGTCATGACAGCGATACCTATGAATTTCGACAAGGTCACGCGAGCCTTCTCCAAAGTTGTTCAGGTTGTTCATTGTGTCGGAAAACACGTGGACGGGGTATGGGAAGAAGAGCAGATTGGAGAGCCTGAACCGCTGAGGGCAATCGTGTTAGCCCTTACTATAGAGCAGCTTGAATTTTATTCCGACGGAAACTCCTCGTCTGGCGGTATCTCCGTTACAACGGACAAGGAGCTGTTTTATTCTGATGTAAACGAGGAAGGACTGGAACACCGTCAAGATTACGTGCTGTACAAGGGGTTCAAGTTCAAGGTCAGGGGAACAGGGTTCATGATGGGGAATACCAATAAGCATATCTACCACTGCGTAAGGTACTTCACATGAGCGATGTTATTCAACTCACTCCTCAAATGGTCAATGTCCTTCTTAAGGACTACTTTGACTCGTTCTTTGGATGGGATCCTGAACCCAACAGAGTTCTTGTTGAAACTCAGGCAGGAACGAGACCGCCAAAGGGATTGTACATCACCTTGTGGTGGAGAAATATCGAGGTCATGCGTCAGGATCCAGGAGGAACATTCTCATGTTCTCCTGATACTGGCCCGATTGAGAGCCTGATAAACCTTTCCCTGTGCGAAGTGCAGGTGACTTTTAGAGGGCCTAGCGCACTTGAAAGTGCGGTAAACGCTCGCTTGTCATTGGGCTCTTCAGCAAGGGCTTTTGATCTATGGAAGCTTCTTGGCTATTCAGGTACGAGTGGAATACAAGACCTGAGCGCCTATTACAATGGTGCAATTCAGCCTAGAAGCTACTTCAACTTTTATTTTTATGCCCTCTTCAACAGAGAGTATCCAGCAGACTACTTCGATAAATCGAAGTGGAAGGTTAATGGCATTGAAATCACAATCCCTGGAGAGAAGCCGGTATGCCCGTAGTCAGTTGCGCTAAGACGAGTTTGCCTCGTTCCCTTGACGTTCCTGTGTCCCTGTCTCGTTCTGTCGCCGAAACTGCGACGGATATGACGATGATGTGCTTTGTTACTCCCGGTGTGGCTTTCCCTCCCGGCAATGACAGAGTGCAGTTCTTTTCCACCTTTGACGCTGTGCAAGGCGCGGTTCCCGAGAACTCTGAGGCCATATTCGCGGCTCAGGCGTTCTTCAACCGTTCCGACCGTCCTCAGACCATGTGCATCGGTCGCGTGTTTACAGCTCCGACCAACGGCGCTCTTGTGTCTGGTTCCATTACGCTGAGCAATCTTGCCAACGTTCAGAACGGTGGTTTCACTATCAGCGTGGGCGACACCTCCTACACTGTCGCTAACCTGACCTTTGGCCTGAACCCGACAATGGCTGACGTGACCCGTCAGTTGAATGCTCAGATGTCGGCTTTTGCTAACACTGTTGCCAACGCTGACGGAAAAAGTGTTACCATCACTACAAACGCTATCGGAGATGGAGCTGATATTAGCTACGCTGGAACTCCGACTGAGTTTACTGATGTGAGCACGCTTCTCAAGCTCACTTCCGCCACGGGAGCGTCCATTGCGGAAGGACAGGCTTCCACTCCTGCTAAGCTCACCTCTGGTGAGATCGCCTTGGCAGATTTGTACAACGTAACAGACGGAGCCATGACCCTCGTCATGAACGGGGCAACGGTTAACCTGTATGGCCTCAACTTCGCCACCTATGGGAGCAGTCTGACTCTCAATGAAGTGGTTCAGATCCTTACGGCGGCTATCGGTTCTAGCGGCCTTGTGGAGACAAGCGGTCAGTCTATTGTTATTTCCACAAGTCAGCAAGGCGCAGACGTGACAATTGGCTACGCGTCTTTTGCTTCGTCTATCACCGACCTGTCCTCAATTCTGGCTCTTACCCAGAGCACGGCGGCTTCTCGTATCGATGGTTACACTCCGGGCGGCCTCGTTTCTGAAGTGGCTCTCATTCAGACCGCCGCTCGTTGCGCGGGTCGCAGCGTGTTCGCATGGACGTTGGATCGGCAGTATCGTGATACGCAGGATCAGAAGGATTTCGCTGACTGGGCAGAAGCTCAGGATCAGGCGTACTTCTCTGCCTGCACCAACAGCGTTCAGGCGTACAATACTGCGGACACGACCAACATCGGGTTCTATGCCCACAACAAGGGGTACATCAAGACCTCGGTTATGTACCATAACAATCCGCAGGTGTATCCGGACGTGTCCTACGCGGCCTTGGCTCTGTCGGTCAATTACGCGCTGGAGAACTCCACGTTGACCATGAAGTTCAAGCAGCTCACCGGGATTGAAACTGTTCCGCTCACGGAAACTCAGCTTTCTTCCCTTAAGGCTCGCCGCATCAACACTTACGTGTCCATGGGCAACTCTTCCTCTGTCGTGCGTGAAGGCGTACAGTCGGCTGATTCGTGGTTCACGGACAGCCATGTGAACCTCTCCAACTACAAGGAAGAGCTTCAGGTTGAAGTGTTCAACGTGTTCATGCGCAACAAGAAGGTGAAGTACACCTCCGCCGGACAGGATCTTCTTGTTTCTGCCGCAGCGAAGATCAATAACCGTTACATTCGCAATGGCACTTTCGCTGATCGTGAAGAGGAAACGACCGATAACGAAACGGGTTACACGACCCTTCCGGCATGCACGATTACTCCGGCTCCGATCTACAGCGCAACGACTTCAGAGCGGGCAAATCGTGTTGCTCCCCCTATCGCTATTGTGGCGTATGAGGCCGGAGCCTTCCACTCCGTCGCCATTGACGTCACTGTTTACAACTAAGGAGAAGCAGGAATGCGTACCATTTATAATCAGGCTTCCACGAGTATCGTCGTGGACGGCAACCAGATCTACGACCTGTTTGAAGGTGCTACCATTACGTACACCTTTGACGGCGGCGAAGTTGCCAAAACGCAAGGCACTGACGGCGCGGGCATCAACATTGCCACCAATCAGGGCTCTACCCTTCAGTTCACACTGAAGGAAACTTCCCGCTCCATTGCCTTCCTGAACAACCTGCGCTTGCGGCAGGAGAACGGCGGCCTTGGTGTGACCGTTGTGGCCAGAACCGGAGCCAACATCCTGCTTACCATGACCAACGCCTATATCAGCCGTCCCGGTCAGCTTGCCACTGGCGACAAGCAGATGGCCGGATTGCAGTTCACCCTGACCACGGCTGAAGACGACATCACCAACCTGACTGTGGAGGGGTAAATGAGAGACCTCAAGTCGGGAATGGGTGAGTTCAAGGTGAACGGTAGAACGTATAAGTTCGACCTCCTGCCTCCCATGGAAGCAATTGACTTTGGGAGCCGTGTTCTTAAGGCCGCTGGCGGAGCCCTCGTCTCTATTTGCGGTGAAGGTGAAGTGCACTACGACGCCATTGCTAAGGCTCTCAGCGTCGTTGAAGCGTCGGAACTCAGTGCGCTCATGAAGGAAGCCCTCAAGCGTTCGTATACGCCTGAGCAGGAGCCCCTCAGCAACGAAGCTGTGTTCCATTCTTGGTTCAATCAAAACCCTCAAGACCTCTTTGTTGCGGGAGCGTTGGCTGTCTTTGAACAGGTGAGGGATTTTTTTCCCTCTGGGCTGAGTACAGCCGTACGAAACTCCACCCCGCAACGGTAGGTATAAGCGTCCCAGTACCTGACTCCCATCAGGACGTGATCCTAGTCAATCGGCTCCTTAGACATGGTCTTTGCACCTATAAGGAGCTCATTGACGGGACGCTGTCGTTGAAAGACGTTGTATTCTTGATGAAGTGTGCAGACTGGGAAGATTACGCCACGAGCTACGTAAGAGTAATGCAGGAAGGTTAGTATGGCTGTTGTAGACGAACTAGTCACAGTACTGAGTACTGTTCTCGGTGACGGAAGCGAGAAGGCAGTAGACACCTATAAAAAGGGTCTTGATGGCGTTGTTGCGACTGTCAAAGAGGCGACAAAGCGATTCGCAATGGCGGCTACTGGCCTTACTGCATTCGTAGCCGGGGCAGTCAACAGCGCGGCATCCATCCAGAAGGTATCTGAAACCACTGGCGTCAGCACTGACGCCCTCCAGGAATGGGCTTATGCTGCAAAGAGCGTAGGCGTCTCCGCGAGTGCCGTTGAAAGCGACCTCGCTAAGATGCAGAAGCAAGCCATGTGGACGGGTCGCTCGCTTGAATCGTGGGCTGATACGTTCAAGGGCATGAGTGTTCCCCAGGCGAATATGTGGGGTGAGGCCATTGGCATCTCGCCTGACACTGTTCGCCTCTTGCGTGAAGGCCGTGAAGGTATCGCGGCCTTGCGCAAGGAAGCCCATAGTGTGGGCGCAGTTATTTCTCCGGAAGACCTAAAGCGGGCGGCTCAGCTAAAGACAAGCGTTATGTCCCTCACGACTCAATTGCGAGCGTTTGGGACTACTATCGCTATCGGAACGCTTCCTATGATTGACAAACTGGTCACTTCCTTCAAGGAGTGGCTAAACGTCAACAAGGAATGGGTCGCAAGCAACATCACCAAGTTCCTTGAGAACCTTGGAAGGGTCTTCAGTGAGCTCTGGGAAGACGGCAAGAAGCTCGTTGATTGGTTCAAGGAAACTCTCGGGCCTATTGGAGACTTCGGCAAGAAGTTGTGGGAGGCAACCGACTGGGCAAAGCTCCTTAAGGGTGCGCTAGTCCTGCTGGTGGCCTATTTTGCCCCCGCAATAGCCGCTTTTGGTTTAGCCGTAGGCGCAGTCATTGCCCTCAGTGCGGCCTTTGAAGACTTCATTGCCTTCTTGGAGGGCAAAGACTCCATCATTGGTCGTCTGGTAGACAGCTTTCAAGAAAAGTTCCCTAACTTGGCTAACCTGCTCAAGAACGTCGTAGTTGTGGCGTTTGAGTTGGTTACTAAGACCGCTGGAATTATGTGGGAACTGCTCAAGAACATTGCCAAGGGCATCGGCGGAGTCGTTGAAACCATCATTACCGGAGTAGACAAGGCCATTGGAGCCGCGAGGCAGTTGTTTGGACTTGAAGACCTGAATGAAGACAAGGATCAAGGGCCTCCTCCTACTCGCCAATACAATTGGGACGGACAGCAACGCAACTACAATCCGTATGCCAAGTCCGTTCCTGAGTCTGAAGATGACGTGCCTTCTATTATTCCTCCTACTGAAGAAAAGAAGGAAAAACCCGCATGGTGGGATACGCCTCAGCGCAACTACAATCCTTATGCGAAGTCGGCATCCTCTTCCGCTCCTAAGAACGTAAGTGCAAGGGTTCAGTTGGAAGAGGCGGGTAAGGAGTTGGCAAGAAATTCCACCGCTATGCAGCAGTCTTCCCCTTCTGATAAGGGGCCTGTTATCGTTCCTAAGACTGAGACTCGTCCTAGCGTCACAAACCGCAATCAAACGAATCAGTCTAACCTGAACGCCAACGTGAAAATTGAGGTAAGAGATCCTTCCGAGATCGGCCCTGCGCTCAAGAGCCTTGAAACAGCGTACCCTGATGCGCAGATTAACACTCCAGGAACCTATGGACCAAGCGTAGGATAGCATGATAGCAGACAACTATGAAGCCACTACCGTCTTCACCAACGAAGACACCGGGATTGTAAGACAAGGCTCTGTGGTGGCTGGCGTTTCTGTGTCTGTAAAAGAGGCGGAAAGTCACAGCTTCACCTCTCAAATGACCGATATACCCTTGGAATCAGGGGCGGTCGTGTCAGATCACGTTATCCTGCAGCCTGAACAGTTGTCCGTGTCCATTGCGATGACCAATACTAGTGAAAACGGTGATAACTTTTCAGCTTTCGACCAATTCTACGAAATGTTGAACAGCCGCGAGCCTGTGGAAGTTATCACCGAACACTGGATCTACACTAACATGGTGTTGATTTCGTTCACGCCTAACCACACGGCACCATTCAGACAAGCGTACACCGCTGAATGCGTCTTCAAGAAAGCCAACATGGTCACGTTGAACGTAGTCGGAAAGTCTCCTACCAAGTTAAAAGGCGGAGCAAAGAAGACTGGAAGCGGCACAGTCAACGCCGGAACAGTGGAATCAGGCAACGCAAGCGACGCCGATAAGTCACAAGCCGCTGTCTGGTACGATACGATCAAGAAGGGGTAGCGGATGCCTGTAATCGAACTGCCTTTGACCTCAGACGGCGAAAGAAAGTTCACAACTGAAATTGCAGGGGTGAGCTACCTCTTTCGTACTACTTACGTGATGGGTCAGCAGAATCATTGGGTTTTGGACATATTTGACGAAAATGAGAACCCGTTGGCTTACGGAATCAACATTGTGACGGGATCTCTCAACCTGCTCAAGGGCTACGGGAATGTGTTTGATGAAATTCACCTGTTAGCCGTTCCCATTTACAACGAGGATCCCTACGCCCCTGAAGCGTTGGGTACGGTCCTGAAGGTTCTTTGGTACACAGAAGGTGAGGATTTTCCTTACAACCTTGGGGATCCCTTGCTTGACATTGATCTCCTATTAAACCTCTTCGAGTAATCTAATGGCTGACAGCGAAAACAGACCTTGGCTACGTAAAGTTCTTGTTACGTTAGGGCCTCTCGCTGAATGGCAAAACAAATCAGCGGGATCCACTGTTCAGTTTGCTAGTGACGGCACAATGAACGGTCTTCGCGTATCCGCTAATATACAGAAGACCCTAATGGGACTTCCTTCTCCTTCTACCATCAAGGTGTACAACCTTTCGGATGACACAAGGAACGCAGTAAAGAAAGGGCTCACCAAGTTGACTTTGCAAGCTGGTTGGGAAAACACCAACATGGCTACCATCTACAAAGGCTCTATCATGAACGTCCAGAGTGAGCGATCAGGAGCGGACATAATCACGTCGTTCCTTGTTCTCCCTGGATTTGGAGCCTTGGCTATGGGAGCTTCTAGCGTTACTTTTGGCCCTGGAACTTCCATTTCAGCCGCCGCTGGTCAGCTTGGCAAGGATCTCCCAGGAATCACAGTGAACCCTGAGAGCTTCCAAGGCGTAGAGGGGAACATTGGAGGAAAGGGCTGGAGCTACGCGGGATCTACCAAAGACGGTCTTAATCGTTTGGCAGAAGAATACGGCTTCTCTTGGTCAGTGCAGGAAGGCACCCTCAAGTGCATGGGAGACAAGTTCATGCTCGGCTCCTCAGTGGAGCTCAACGGAGACAATGGCGGTCTGATTAATATCTCTCCAATCCTATCAGGGCCTCTTCAATGGACTACCGGGGTTAAGATCAAGGCGTTGTACGTGCCGGGTATCACAGTAGGCTCCTCTGTGAAGGTGTCCAGCAAGTTGAACAAAAGCCTCTCGGGAACGTATCGCGTTCATACCATTGGAATCGACTTGGATACGTACTCCTCCAACTGGACGATGGACATTGAAAGCTACAAGCTAGGCGTTAAGGTGAAGTGATGGCTGACTACTCAAAGACCTCTCCTAACGAATCCCAGCGTCTGGTTATTCAGCGTATGTTGGATTCCATGGACATAGCCAAACCTTGCATCATCAAGGAGGTCAAACCGGGCCCTCCCTTGAAGGTCACGGTTCAGCCCACTGAACGCATGAAGATCACCATTGGGCAAGAGACCAAGTACATGGCTCTTCCTGAGATCAACGATGTTCCTGTCATTCTTCCTTGCGCTCAAACCGCTGGATTCCTACTCACTTTGCCATTGAAGCCGGGAGACACGGGTCTGCTCATAGTGGCTGATAAGGACATAACGAATTTCGTTGCTTCTGGGAACATTAACAATCCTCCTGTTGGCTCTGACCCTGAAGTGTCCAATGTAAGGAAGAGGTCACTCACTGATGTAATCTTCATTCCCGGTCTGTCCAGTGATCAGGTTGCTATTCAAAGTTACAGCACTGAGAACATTGAGCTAAGGGACTTGACCCGCACGTCCTACATCAGCTTAGGGCCTGATGGTATCACGATGACAGACGGACAGGCGGTCTATTCGATGAAAGGTGGATCCGTAACAACTACGGCTCCAGGTACAGTTGCCACCCAAGCCGATGGAGCAATATCCATGAACACAAGCTCCACCTGCACCATTTCAAGCTCCAACATGGAGCTCAGCGGATCGGGCAACACGATTCAGGGCAACATTACTCAGCGGGACGGCACGTTCACTGACGGCAACGGCAAAAACTCGTCCTCTCACAGACACACTGGCGTTGAATCTGGCGCTGATACGTCAGGGCCTGTCGCATAAGGATCGCTATATGTCATGGGACTTCCGACTTAATGAAAATTGGGATCTATCGCCTGGCGAAGTGACCGGGTCTGATGAAGTCATGCAAAGGCTTAAGCTGAGGCTTCTTCGCGAGTTGGGAGAATGGTTCTTAGACACAACAGCGGGACTCCCTTGGTATCAGGATGGTCATGGCATGCTGGGAGCCAAAATGTCCCAGCAGAACAACGTTCTCTTGCTCATTCGCCGTTGCGTTATGGGCACGGAAGGCGTAAAGGCCATTGAAAAGCTCACCACCAGATACATACTGGGCAACAGAACCTTCTCTGTATACATCAGGGTGATCCTTACAGATCGCACTGTGAGAGAGCTTACTTTGCCCGTCACCGCTTCAACCTTTGCAGCGTAGGATCAATTATGGCTAACTTTGAATACGGAATGCTTTCCCAAGGGTTCGTTCCTAAGCGTCTTGTTGACATCAACAATGACATGCTGGAACGAGTTGAGGCCATTCAAGACCCGAAGACAGGTGAGTTCCCTTTCGCCAATGCGTCTGGTGATACAATTCTTACTCAACTTGTAGGCATCTTTTCCAACGCTCTGTCTGAGTGCTGGGAAGCGGCCTATGACGCCAGCATACAATTCAACCCGTTGTACAACACCGGGGCAGGTCAGAGCGGCACTGTTCAGTTGAACGGTATCGTGCGCAAGCCGGGAAGCGAAACGATTATCATTTGCACCTGTTCAGGTGCCGCTGGCACGCTCATTACTCAGGGTTCCCTCATTGGAGACCGACAGGGCACGAACAGCTATCAGGCTATGGCTAATTATATCATTGGAACCAACGGAACCGTTGAAGGCCGCTTCCAATGCACGACAAAGGGTGCGATTGACCCTGCTGTTGGTTCTATCAATACAATACAAACCGCTACGGCGGGATGGTACAGCGTATCAAACACGTCCACCAGTTCAGTCGGTACGCCTGAGGAAACTGATGATGAGCTCAGGAAGCGTCAGCAGTTGTCCACCAGCCTTACCAGCTATCGTCAGATTGAGGCCATTTACTCGGCAATCATTGCCGTAGACGGCGTTACCTACTGCCGGGTCTACCAGAATGCTTTGACCAATCCTGAGGACTCCAGAGGAATTCCTTACAAGGAAATTTCCCCGGTGGTAGTGGGAGGAGAACCAGAGGACATTGCCAACGCCATGTTCTTGCGCATGCCCGTAACGATCCAAGGTTACGGCAACACCCTTGTGACTTTGAGGGACAGACAGAACCAGCCTTACAACATCAGGTTCATGCGTCCTACAATGGTTCCCATTTTCGTGGATATCACCATCCGTGTCACCGATTCTGCAGTCTTCCCAAGCAACTACGCCGAATTGATCAAGCAGAGCATTGTTGATTACTCTGTTTATGATATCATGGCAAATACAGGCTTCCCTCCCGGCGAGCCTGTTATCAGAACAAGGCTCTTTACACCTATTAACGATGCGTGCAACGGCTTCTCGATCGTGAACATGACCATTGGAACGTCAGCAGAAGCTCAAGGCAAGGTGGACATTCCAATCGATTGGAACGAGGCGTCCGAATTCACGGTTGATAATATCACCGTAACCTTGGTGGACTAGCATATGGCTGCAACTGAAAAGCTAAACGTAGACTTCTCCAAGGAGCGAATCGACCTTGTAACGCAGGGGACTGGACTGGCATTGTCTCAGTTCAGTAACTCTTGCATGCTAGGTCAGTTCTTCGCGGCCTTCCTTGAAGAGTCTCAAGAACTGTTCGACAGTATCCTTGCGATGGAAGAAGGTCGCACGTTGTATGCCGCTAAGGGAAATAACCTTGATGCCTTGGGTCGCATAGTAGGGGAGCCAAGAACAGCTTTTCAGTACAGTGACCTTAGCTACATGTGGGCTGACAGAAGTGCACAAGGCGTAGACAAGATTGAAGTTTGGGTCACGAATGCGACCTTGTCTAGCAAGGTAATTCCCAATGACGCCATGTACCGACTTCGTATCCTTGGGAAGATCCTTAAAAACTTCACTATGGCGGCGTCAGTTCCTGAACTGTTGAACCTGATCTCTAACCTGTACGGTTATGACGTTAGCTTCATAAAGAAAGGCCCATTCACTATTGACTTAATGGTTCCGGGAACGATCAGTACGACGGTGTATTCTGCACTCACTCGGTTCTTTGATGACCTCATGGTGGAGCGCAACTGTTACGTCAGCTATCCAGCCACCTTGTCTATTAAAGATGTGATATTTGCTCCCAAGAACTACTTCTGCGCTGACCGTATGGGAGGTCAGCAATGCGATGCAGGAAGAGCTGGAGTCACTACTCATAAATACAGCATGGGGAATTAAAGATGGCAAACCAAGACAGAGTCAATTTCGTTTGGGCGGAATCTGCGCTCACGACTATTCCTCCTATTCCGGTATCCGAGGTCGCGTATAGAGACACTACGCAGACCCCTGAACAAATGGAGGTTGGTCAGCAGTATGACACAATCTATAACTCCGCCCGACACAACCAGTTGCTGTTTCTCATTACCTCGGTCGCAAAGACCTTGTGTGAAAACGGCATGATGCCCTTCCTTGCAGGACAAGCGTATAATCAATACGCAAGGTGCCTCTTTACTGATGGAAAAATTTATTCTGCATCAAGGGCTATTGCAGCCAATGAGTCTCCCTACCCCACTCCAGGTGACGATTCTTTTGTTTGGATCAAGGAAGGAGGAGGAGGAGGGACCCCTGCTGGTGCAGTTGTGCCTTTCTACAACGTAACTCTTGGCGGCACTGGCAACAGATATCCTATCTTTTGGGGCCAATCCGAACACGACCCCGGTTGGCTTATTTGCGATGGCGGCAGTGACGGCAGCAGTGGAACCGTTCCTGACCTAAGAGAAAAGTTTATTATGGGAGCCACTGGAACTAGTGATGCGGGCACTGTAGGCGGAGCTTCGTCAGCTACGCCGACCATCAATATCAATAACGCTACGCAAGGCGGTTCACTTAACGAGGTTACGGTAACTGCATCAATTGGAAGTGCTGCAACGGGTCTCACAGTTAACGCTAGAACAATTACAACCGTCACTATGCCTCAGCACAATCACGCTATAACGGCGTGTCCTGATAACGGTTCGTCAAGTAGAACTCCTTTAGGCCCCGGCGATACTACTAACGTCTACCAACAATGGACAGGCTATACTGGTGGCAATGGCGGTCATGACCACGGTGTTACTGACCCGACTCATACCCATACTGTATCAATTAGCCCTCATACCCATACCTTTACAGGTGCAGCCCACAACCATACTGCTACCATCAGCGCAGTAAGTACGCTTCCTCCGTATTACAAGCTGATTTATTGTGTGAAGCTTCCTGAATAACAAAGGAGACATCGAATGAGACAGCACGTTACTGTCGTTCCCAGCGATAAACTCATCATCGTGGACGGAGAGGCGCTTTATTTTGAATTCGAATATCCCGAGCATATGCACGCGCTCCAGTGGCATAATGGAAAAGGAGAGATTGAATACGATAACGCTAACAATACGTATTTTACTCAAGATAAGTACGAAATATACGTAGCGCCTTTTGTAACAGCATGGGAAAACGAAAAGGCGCGTCTTGAATCTGAGGCGACTGCTTCGGAAGAGGCAAGAATTGCTGAATACAATTCAGAAGAAGCTCGTGCGGCTCGTGTAAGAGAAAAGAGAGACCAGCTGTTAGCAGACTCTTCTTGGATTGTTGAACGGCACAGAGACCAGCTTGCCAACGGCGATGAAACTACTCTCACTGAAGAGCAGTATAACGAATGGCTTGCTTATCGCCAAGCCCTCCGTGACTTGCCCCAACAAGAAGGTTTTCCTTGGCTTGGAGGCGGTGACGATGACGATACTTGTCCTTGGCCCGCAATGCCTGATATGGTTTAAATAATAAAAGACCCTCTTTGAACTTAATTGATTCAAAGAGGGTCTTTTATTTTATCTGCTGTAGATTATGAACTGCAAAATGTTAGCTTTCGGAATAGCCATTTTGAAAGGAGTATTATTGCCTTCCGAATCCCTTCCCATTCCGCTCAGTAAGAGCGCATCTTCTTTCGTCTCCATACTCATAATTTCAAGGTTCAACGTAGCAAGGTGCTCGTTGGTAAAGACCACTGTTACAGGCGCAGTAGGAAAGTTCTTCTTGTATTCTTCAAATTCCCTAGCAATATCATCAAACACTGACATATTAGTGACTCCCAATAACAATTCCTGTTACATAGCCAAATAGCCAAGTGATTACAGCGACCACTATCACTGTTTGTTCACTGACGCAATTACCCCGCTTGTCAGCGAAGAACAGTGTGACAAGTCCAATTAGGACAACCAGAATAGGAAGCAGGTGTTTCATTGTTTCCACAGCAGTACTGTTACTGTTCCAATAATGTATCCCAATGTCCAGAGAAGAATTTGATCTCTTTCTTTGGGAAGCTTAAGGGCTAATCCAATGAACAGTGCTAACTGCAAAAGCACGACAATCACAAACATACGCCTATCCCTATTCCTATCAAGAGACCAACTCCAAAAAACAGAGCGGCAAAGGCCGCAAGTGCGATCTTTACAGAGTGGATGTCTCTCTTCGTAATCTGCTCTTCCATTAGTCTGCCTCCGCCCAGTTTTTCGCCTCATGGCAATCTACAATCAACGGAACCCTCAACGTAACGCATTCTTCAAGCACCCGCTTGAGTTCCTTGAGGGCTTCTTTGCCCATTTTCGTTGGAGGTACGGACACGTCAATTTCGTCGTGTACGGTAATGTGAGGGGGAAGCACTTCAAATAGCCCTGCCTCGTACGCATCCACCATACCTTTCTTCATGATATCCGCCGCCGTCCCCTGAATCAACCTGTTATACAACGAGTGCAATTTGCGGGAGGGATGCACTCTTGCCCTCCTGCCAAGCAACGTGAATATGTACCCTGCTTGGGTAGCCTTTTCCACAACGCGCTTGCGTGTCTGCTTCAGGAAGGGAACCTCCTTGTGGTACGCCTCCATGAACATGACCGCCTCTTCCTTTGACCAATAGAACTTGCGGGAGGCCGCTTCCGCGCCCATGCCGTATGACGCGCCGAAATTGAGTCGCTTGGCTGTACGCCTGTCGAACCCAGTGAGATCCTGAATGTGCTGATGGTAGTCCGTCTTCGGGTTGTCCCTGTACGTCTGCCTCAGCTCTTCGCTTCCAGGTCCAATCGCGTAATGCGCGCCTATTCGGTACTCAACCTGACTTTGGTCGAGTTTAGCCCACGTGTACCCTTCCTCCGGAATGAACAGCTTGCGCAGGATTTGCCCTTCCAACAGTTCGTCCCCGCCTGAAAACAAGTCGTCTTCCTGTGCTGAAACCTGTTGCAGGTTGGGTTTCGCGCTTGAAAAGCGTCCCGACACAGCTCCGTATCCGTCGCTCTTGAGCGGATGGAACTGGCAATGCAGTCTGTCCCCTACGACGAAATCGTAGTACGGAATGAGGAACATGTTGGTGAGCGTGTTGTAATGCCGCCATAGCAAGATGGTCTTCAGCTTAGGATCAATCCCGGCCATAACCATACGCGTGATGGCGTCCTTGTCCAGATTGGGGTTGCCCTCCTTGCCTTTCATCTTCATGAATTCAGTTGGAGGATTGCGTGGGTACTCAATGCCCTTTCTGTCCAGCACCTTGGCAAGCTGAGTTGACGATCCAATATCGAACTCCCCGCCAGCCCATTCATAAAGGTCTGTTTGAAGTTCGTACATTTTGTCCACCACAGCCAAGGAAGTCTTCTTTAGCCGAGGCATGTCCAGCCTGACCCCTTGCTTGCGCATTTGAATCAGCAACGGTATTAGGCGGCACTCTATGCTATACACCTCATCAAGACCCTGCCTAGAGATGACCTCCCGTTGCTTCTCGATGATTCGCATGGGCAACATGCCGTCCAGCTCGGCATACCGGGCTACAGCTTGCGCTGGCATCCTCCAAATGTGTTCACGAGCGTCCTTGAACTTCCAGCCTTGTTTGGCGCAATACATATCCAACAGGTCTGAAGCCTTCTCTTCGCACCCATAGATTTTAGCCAAGGCGGACAAGCTGTAGGACTGACGGTATTCGTCAATCAACGGCTCAGCGTATTGGATATCTTCAAACGGCCCTTTGACTTCAATACCCATGTTGTTAATGAGCCAGTCAAGATCGTATACGATGTTGGCTCCCACCTTGCGCGTGGGTTTGGCAAGAATGTCCTTGATTATGCGCAGGTTGCGCTCCTTGCGCTCCGGAGTGGTATCAGGATGCGCAATGTCCAAATAGACTGCCTTTTCCTTTGTTGCCAGCGAAACGCCAACAACATACCCGTCCTTACGAAAGACTCCCGGCCCTTTTGATCTAAGGTGAGGGTCTTTCGTTTCAGTGTCTACGCCTATTTCAGTGGCGGAACTCAGCCAATCAAAACTCATTATTCCGCTCCTTTGCCCTTTTAGTTCTTTCCCTTTTTGAGGCCTCATGTGCTAGTGCCTTGCACTCGTCAGAGCAATACTTGAACCTTGCGTCACCCTTAAAAGGCTGTCCGCACTGCTTGCAATAGATCACGCGGGGCTCAGACCGTTGAGCCGCAGTTTTGCACGCATGACAGCAGTAGCGTTGCCAAGGTACAGAAGGAACGAACGTGTTATAGCAGTCGGGGTTGGCGCACGACCTGCGCTCCTGTTCCCTTTCCTTTTGCTCCTTTTTGATCTTAGCGGCAAGGCTGGAATTGCATATGGCACATACAACGGTCTTCGTAGCGTTACCCACAAGCACATTGCGCCCGCAGATCGTGCATGCAAGAACTTTCATAGCGTCTCCTGGATTTTTACCATGCGCAGGAACGTCGCTTTGGGAGGCGAAAATTCCTTTCGTGGCCTTTGCCCTATGCCGAAAGTGCGTCCTGCAAAACGGCATTCCTGCGCATTTTAAGAGTTTGTCTGTTATTTCAGTAGGTTACTTAGAGCACGCTTCGGTCAGACTCAGGACTTCGATGAGAGGCCAATGGCCCTTGTAGTCCGTCTTATAGGGCTTGTCGTAGATGACCTTGCGCACCCCAAGGTGGTTGAGAAGCTTCAGGCACGCATCGCATGGCCCATGCGTCACGTACACTACAGCGTTGCTCCAGTCTGAGAATCCGTTCTGGAGAGCCTTTATGCAAGCCCTCATTTCAGCGTGAACGGAGTAGCAACCGTCGCTATAGAACACTTCCTTCTTGTCCCTTGCGCATTCAGTGCAAGCCTCCCCGTCCCGGTCTCCGTACCCCGTTGCGATGACTTCTCCACGTGAGATAATCACAGCCCCACACTTCTTTTTTAAGCAACGGGACTCTTTAGAGGCCGTCCACGCCACGTTCATATTCATCGTATGATTGCGCCAATCGAATAGCCCGATAAAACGTTGCACAAAAGCTCCAATTGTCAAACGCTGAATAGCGGCTTGGGGGCACGACACCAACGGCTGTGCAACATTAAGTCTCTCGTTGTCGTACCTCTTTTCGCAATCCCTGAACTTGTCAAACGCCCATTCATAGAAGTGCAAGTTGAGGGCTTGATGGATGTGATAACCTAATTCAAGGTTAGGATACGTTCTTTTAAGCATTGCGAGCGCAGTGTAATGCACGACCATGAAGAAAGGCAAGTCATACGGCAGACCGTACCAAAGGTCATTGGATCGCATGATGACTTGCATGTTGAGCGCATCACCTTGAATGTACAGGTTGATGATCAATGTGCAAGGATTATCGTTGCTGATGTAGGCATGTTCCTTGGAGTACAGCGTCATCACAGCCTTTTTGGAATCAGGGTTGTTACGCAAGCAATTGATTGCGTGCTCGAACTGAGTAAAACCATGCTTATTCTCGTCATGGAACAGAAGGAACCCATAGTTGCTGTTGATGGTTTTTCCGTCGTCGGAGCACTTGCTCCAGAACTTGCTCATCTTTACAGCGTCTTCCAATTGACGAGATCCGCTCGCGTAAAAGTCCAGTTCCTTCTCAAGGTACTCCTGAGAGGGATACCGTCCAAGGCAATACGTAGAAGCCTCCGGGTCGAGCACCAACGTTACGTTGCGCATTTCGTAGAGCCCTTGACCCTTGCGGTTAACAGTATGCCGACCGTTCTTATGGATGTAATAGAAGATATCCAAGAAAGGCACGCACTGTCCTTTCTTTACGTTAAAGGTAGTGAACATGGGGTATTCGTTAGTTCCAAGTTGAGGGGTATCCATATGTGTTTTCCTTTAATTTTAAGGTTAATCTGTTCTTTGCCCTTGTTACTCCTACGTAATACGCCCTAAGCTCTGAGTTCATAAACGAAACCCACGTTCGGTACGTCTTGTAGGAGAAGTCTAGAGCCAATACAACGTGGGAGCTTTCGGCTCCCTTCGCCGCGTGAATTGTACTGAGTGTTATATTGGGTTCCTTTTCAAAGTTCTCCCTTGAGCTAAGAAGCCTACGAATGAACCCTGCCTCTTCCTGATTGGCGTAAACAACGAACCATGGAGAGCTAGGGCAATCCAGTGTAAGAAAGAAGTCCTTGTACAGTTCAAGCAGTCGTTTGGCCTTTTCGTACCCTTTTTCTCTCTTTCTTACTTGCTCGTACAGGGTTATGGCGCGAAGAGACTTAGGATTAACAGCGGGCTTTACCGCATTCCTTTCTACTTTGGAGTAATTAACTCCTATGAGACGCAACCACTTTTCAGCCCTGTTGAGCTCTGCATGGGTTCTTGCAAGAACCAATGTAGGAGTGTTAGGCTCAAAAGACACGTTAGCCCAATTGGTAGCCGAATCTAACACGCCCTCCTCATCCCGAGGATTGAATATCTTTTTGGAGCTTCCCGCTATCCTAGAAGATATCTCCATTGCAAAATGATGAACGGCTTTTGGAAGTCTGTGACTCTGGTCAAGAACCTTGTAGGACGGAACGTCAATGAACCGTTGAACGTCGGCTCCTGCCCATTCGTAGACCCCTTGGTCATCGTCACCTGCGAGATAGATTTTGGACGCATTGCTGAACAGCTTTAGCATCACCTCCCATTGAAGCATGGTCAAGTCCTGCGCCTCGTCTATGAAAACCACGTCCACAGGCAACGGATCTTGAGTTAAGTAACTCTGATACAGTATGTCCGTGAAGTCCATCAATCCATTCTGCTTCTTGTAGCGCAGGTAGTTCTTTTCTACAAAACGCAGCAGTTGTGTATTTGAGTCCTTGATGAATACTTCAAACACATCAGGATTGGTAAGACGAAGTTGGCATGCCACAATGCAACGTGCAGTTTCTGAGTATGGAACCCCTGTTGCGTACAGGTCTGACATAACTATAGGCAAACCCAAAGCGTGGGCAAGTTCCCTATAATGCTCGTTTCCCATTACTTGATCCTTTGTGAGACCAAGCTGGTGATAACAAATGGAGTGCATGGTTTTAAAGTAAGGAACGTCCTCCTTCTTTAAGTTGAACCTTTTGAGTGCCCGATCTACGCCCTCGTACGCACCCTTCCTTGTGAAGGATACAAAGGCTATCCTTTCGGGAGGTGTGCGCTTGAGCTCTTCTTCTAGCGTATCGAGCAGGAAGGTTGTCTTGCCTGTTCCTGGAGGCCCAATGATCTTGTACAAGTTCATTAGAAATCTCCCTGTTCCTGTTCAAACTTTAGGGCTGGGACGGTTTCATCGTCTTCTACGTCTTCGCGTTGCAACGCCATGCGGCGCAGTTTTTCCGCCGCCGTAAGCGGACGGCCTCCCTGAGGGGACGCTGAAGGACGTTTTTCCTGCAAGGTAGGCGCAGGGGTAGCCGCCGGGGAAGTGCCCTCAAAATCGCAGGGAGCCTCCTCCAACGCTTGCTGGTGTATAGCCCAAACCCTAAACGCCTTCTTGGTGAGCGGGTTATAGAGCTTTGTGGCGTATGCCCCATAGTTTTTCAGTTGCTGATGCAGTCTGTTCGTCCCGCCTATCTTGTAGCGTTTGATGTACTCCAAGAACCCCATGAAATCAGTGGGACGGAAGCAGTAACCCAAGTCATCATCGAAGTAAGCCTGACCCATTAAAACCTGACCCGGAGCCTGAGCAAGCTGGCGTTCCATGAGGAACTCCCTCAGATGTTGCTTAAGGATCTCGGTTTCGGACAACATTTCGTCCCCATTGTCTAGCTTCACTATTTCAATGTTGGAAAGGGCTTTGTTGAGGATTTCAATCCATATAGACTCCTTAAGCCGATTCGGGCATCTATGGAGGTACCTGACGCAGTAGTCTGCGAATCTGTCCTGCTTACGCAATTCAGCTTCAGAATAAAACGTCATGTCCTGCCCATTGATCTTCCATACGTAATACGGTGGATCCGATTCAACCTGACGCAAACCCTCAAATGAGAAGTCGCTCACGTAGGTTGAGCTTTTGCCGAACTTGCGTTTGGCGCAGACTGCCTTATTGCAGAAGTCAGCCAGCCAAGGTTCATCACACTGGTAACTGTAGTCGCCGTTGATGAAGGAATGAAGAACAGTGCGTTCCAACTCCAATTCATCCATAGGCGTAGCCAGTGAGTTGTTTACGGCCTTGAGCCGTTCCTCATAGTCATCAGGGTTCCTGCTCTTCAGATAGACGCAAGTGTTGAACAGAAACTTGTTTCGGTTATGGTTCTCTTCCGTCACCAGACCCGACAGGTAGAGCCGTTGAAGGCAAGGCGGAGCCTCTGCAAAGGGCATACGAGTAAGTGCGTCCTTGAGTGCGCCCACAGAAGTCCTTCGGCTCCATGCGAGCTCCATTGCCTCTTCAAACCCAAGGGGATTTCCCTCATCGTCGTAGGCGTAGCGTGTCGTGTTGTAGGCATCAAAGTACGGAAGGTTGATCCAGTTGCCTATGGCTTCCGTAGACGCTTGCTTTGGAAAGATCTCAGTATCCTTTGGGAGACCCAACAGAGATACAGTTCTTTCCAGTTGCTGTATTACAGCCCTTGCTTCTGTCTCCTTAGCGAAGAAAATAAAGGCATGCGCTCCTCCACTCTTGCTCTTGAACACCGTAAAGGGCAAGCTATACTTGGCAAAGAAGAAGCAAAACCGACGGGGATCCAAGGGGTATACGTCTATGTCGATAGCCGCGAACCATACCTTGTTGTCCCCCGTCAGCGGAACTATCCCAATGGACTTTGTTCCCTTTATATGTTCCTCGTAAACCTCGTCCGTGATTGCCGTCTTTTCAGTGTATGACGATCCCTTTCGCTTTTCACCTTCCACGTATGGGGATTTGTCTGGCACGTGAACTCCGTAGCAAGAATCCCTTCCGGTGAAAAGCAGTTTGAATTGTGCCAGCGCGGACATAGAGCCTACCTAGGATTTTTGCAGTACGTATGGAAGTAGTCTTCCCACAAGCCGTTGAGATTGAGCCACGTGTAGAAGTTGGTTATCTGATTGACGATCCGTTCCTCAGCCGTTTCCAAATCCAGCTTCATATTGATAGCCTTCAAGGACTTGATCTTCGTTGACCCCGTGTCTTCCCATACAGCCACGAGGAATTGGAAATAAGGTATCTCCCAGAACATGCCGTAGACCAGAGGTTGCCAAGACTCGGTATACTTACGTTCATCCTTGAAGTTGCCCGTGGTCTTTATATCGATGATCTTTCCGTACTGAAAATGATCCGAACCCTTGGGGAACAGAACGTCTGCTTTGCCAGCGGTCTTTACCTTGCCGTATCCCGGAACGTCATAAGTCCGTTCGCCCCATACTTGGAACTTGCCGTACATGCACCTGTCCACTACGATCTTGAACTCAGTGCTTCCCGGCAGTTCATGGTTCTTCCAGCCAAACTGCAAGCACCCTTCCACTCGCTTTTGAACCTGATCTTCAAAATTGAGACCTTTGGTGATCTCGGGAGTGGGTTTGAAAGGAGCCCTTTTGATCGTGCTGACCAGACCTTCATACGCTCTGACCTTCCAGCTTTCGGGGCATCCGATATAGAAGTCAAACGAGTTCAGCAAAGTCGGAGCTATTTTTAATGTTGCCATATGGAGTTCCTTTGAACAGGTATAGGTTTTCTTTGTGTAGTACCATAAGGTAGTACGGAGCCTTTTGCTCAAGTGCTTCCAGCATGAAAGCTACCTGACCCGGTTGCCAAGTGAAATTAAGAAGGACGTCAGTGAACTTCGCCTGACGACAAACCTTAGCTTCAATGAAGATGACGCGAGAGCCCTTGTAGGCAACTATGTCCGGGAACCCGTTCTGCAACGTGTTCTCTACTCGATAATAGTTCCATCCCTTGGGTTCCAGTTTACGCTTAACGTAATGGTACACCGCGTCCTCTTTGGCATCAGGCTTTCCTCTCCACGCCAATACTGCGGCATAGAGAGGAAAGTTGAACACCTTCATTTCAATGAAGGACACAGCCATACACTAGAACGCGGCTCCGCCGGGGGTAACGTCAATGGCTTCAGATGCGTCACCCGCTTCCAGCGCAGTGAAGTCAAGCCGCTGTTCGGGAGTGGGCAACGCCTTACGTTCCTCAGTGACAAGCTGAAGTGTTTCCTTTCCGACGAACCCTGCGAACTCCACATGCAGACCAGCCCACGAGCCCTGATCGTTGCTCATGGGAACCGTGGTCAGCGTCCACTTCATGAAGTAGGGAAGAGCCTTGCGTCCGGTTCCCGGGATGAACGTGCTGGTCAGCAAGCGGTTCCACCTACGGGCTTCCTTCAGTTGCGTGGAGGACAAGCAGAGAAGGCAGATACCGTCTTCGATGTAGTCCGGGAACACGATGTAGTAGGTGTACGTATCAACGAACTCGTTTCCTGTTCTGGAAATGAGCTTGTTCTTTTCGTTGCGGTGAAGCTCCCCAGTGGCCTCCATCTGAGCGACAATCTCAGGGGCATGCGCCTGAACGAAGCCACCGCGATTGGGCTTCCATTCGATAAAGTAACGGTCGAACCGTCCCACCACAACGTCAACCGGGGGCTCAATGACCCTGTTGTTGATGTTGTTCAGGAACATGCCTTCTTCCGCGCCGGGGATATGGTTGGGATCCGTGCGCTTGCACTGCGGGGACAGGCTCTGCAGAATGCGAATGAACGGGAACGCAACAACGTCAGCGGAAAGGCTTTCAAAGCCTCCCAGTCCGTCGTCGAAGAGATGGGAATAGTCCTCAGCCTGATTCTGCATGGTTTCCTTGGTCATGATTGCGTCTCCTTGTTTAGCCTATGATGAACTTTTCATAGTCGGTTTTGTCGAAAGCACCGCCAGCCTGAACAGCAAGGTAGTGAGGCCCGAGTTGTGTAAGGTGGTCGACCACGTCCTGGAAGTATTGGCTATGCCCTTCTTCCTCGACAATGATCTTTTTCAGAAGCTGAGCCGACACGTGGTCAATCTCGCTCAGTTTCTGAATGTACTCGTTGTACTTGAATACCGTGTCCCGCTCGAGATCAGCGTCGGTTGCGAAAACAACCATAGGCTCCTGATTGGTGTCCACGTTCTGAGCCGGGGCAACGATAGGAATGCCGCCGAGTTCACGAATACGCTCGCTGAGCATCTCAGCATGGCGCATTTCCGAAATGGCGATTTTCTTTACGGCCTTGGCAAACGTAGGGAACATGAGGTTGTCAAGGGCATAGTGGTGTTGCATGTACTGACCGATGGCGACAAGCTCCATTGATCTGGCCAGATTCAGAATGTCTATCGATTCCTGAGGGTTCAACGACATACTTACTCCTTTTCGTTTAATAGGTTACGCAGTTCTTCTACATATTCCAACAAGCACGCCACGTCGTCACTGGCTATGGACAAGCCGCCGACGAACATGTCATAGTCTCCTACCCGCGACTGAATCTCTTCCAGTTCCTCGTCCGTCATCACTTGCTCCTTTTGATTGTAGTGTTGTAGTAGGTGAACGCGGATACGCACTTGGGAAGATCCTGCAGAGCAATATGGGAATCCCCGTCAAACGACGGGTTTTGCTCGTTAAGCAAACAAAGGTTCTTGATGTACGCCTTCAGGGTCATGGGATGAACGGTCTGCTTGATGTCCGGGTAGAGATCAAGGTTATCCACCAACAGCTCCTTGATCTTGCGCAGGATGCTGGCATCCATCTTGCCAAGCTCCATTTGCGTCTTGAGGATGTTGGATTCACCCCGTTCGTCAAGGAACTTAGCAAACGCCTCCATGTCCGTAATAGTAGGCGACACGTCCATCTTGACCTGCACCTTCTCGCCAGAAGGAAGTTTGATCTCGGACAAGCCGTTCTGCATGAGCAGGTTGGGAATAAGCTCTTTGGAGGTCTTGTAGAACGCGGCCTTGGCTTGCGAAAGCTGTTCTTCCAAGGAATCTACCATATCCTTCTGGTTCTTGTACAGCTCCACCAACGCCTTGAGCTTGGCAAGAGAATCCTGCTCGGGAGCTTGATTAGAGACCTCGTCCAGCGTTTCCATCAAATAATCAAAGTCACCCATGATGCGTCTCCTTAGCGGTTAGTTGTTTAAGAATCCGAAAACGATCTCGGTAACGTGCATTCCTTCTTCCGTTACCCAGATGCCACCCTGCTCGTCCCTCACTGCCAAGGGCATGACAATGAGGTTCTTGCGGTCAATCCTGACTACGGCATGGTACTTGCCCTCCTTTGTGATGCGCTTGCTTGCCGAAGCCGAAGGCGGGAATGCCTTGATGAGTTGCTTGCGACTGCTGTCATGGTACAGCTTGAGACCTTCCAAGGAAGGAACAGCCCAAACATCAATCTCGGCATACAGCTTGTAAAGGGGATGTTCAGCGCACTGCTCCAGTACGAAGTCATGAAGTGAACCCTGCATGACGAAGACAGACTTCAAATAGTCCTCTTCCCACGCAACGGCGTAGTTGCCACAAAGGTAGGTTTCTTCAACCTGTGCTCCATTGGCGACGGCAGGAGTGGCGAAGAGTAGACCAGTCAACATGAGCGCGGGGATGTTCATATTAACTCCAGAATGTCGTTAAGGTTGCTGGACATGAAGAAGTCGTTAAGACTTCTCCCTTCCTTGTTGGACTGAAGAACCTTCTTCTCAAAGTTCACGTTGTACACAAGGTCGATATAGACCGCAGTCTTGTCGCTACCAATACGACTACTGCGTCCTTCCGCTTGCAGTCGGTTCTCGGTATTGTAATCACGAGAATACCAGATCTGCAATGCGGCTCCCTGAAGATTGAGGCCGTAGCCAGCAACTGCCGGATTACAAACGATGCACTGAACACTTCCTTCCTTGAACTGAGATACTACTTCCCTACGTTCATCGTCTGGTACCGCACCATACAACATGGCACAAGAGACGTGCTTGCTGAGAGCCTCATGAAGCATGACGATCTCCTTGGTGAACACCGCGAAGACAAGGAACTGAGCGTCCCCTATCTCGTCCAGCATCTCCATGATGTAGTCCAGCTTGGCATTCTTGCAATCAATAGCTACGCTCTTGTCTTCTTGACCGCCCTTGATGACCGGATTGAAAAAGCCGCCGCATATCTGCAAAGCCTTTGAACCTATTGAAACCTTGCTCTGAAGGGTCATCATGGTTCCTTGATACATCGCAACGGCAAACTCCTTGAGCTGCTCAAGGAGAGCCTTCTGGACAGGTTCCAGTTTGAATTCAACCGTTCGGTATGTCTTCGGCGGGAGCTTTACATCGTCGTTTGGATCGGTGAATACAGTGTAAGGTTCTACCCGCGCCTTCAATACGTCCACGTTCTTGTACGGCGTGTACTTCGGAGTCATGACGATAAACCGCACATCATCAGGCGCAAGGTTGAGCGTCTGAGCCAGAGAGAAGATATCATTCTGGCTCTTGTGGGAAGCTTCCCAAAGACGCTTGACGCGCTTCCAAAGGAACTCGTCAATCTCCTGGATCTTAGTCACCTTGCGTCCGCCCTTGATCTCAAACGTCTTTTGCATAAGAACGGTGTACTCGCTCTTAAACGACATGAAGGACTGGTTTATGATCTTTGGGCTCATGAAGTAGAACAGCGACCACACGTCCACAACGCGCTTGGCAAGCGCGGTACCAGTAAGTATCAGGGCGGGCCCTCCGCACCAGTTGCGAACCACATAAAGCTTCTTCGTTCTCTTAGTGGTAGGCGTCTTAATACGAGTTGCCTCGTCCAGCACGATCATGGTGCGCCCTGAAACAATGAACTTGTCCAGAGCCCAATCCGCAGTATCGTGGGAAAAAGCGTCCACGTGTACAGCCAAAACCTTGAGTCCGTCAAACTGACTGCGCAAGAACCCAAGCAACTGCGCCTGATACGCCTTTGTCTTGGTAGAAAGGAACGCCATTGCGTTGTACGGAACAGGGCAATGCGTGGGCAACTGTTCGTCAACCCATTGCGTGTGAACCAGATTGGGAGCCACTACCAGCACCCGATCGATCTCACCCTTAAGGTGCTTGTGCGCCATGATGTCGATTGCGACCTTGGTCTTGCCTCGTCCCATTGTGAGGAACAACGCGCCGTTACGCAAGTCCTTCAGCTTGTCAAAAGCCTTCTGTTGGTATGGAAGGGGCTCAGTTAAGAACTGCATCAGCGTCTCCTGTTGTGATCCCAGCTTCGCGCTGAACAAAACGAACGACCTCACGGTGAGGAATCAAAGGTCGTCCTGCCTTGCGCATGCACTGGATATGCTTCTTGTGTTCAGGGTGATTTACAAGGTAAGAGATACGAGAAGCGTCCTTACCCACCAGACGCGCGAATTGCGTCACAGTGTAGTACGGAACGCCCTCAAGCATCAATGGCGAGTCTTTCATATAAGTGTCCCTCGTCTCTCATGTGAAGCGTTAAGGTTGTCTTGCTAATGTCAGGGCTACGAACGATGTAGCCGTCCTTGCAATAGTTGTGTATGTCGTACGTATCGCCTTCCTCCACCAGCCAAGGGCGGACTTCGCCGTCAACGGAGATGCGGAACTCCTTGTCCATCAAGAAGCGCACAACGTGACGCTTATGAGGAGTATTCTGCTTCCTGCGCTCAATCTCCTTGCGCAGTGCAACGGAGGCCTCATTCAGTTGAACGTAGGCAGGATTCAACGCCATGCCCTTGCGACGCATGGCTATGAGAGAATGCTCTGCTCCACTCAAGAGCTTGTCAACCAAGAGTTCCAGTACGCCGTCCATACACTTTGCCTCGTTGTATAAAAGGTAAGACATTCCTACAGGTTGCGTGGGGGAGTGCGCCGCCCGGCACTGTAGAGCGTTGTAGTTGCGTTGTAGTCCCGTTGTAGTGGCGTTGTATAAAAGTACCACGATTACGATCACTTACGGAACTGCGAAAACCGGATAGTTACGTCCTTATACATGCGTCCCGTGAGCGGATTGGTTTTGTCCTTGAGCATGACGCAAGACGGGAACTTGTTGCGTAGTAGCATCGCCGCCTTAACCCGAAGGTCGTCGTCACGGTAAAGGTTGCAACCTGAGTTCGTACCCGCTCCAAGTTGATCGTCAGCCGTGAACAGGTTCAGCGTAGCCGTCCTGTAGCCAGCCTTCATCAGTTGGAGTTGCATGTGAAAGTCCTCAAGGATGTCCCCTTCCCATTCGTAACGGAAGCCTTCTCCCGACAACGTAGGGAGATGCAGTACTGGCGTCCACATGATGCGCTTGTTGATGCCCCACGTCTTTGTTTCAGTGTGGGCGAACATGCGATGACGCAAGCCTATCATGGGGAACACCTGACTTACGTTGTCGAACACAGGTCTGAGCGCGTTGTCTATGTTGACAGGAGGGAGCTTTTCGAGCTTGTTGCCATTGCGATAGGCAAACGCCAGATCGTCATCGAAGATACCGAGCTTTTCAACGTCCCGAACGTAAGCCTCTTCCATGATGATGTCCCGAATGCGAGACACCTTGTTAGCAGTATGCAACATGAGCCTTACGTTGAACGCTTTGGCTACAGGCTTGTACGCTTCAGCTTCATCCTTGTGCACCCAAAGGGATACAGGGTAATGAGAATGCTGGAGCCACGTGAGAGTCAGTTGCCTGTTCGTCAGAACGTCTGACCTTCCCCGGCTCAGTACGGCGAGTTCGTACTTCATATCGTCTCCTAGAACATTTGACTTTCAATGAAACTGCGACGCATGGTGCATTCATAAGCCGTCTTGTCACGGCGGAAGCCTGTTACCCAATCAGCCTTGGCATGATAAATGCGCTGGTTCCTTGCGCTGATATCCTGACCGTCAATGGTAAGGACTTGCCCGTAAAACTCAGTCTTGAGTGCGGGCTTGCCGTCCCGTACTTCACTGAGAGCCATGCGTGTTTGCAACGGAATGCCGCTCACGGTAGCCAGCCAATGGACTCCAAGCTGTTCGTTGTTGTCCCCCAACAAATAAACGCCTAGCGTGATGCCAGCAATGAGCCCCGCCTTATCCCATTCACCGCCGTTGGTGTAGCCTATGACGAATGCGTCAATGTCTGTCTGACTAGCCATGGACATGCTCCTCTTCAGCTTGATGGTGGAGTTCTTGTCACGGAAGTTGCCAATAGCCGGAATGTAGAACGAACTCAGGTTCTTGAGAACTACACCTTCCTCACCGTTGGCAACAAGTGATTCAAAGTAGGTCTTCTTGCCCCGCTCCCATTGCTTGGGAAGGCGTACGGAACGATCGAGCATGGGCATGCCTTGCATGAGCTCAAGCCTTTCCCTGAAGGGAATCTCCGTGATGATCTTCTCACGTTCAATGGGAAGGAAGTCGAACGCCACCAGCTCCATGGGAGCCGTAGTGCGTTGCGCAAGGTGGCTGTCGTGCACGTTAAGCTGAAGCATAGACGTTACAGCGTTCAAGCCCTTCCCGGTGAAGTTGCCGTCATTGAGCTCCACGAACCCGTCAGTGACCAGTTCGCAGTCCAATATGAACTCTTCCTTCCAATGACCAGCGAACTCCTTGAGCGTGCTCAGCTTGCCGTTGAGCGGAACAAGAAGCTTTTCAGTGTACTCCACCGGAAGCAGGGTAACAGTCGAGCGATTACGCCCAAAGGCTGAAAAGCCCTCATCGGGATGGTAGACCAGAACCATGCGGCAACCATCGAACTTCTCTTCGGCTACCCAACCATTGCCGTCGGAAATGACGGCCTCCTGCTCGTCCTGCTTGAGCTGGTCATAACGGTAAGCCAACTGAACGTCATGCAACTGATCACGCATGACGCGACCGAAGGTGATCTCCCGCTGTTCACGATAGTGTTCAGCGATGACCGCCTCCAAATCTCTGTTCAGGATCTTGCCGTTCTTACCTGTCCCTTCATACGGAACACGCAAGCCGAGCTCTTCGATTCTGTTGCACAACTGCGTAAACGTAGCCATTAGAACCTCCAAGCACTCGGAATGTAAGGTTGCTCCAACGGAGAAAGGATGCGACTGAAGTTGTTCTTGATGCTCTTGCCGTCGTCACGCACCCGGCAATACTTGTCGTATTCGCAGAACATATTCTGCATGTCATTGCCACGGAGCGGGAACTCCTTGCCGTCTACAGTGAGGACAGGGAAGGACGGAATACCGTTAATCGTAAGCCTCTTGAGCACGCTAGGCAGTTCAATCAGCTTAAGATGAGGCCAAACCCGTCTCATCCCGCGCTGGCATCCAATCCCCGGAACGATGAACTTCTCGTAGTCGAACATTAAGTGGTTGTAAGAGAAGTCCAAAGCGAACTGGTAAGCCAAGAAGTCCCCAAATCCCTCGTGACGGCGGAAGATTGCGTAGGTGTAACGCATGTCTGAAGAGTTGTAAGCCCTCTCCAGATCACCGCTGTCTTCCATGTGCTTCAGCGTCCTGAGGAACAGCTCCGTCCTTGTGGCACAACCGAACGTCCACGGCGGAGTCATCATGTAAGCGTTGTTGTATACCGTAACCCCGCAAGCGCGACGTGCTTCAACGAAGCTCTCAATGGCAGGAAGCGCGTTGTACGCATCGTACTTGTAATCCGGAAGGGATTCCCATGTCTCAATGCTGTTGAACAACCTGAACAGGAACATGCCCATGCGATGAGCGCGAGGGAACTCAAAGCGATTAGCCCTGTCGTCAATGATGTTCTTCACCATGTACTGCGAAACACGATCAAGGATGCGGTAGGCGTTGGTGAACTTCCACTTGTCAAGGATAGGATCCTCGGACACCAGCGCAGTACCATTGACGCGTGCGAGGAACCGCTCTTGCCTACGAATAGCGAACCCGTAAAAGTCCACCAGTCGCTTACTGGTAGGCAGGTACGGAGCCACCGGAAGGTCGTTAGCCTTGAACCAATCCATGCTCAATCCTTTATGTTAAGCTCTTCGAACGCCTCGAAGAGGTTGGTGTACACCATGTCATCGGACATGGGATTCAACAAGGAGTATACCCGCTTGTCATGCTGAGACGCGTCCCAATCGGGCTCACCAAAGAAGAACGAGCACTCCATGAAGCCAAGCGCGTCATCCGCCTTCGTAACAGCCAGATCAGGTGTCGCGTTGTACTTGTCAAAGATAGCACGCTGAATCCTGTCTTCGCACTGAAGGAACTCATAAGCGCACTTGAACGCCTCCCGGTTGCCTTCCTCAGCGACGTCCATGTATACCTTGACAGCTCGTCTCACCGCCGTAACAATGTGGTTCTTCATGGGACGGATGATGTCCCCTGTGTACGCCTCCACTGCATCATGCAACAGAACAGCCCTCAGGATGTCCGGAGCAGTGATACCCATGACATGCTTGGCATACGCCAGCGTAGCCAATGAATGCTGCCCCACACTATAATGGTAGGGGGTCGCGCCGTTGAAACGGCAGATGTGCGACAAGCTGTTGGCAATGTGCGCAAGGCTCAGGTTCGGTCCAAAGATCGCGTTCTTTGGATCATGGGTAGGTAAAGCCCAAAGATTGAAACGCTTGCGTTCAGTTGTAAAGACACCGGGATAACAAGGTTGCTGGCTCATTTGCGTCTCCTAATTGCGATTTCTAACAGCACCTGTTGCGAGATTTCAAGTGCCGCTGTCAGCATAACCTTCGCTCTGGAAGGGTTCAATGCCAACATGTTGATGAAGTTGTGTCCAGTTTTGAATATGATACTCAGTCGTTTTGGGTCATAGTCAAAGTCCTCTGGACAGTTGTCCTTGGGGCAGTCTGGCGAGAAGCATGTGCGAGCGGGACACGTCACGTGAGGAAGTTCCAAGTATGCAAGGATCACGCTCACTGGCATGTTCGTGCTGAACAGCCAAAGGATCTTACGTGCTTGACCTGCTGTACGAGCCTTGGAAAGGCAGTTGGTCAGGTGGCCTTCTCGTATGCAAGCCTCCTGATACCGTCGCTTCTCAGCTCGCTTGGCTTCGCCTTCAACCTTCCCTACAAGACGAGCCATTCGTCTCTTGTCCTCTGCTTCAAGGACTACGGTTCCGGCTTTTGCAGGTGCAGTTTCGCGCTTCACGGCCTTTCGGGAAATCATAAAATGCCTCCTCAACTGATCAGGGCTTCTGGATTTTGGCCTTTGTGTATAGTTTTCACCCCCTGCCGAGTTTTCGCAAAATTTCGAAGTAAGTTGTGCGATTTCAGTCGGTTACAACAAACATCCAATCCGCGACTGCTGTGTACTGCAAATGCAGTGGATTTTGTGCGGTTGCGCTGAATTGTAATTGCACCAAAAATGCACAAAAAGCAAGCATTTTCTTTCTCCTACAAGTTCAATGGGTTGCGCTGCGCAGGGATACCAATCCAGTTCTAGTCGGCTTCCCGTCAAAATTCCGATTTTGATTTGTTCAATGGTTTTGCACGCTTACTTGTTTTTTTCCGCCTTGAAAAAAATCCGCCAAATCCGCGTACAGTCAATTATTCCAGTGGGTTGCAGGTTGGAAACAGAGGGTTACATGACACTTCCGCGTGCTTCCCTCTCTGTGAGTAATTTTCAGAATCTTCACGTGAAAAAAGGATCGGTATCGCATGCGCATGAAATCCATTTTCTCTGTGCGCCGGTATTATGTGACCCGCTTGATCCCCCCCCCTCGGAAAAAGTAAAAACTCCTATATAATACTTGAGATCTTCAATGATTTCGAGGGGGTTACTGTTTTACGCTGATTTTACGCCTCCTCGGAAAAAAGGTGGGAAAGTACCTGTTTTTGAGAAGCCCTGACGGATTGAACTCACACATGAGAAAGTTTCTATTCTGAAAAACAGTGGGGTTTTTGGTCAACTCGCCCCGGTTCAGATAGATTAAGCTCTGGAAAATCCTAAAGCAAATCCGGTTCTTTCGGGGATGAATCTTAAAAATCTGTCGGGGTGTTTAATCCATTGAACCCGAACCGCGAAGGGCGGAGCCATTGACTTTCCGCCGCCCACGTCACGCCCTGTCGCCTCCCTACCATTAAAAGGGACGCTCCGGAACCGTCCTGTCCCACGCCACAAGCGCACCCCGCCGCTGTCGACTGCACCCGCCCGCCGGGGGGTCAAACGGCGTTCCGGCGTCGCCAGGTCAAGCTGTCCGTTGGAGCCAGCCGGAACCGCTTCCGCAAGTCCTACGATTGAAACGAAAAGTTGAAGCCTGAAAACTTTTTTGGAAAAAAGTCCCAAAATCCGAAAAAAGTGCTTGCTTTCTGTCTCGGAATCCGGCATAGTGTCTTCAACGGGAGGGACGGTTCCACCACGGTGGAAAGGAAGGCCGCCCTCGTGTAGGTGCAGTATTGCGCCGGGGCGGAGAGCCTCCCGTCAGAAACTACCTTTTAAGGAGACGCACATGAGCCAGACTGTTGCCCCCGCTTCCCGTCGTTCTCGTCGTACCCCCGTTGAACCTGTAGCCGCTCAGGAGAGCCCCATGTCCCAGATCGTCGTTGAAGACCTGACCGCTGAATCCGTTGCCCCCGTCACCTCCGCTGAACCCGAAACGACTGCCCCGAAGCGGGAAGTCTCTGAAGCGGCGAAGGCCGCTCTGAAGGAATACCAGGAAGCCTCCAAGAAGGCGAAGGCGTTCCTCGCTGAGGTGATCCTCGGCAAGCATCCCCAGCTCGTGCTCCCGAACGAAGTCCTGGACGCGATTCGTGTTCTGGTTCCCATCCGCAATGCCAAGCAGGGTCATGCCGCTCCTCGGAACCAGAAGCAGCAGGTTCTGGACAAGCTCCTCGATCTGTTCATGGCGAACGACGGCAAGGTCACTCTGATGCAGGTGTTCAAGGAGTTCCGCATGGGTGAAGGCGAAATGCGCGTCCGTATGCGCAACGCGATCCATGACCGCAAGCCCGAAGAGCGCATGTGGATCACCTATGACGCGGATACCGAGACCTACACCTTGGAAGAGGTTGGCGTGAACCCGCCCGCCGGATGGACTGGCACTCTTCCCAAGAACAAGTAAATCTCCTGTCTGATCCTACCTCCCTAAAAGCCCCATGTGTGCCTGCATGGGGCTTTTCTTA
>OGQI01000433.1_pt1 | contig 33710 bp, 30 predicted proteins | sample 1553171 | NCBI WGS metagenome assembly OGQI01 (sample SAMEA2579988, study PRJEB22360) | human gut metagenome | biome: human gut; feature: human-associated habitat; material: faeces | place: Denmark | collected 2008/2010
GAGCGCGAAAAACTGCTGCACATGGAGGACGAGCTGCACAAGCGCGTCATCGGGCAGGAGCAGGCCATCGCCGCCATCTCCGACGCCGTGCGCCGCTCGCGTGCCGGACTGAACGACCCCCGCAAACCGATCGGCTCGTTCATCTTCCTGGGTACGACGGGTGTAGGTAAGACCGAGCTGGCGAAGGCGCTGGCCGAGTTCCTCTTCAACGACGACAACATGCTGACCCGTATCGACATGAGCGAGTACCAGGAGCGTCATAGCGTATCGCGTCTGGTCGGTGCGCCTCCGGGATATGTCGGTTACGACGAGGGCGGACAACTGACCGAGGCTGTGCGGCGCAAGCCTTATTCGGTCGTGCTGCTCGATGAGATCGAGAAGGCGCATCCCGACGTGTTCAACATCTTGCTGCAGGTGCTCGACGACGGACGGCTGACCGATAACAAGGGGCGTACGGTCGATTTCCGCAATACGATCATCATCATGACCTCCAACATGGGGGCACAGGTCATTCAGGAGAATTTCGCTCCGGCTTTCGACGGCAATAAAATTTCGCCGGAAGTGGTCGAAAAGACGCGTCTGGAGGTGATCGAGCAGTTGAAGATGCAGCTCAAGCCCGAGTTCCTGAACCGTATCGACGAGATCGTGATGTTCGAGCCGCTGACGCACGAAGATATCGGGCGGATCGTCGATATTCAGATGAATATAGTCCGCAAACTGTTGAAGGAAAACAACATCGAGCTCGACTATACGAAGAAGGCGAAAGAGTGGATCGCCCGCATAGGTTACGATCCGTTGTATGGCGCACGTCCCGTCAAGCGTACGATTCAGCGTTATGTGGTGAACGATCTGTCGAAGCGGATTTTGGCGGGCGATGTCAATCGCGAGCATCCGATCGTCATCGATGCCGACGCCGATGGCCTGACCTTCAAGAACTAAAGGCGAAGCGCTTTTGTCAGGTAGATATTCGTATTCGTGAAAAATCCCCGCTGTTTTTACAGCGGGGATTTTTTATGGGACAGGTCGGTTTAGCGCACCGAAAATCCTTCATCGGCTTTCATCGGCACCGGTTTGTCGCGGTAGAAGCCGCTTTCGAGCTTGTCGCGGATGGCTTTGAACGCCTCGATCGTGAACTTCACGTCGTCGAGCGTGTGGGCTGCCGTCGGGATCAGGCGCAGGATGATTTCGCCTTTCGGGATCACCGGATAGACCACTACCGAGCAGAAGAGGTTGTGCTTCTCGCGCAGATCGACGATCAGGTTGGTCGCTTCGGGGATGCCGCCTTTCATATAGACGGGGGTTACGGGCGACTGGGTTACACCGATCTCGAATCCGTTCTCCTTCAGTCCGCCTTGCAGGGCACGGGTAATTTCCCAGAGCTTCTCCTGGTATTCGGGGTGCTTGCGGATCAGATCCAGACGCTTCAGCGCGCCGATGACCATCGGCATCGGGAGCGACTTGGCGTAGAGCTGCGAACGCATGTTGTAACGCAGCAGGTTGATAAGCCAGCGGGGACCGCAGACGAAAGCTCCGATGCCGGCCATCGACTTGGCGAAGGTGTTGAACAGCACATCCACACCGTCCACGACGCCGAAGTGAGCGGCCGTGCCCCGTCCGTGGGGACCCATCGTGCCGAAGCCGTGGGCGTCATCGACCAGCAGGCGGAAGTTGAAATCTTTCTTCATCGCCACGATCTCGTCCAGTTTGCCCAGGTCGCCCTTCATGCCGAATACGCCTTCGGTGATGACGAGTACGCCGCCGTTCTGCTGCTCCGCCAGTTCCGTGGCGTGTTTGAGTTGCAGGCGCAGCGACGCCATGTCGTTATGGCCGTATACGAAACGCTTGCCCTTGTGCATGCGCAGGCCGTCGATGATGCAAGCGTGTGCCTCGGCGTCATAGACCACCACGTCGCGCGGGGTGAGCAGGCAGTCGATGATCGAGATCATGCCCTGGTAGCCGAAGTTCAGCAGGAAGGCGTCGGGTTTGCCGACGAACTCTGCCAGTTCGCGCTCCAACTGTTCGTGGTATTTGGTCTGACCACTCATCATGCGGGCGCCCATCGGGGCTGCCATGCCGAATTCGGCGGCACCTTTGGCGTCGGCTTCGCGCACTTCGGGGTGATTGGCCAGGCCCAGGTAGTTGTTCAGGCTCCAGTTCAGCATCTTCTGTCCCCGGAAGGTCATGTGGGGACCGATTTCTCCTTCGAGTTTGGGGAATGCGAAGTACCCGTGAGCATAGCCCATGTACATACCGATAGGGCCTCCGGCATTCTTTTCGAGGCGTTCAAAAATATCTACCATACGAGTTCGTTATTTGATTTTAAGATTATGCGTTTCAGTACTCCACAAAAGTAAAAATAATTGTCGGGATGTTCAAACCTCCCGGATTCTTTTCGTGAAAAGTAGTATAAATACTTACTGTTTGTCACCGGATAAGCGGTATTGTATTTGTCCAGGCATCCCGTTTTCCCGGTCGTTGTTTTCGTGGTTTCATGTATTTCTTTAGTATAGATTTCCTGCGCTGTTCTTCGGTCGTCTTTTTGAGTTCTTCTTTATGGGCATCGTCCCGTGTTTTTTATCGCTTGTCCCGTTTCTGAATTCAGGTGAAGAGATGGAGGTATATGTTCCCAAATAACGATAAACTTTTCGTCGGGTCAATCTTGATTTTCCGGAACTTTCGTGCGAAATTTGTCCGTACAATACCCCGCGTGGTGTTCGTATTTGAAAAACATTTTCTAACTTTGTCCTGCCTGCCCGTATGGGCGGCGACATATTAGTTTAGTGAAAGTGTTTCGCTAATCCTTGGCAGGAAATCTGGTAAATTTCAAAGTACAAGGATAGGCAATACGACACTCATCACCGTGCATAGTTATATATCATTATCCAGATATAGACTATTCGGTGTGGGGTATTGTTTATTTGTACTTGGGCTTACCAGAGCCTCCTGCCAGATAAACGAACGACTCCACACTTTCTTTTTATCCGTAACCCATCGTAGTAGGAGTCGATACGGTACAAATCTTATTTTTATGAAACAAAAAGCTTTTGCCTGGGGATTCATTTTCTTTTTTGTCGTCACATTTATTGCGCTTTGGGGGGATGATGGATTTTCATCAATAGACATTTGGGGATTTGTTCTTGTATGTATTCCATGCGGTTTTGTCGGTTTTTTAGGCGGTGCTATTGCGATGGTAATGGTTAAAAATAAAAGGAAAGAAGACGAGGAATAATTTATCTGCCTATAATTGATCGAAGCGGAAATTAAATTACAGGAATCGTAGAAAAGATGAATTTATGAAAAAAATACTACCTATTATTTGCTTGGCCTGGTTGCTGTTGTCGTGTAACAGCGAACAAAAATACAGGCAGTTGGCTGAAGAGTTTTTGAAAGATATTCCTTCCGAAAGGGTCATAGCTACATTTACGGATGTGGATCGGCATTGTATTTTTTACATTGAAGAGGCTGAGTTCGATGAGGGAAAAACCTTTTTGGTAGAAGGTGATGCCGGAGGGGATAAATACCATAATATTATAAAGTATGATCTTAAAACAAAAGAGTATTCAAGAATATTACGGAACGATAATACGGAATTGACTGCAGGTTTGGAGGATGCCGCCGAATTCGCTGTAATCGACCATTTTGAAGCTAACAGCAATTTTATTTTGATTGCTTCCACGATCAGATATGCCCACTTGTTTGGTCGGTATTCTTATGATGAACTCGCTTTATATAATGTAGATGAAAACCGATGGCATTATCTTGGCGGATTTCCGAGTTCGGATATACAAATGACGGAAGAGAGAATATGGTGCCGTTCAGAATATTTCCCGTTTGTTTACAGTGATTATTTCGGGCCTTTGAAATGGGTAAAAGTATTCGATATGAATGGGGATTGCATTGAAAATTATGTGTATGACGAGTTATCCCAGAAATCTTATGATGCTCACAGGTTGATAGAGAATGAAGATGTCGATTATGCGAACGAGCTGTTTGGGGAAAATTTCGAGTCCTATATGAAGGGAATTACCTATTCGGCCGATAACCTTATTGAAGAGCATAGTAAGAATCCTGTGGTTTTCGATAACACCTATGACGGTCAGGAGATGCTGATTTTGGGGATTGTCGCTAATCTGGTGAGGGACGAGGAGCGGGATTGGAAGTGGATGCTTATCGACTGGGTGACTGTTACTCACTACTATTATTATATCGAGTTGCGGGGAGAAGATCACTTTTTCGACACCTTGACTTTTAAAGTGGAGAGTGAAGATGAACTCGCGAAGGTCAATAAAGGAGAAGGGGCGTTCATCCGGGCTAAATACAAAGAAGGCCGGTTCGTGGATTGCAAGGTGGTGGACCAGAAAATCAGGGAGGAATATATGGAACAATACAAGGAATATCTGCGTCAGCAAAGAGGGGATTCTTTGTAAGGATCGCAGCTTATCGGTGTTAGGACGATTTATGCTCGGTAGCCTGCGATGTCGAGTCTTTGCAAATTTACCGTTGCGGTTTGCGATCGGAGCTGTATATCCGATTCTATCTTGTGGACGGGGAGGCAGAGCCAATGGGTGCGGATTTTTTCCTCTGCCTCTTCTTTTCCGAGAAGGGCCCGGAGCGAAATATCTGCCTTTGTCTTATCGGTAAGTGAATGCGCATATAAAAATTCAGCCGGACTTCTTTACAAGTCCGGCTGAATCGGAAAAATACTTTTATACAAGAAAAATTCGCTTAATTGATGTTTTTACGGTCGGGAACCGTATTGGGCGATGCAGCTTCCATGTCGGTTTGCAGCTTGACCATCTGAATGGCCGCCGCTGCCGCTTCATTGCCCTTGTTCCCGTATTTTCCGCCCGCCCGGTCGAATGCCTGTTGCTGGTCGTTCACCGTCAGGATACCGAATGCTACAGGCATATTCCACTGTATCTGCAACTGGGTGATACCCTGTGTCACGCCCTGGCAGATGAAATCGAAATGGCGGGTTTCACCCTGAACGACGCAGCCCAGAGCGATCACCGCATCCACGTCCGTATATTCGGCGAAAAACTGGGTCCCGAGAGTCAGCTCGAAAGTGCCGGGGACATATTTGATCTGAATATTCAGGTCGCTGCATCCGGCGCTGCGGAGGGTTTGGACCGCTCCTTCGAGCAGGGCTTCCGTGATTTCCCGGTTCCACTCCGCTACGACGATGCCGAACTTCATATCGGCTGCCGACGGCAGCGGGGCGTCCAACTGCGAAAGGTTGTGATGCTTGGTTGACATGCTTGGATTCGGGTGTTTCGCGTTATTGCTGGATCGTGCCCATCAGTTTTTCTGCATTCTGTGCTTCGGCCGATGCAGGGAATTCGTTTTGAATCCGCTGGGCGAATCCGAGCGCCTGCTCTTTGTTGCCCATGGCATTGGCTGCCAGAGCCGCTTTACGCAGGTACATCGGGGCCGTCAGGTTGTTGTCCGAAACCTTGGCTGCCTTCTCGAACAGTTTGATCGCTGCGGCATAATCGCCCTTCTCGACGGCGATATCGCCCTGCAGACCTATGTTCTGGGCATTGACGATCTCTGCGGGAATGCCTTTGGCCGGTTTGTATTTTGCCAGGTAGGCGGCCGCGTTGTCCAGGTCGCCCAAACGCAGGTAGCAGATGCCGGCATAGTGCTTGGCCAGGTTGCCCGCACGCGTGGAACCGTACTGGTCGATGACATCGAGGAAGCCGGGGCCGTTGGCATCGCCTTCGAGAGCCAGCTGGTATTCGGGCGTGGTCGATTCGAACCGGTACTGGGCCTGAGCGATCATCTCGGCCGCCTTACGCTCGCGGGGCTGCGAGATCAACTGTCGATAGCCGAAGATGGCTGCGGCGAGTACGAAGAGGGCCAGCAGCGCGATGATCATCGATTTGCTGTTTTTCTCGAAAAACATCTCGGTTTTATTCATCGCTGTGCCGAGTGCTTCCTGCTCGTTTTGCTTTGTCATAGAAATATGCAGTTTTAGTTTGAATTTTCGCTTCTAACGTGCAAAAATACATTTTTTCTTTGAATAATGCCAATATCTGCCGAGAATTGTAGAGCCGCCACGAAGAAAAAAGATGAATTTCACCGGATGATGACCGCATTGACCAGTCGGATTTTCGAGCGGCGGTTGATTTCGGCGCCCAAGGCTTCGCGCTGGTAGAAAAGTTCGTTGCGCAGAATGCTCGAACGGATGCGGACGTGCAGAATGTGATTTTCGAGCCGCAGCTCGGTGGTTTCGGCGTCGGCTGCCGGACCGACGATCTCGCGCCAGGTGTCGCGCAGCCGTCCTTCGGCGACTTTGGCGGCGACGTAAGGACGCTGGAAAAATTCGTCGAGCAGTTCGCCGACGGTGACCGTCTTGCTTCGTTTCATCGCACGATTCCTCCGTTTTCGACCGTGAAGAGCGAGTAGTCGTCACCTGTTTTGTCCAGAATGGTGCGCAGACGCGTCGGGTTGCAGTCGGTGATGAAGATCTGTCCGAAACCGTCGTCCCCGACCAGCCGGATGAGCTGTTCGACCCGCCCGGCGTCGAGTTTGTCGAAGAGGTCGTCCAGCAGCAGGATCGGTTTTTCCCCTTTGGCTTGGGCGACCAGGGCATATTGGGCGAGTTTGAGAGCGATCAGAAACGATTTTTGCTGTCCCTGCGAACCGTATTTGCGCAGGGGATAGCCGCCGATGCGGAGTACCAGGTCGTCGCGGTGGATGCCCGCAGTGGTGAATCCGTTGACGAAATCCTTTTCCCGGGACTTGAGCAGCAACTCTTCGAAGGGGGTGTCGTTCAGCTCCGAGCGGTATTCGAGCGTCACCTGTTCGCGGTCGCTGGAGAGGTGGCGGTAGTATCGGGCGACTTCGGGTTCGAGCAGAGCTGCGATTTCGCTGCGTTTGCGGTGGATGATGCCTCCCTGTTCGACCAGCTGACGGTCGTATATGCAGAGCATCTGTTCGTCCCGCGAGATTTTGAGCAGGCGGTTGCGTTCGCCCAATACGGCGTTGTAGCGTACCAGAGCCTGCAGATAAGCACGGTCCAACTGGGAGATAAAACCGTTCAGGTAGCGGCGGCGTTCGTCGGCGGCATCGCTGATGAGCATCGTGTCGGCCGGGGAGACGATCACCACCGGGATCAATCCCACGTGGTCCGAGAGTCGTTCGTACTCCTTGCCGTTGCGCTTGAGGGTTTTGCCTCCTTTGCGGGCGAAGGCGCACACGACGCTCTCGCTGCGGCCTTCGTCGGTGAGGTACTGGCCGTCGAGCAGGAAGAAGTCGCTGCCGTGGCGCATGTTCTGCCCGTCGGTCATCGCCAGCGACGACTTGCACATCGAAAGGAAATAGACCGCGTCGATCACGTTGGTTTTGCCCGCTCCGTTGTCGCCCACGAAGCAGTTGATGCCGGGCCGGAATTCGAGATTCTCTTCCCGGATGTTCTTGAAATTGATGAGCGACAGTTTTTTCAGGTACATGAGTGCGTTTTTTCGTCGATGCCGGTATGAGCGGGGACGATTTCGTGTTTATGCGTGCGGTGTTCGTACATTTGGGTTTCGGTCCGGACAATACCTCATATGCGAGGCGAGTCGTGCAGGGTCTTTCTGCGGAGTTGGTACGCTATGTTCCCGACCGTGCATTGCTCCGAAGCGTGAATTTCTCCGTGATCGGATTCTCCTTGCGTCAGTTTGACGCGGCCGCCTTCGTCGTCCGGGGCCGCAGCCATTTGCAAAGGTAGCGATTTTTTTGTTTTTGCCGATCGATATTTCCGGATTCCGCGAAGGAGGGGGGCATGCGGGGGCGGTCTTTCTTTCGGGCGATCCGACGAAAAAGGCCGATCTGTACGATCGGCCTTTTCGATTGAAACGGAGGCTGGGGATTACTCCTCTGCGGTTACCGTAAATTTGATCGTCGCTTTGACATCGCGGTGGATCTTGGCGACGGCCTCGTATTCGCCGAGGGTCTTGATGTTCTCCACGGCGATGGTCTTACGGTCGATTTCGATTCCTTTGGCAGCCAAAGCCTCGGCGAGGTCGGCAGCGGTGATCGCACCGAAGATGCGTCCCTCCTCTGCCTTGGCAGCGATTACCAGCGGCAGGTTGGCGATCTTCTCGGCCAGAGCCTGTGCGTCGGCCAGGATCTTGGCATCCTTGTGGGCACGCTGCTTGAGGTTCTCCGCGAGGATCTTCTTCGCGGCTGCGGTAGCTGCCTTCGCGTAACCCTGGGGGATCAGGTAGTTATTTGCGTAACCGGGTTTTACGTTCACGATGTCGTTGGCGTAACCCAGATTCTCGATATCCTTGATAAGAATTACTTCCATGTTCTCTCCTCCTCTTTATTATTTCATACAATCGGTTACGAAGGGCAGGATCGCGAGGTGGCGGGCACGTTTCACGGCCTGCGCTACCTTCTTCTGGAACTTCTGCGAAGTACCCGTCAGGCGGCGGGGCAGAATCTTGCCCTGCTCGTTGAGGAACTTCTTGAGGAACTCGCCGTCCTTGTAATCCACGTACTTGATGCCGAGTTTCTTGAAACGGCAGTACTTCTTTTTCTTGACGTCAACCGAAACGGGGTTGAGGTATCTGATTTCAGACTGGTTGTTGTTTTCCTGTGCCATGGTTTACTCCTCCTGCTTGTTAGAAAGTTTCGCACGACGTTTCTCCGAGTACTCTACGGCGAATTTGTCCTGCTTGAAAGTTAAGAAACGGATGATCCGCTCGTCGCGGCGATACTGCGTTTCGAGGGTGTTGACGATCGAGCCTTCACCGGTGAACTCAATCAGGAAGTAGAATCCGGTGGTCTTCTTCTGAATCGGGTAGGCGAGCTTCTTCAAGCCCCAGGCCTCGCTGTTCACAATCTGACCGCCGTTTTCGGTAATTACACCCTGGAATTTGTCAGCGACCTCCTTGACCTGTGCATCGGAAAGGACCGGCGTGACAATGAAAACGGTTTCGTAATTGTTCATAATCGTTTGTTAATTAGATTAATATGCATTTAGCGGATGCAAAGGTACAAAAAATAATGTAAAAATCGTCTTGCGAGGCCTCTTTTTTATTTATCGCCGGCAGGATTTATTTATATATATTGGTATATTTTCGGTGCCGCTGCCGCCTGGCTGTTTGCCGACTGGGACTGTCGGGGCCGGGGCGTTCGGTCGGAAGGAGGGCGGAGCGTGCCGTTTGTCTGGTGTGTCCGGTGCGAGCCGAGTTTTGCGCGGACTCCGGGGAAAATTTTTCTTCCGGAAGGGGACAAAACAACGGGATTCCTTCGACAGGAATCCCGTGAAATAGGTGTGTATGCGGTCGGAGTTACTTCCGAATGGAATCGATGACCTGACAGATGCGGTCGAAGACTTCATCCATGGTGCCCAAACCGTTGATGTCGGCGAATTTTCCCTGTTTGGCGTAAAAGTCCGCGACGACGGCCGTCTGTTCGTGATATACTTTGATACGGTCGCGGATCACCTCCTCCGAAGCGTCGTCCGCTCGCCCGGACTCTTTGCCCCGGAGCAGGATGCGTTTTACCAGCTCCTCTTCGGGAACGTCCATGTAGATCATGACATCGACCTTCAACCCCTGTTCGGACAGCATGCGGTCGAACTCCTCGGCCTGGTGCGTCGTGCGGGGAAAGCCGTCGAAAATGTTGCCTTTCGCGTGTTTGTGCGCCGCGATGTAGTCGGCGATCATGTCGATCACCACCTGGTCGGGGGCGAGTCTGCCCGTGGTGATATAGGACTCCATCTCTTTGCCGAGTTTCGTTCCCCGGGCGATTTCTTCCCGAATTACGTTGCCGGTCGATACGTGATCGATTCCGTATTTCTCTTTGAGCCGCGCCGCCTGCGTTCCCTTGCCGCATCCCGGGGCCCCGAATAAAACAATGTTCAGCATCGGTTAAGAATTTTTTAACGCTAACAAATATAATCTTTTTTTGTCAAAACGACAAAGTTTCGGTATTTTTGTAAGATATAGCGCAGATTTTTCGAATTTCGCTGCGACGATAACCCGCACGGGAAGAGAATCCGTATGCGGGAGGTACATACGATTATAAACAATATTCCTATGGCTGATAAAAAACCTACCGAGATCGCCTCGCTCGGCGAATTCGGGCTGATCGACCACCTGACGGATTCTTTTTCCGTGCGCAATGCCTCGACGCTTCGGGGAGTGGGCGACGATGCCGCCGTGATTGCGGCGGGGGCGGACGAGGTGACGCTCTGCACCACCGATCTGCTGCTCGAAGGGGTCGATTTCGACCTGACCTATTTCCCCCTCAAGCATCTGGGCTACAAGGCTGTCGTCGTGGCCGTCAGCGACCTGCTGGCGATGAATGGGCGTCCCGAGCAGTTGCTCGTGTCGCTCGGTGTGTCGTCCAAGATTTCGGTGGAGGCGCTGGACGACCTCTATGCGGGGATTCGATTCGCTTGCGAGGAGATGGAGGTCGATCTGGTCGGCGGCGATACGAAGGCTTCGGTGACCGGGCTGGCTATTCACGTGACGGCGCTCGGACGGGCCCGCAAGGAGGAGGTAGTTTATCGCGGCGGCGCCAAGCTTCACGACCTGATCTGTATTACGGGCAACCTGGGGGCAGCCTACATGGGACTGCAACTGCTCGAACGCGAGAAGCGGGTGTTGCGGGGGGTGAAAGATCCCGAACCCGAGTTCAAAGGAAACGAATATCTGCTGCAACGCTACCTCAAGCCTGCCGCCCGCAAGGATATCGTCGAGCTGTTGGCCGAGGAGAAGATCGTCCCTACGTCGATGATCGACCTTTCGGACGGTTTGGCGAGCGACCTGCTTCAGATTTGTAAAGCCTCGAAATGCGGAGCCCGCATTTACCTCGACCGGATCCCTATCGCCCGTCAGACGACGGCTTTCGCTGAGGAGATTCATACCGATCCCGTCGTGGCGGCGCTCAACGGCGGCGAGGATTACGAGTTGTTGTTCACCGTGCCGCTGGCCCTGCAAGAGCGGGTGATGCGCATGGGCGGGGTCGATGTGATCGGACATATTACGGCGGAAAATACGGGTGCCTACCTCGTAACGCCCGACGGCGGCGAGATCCGGCTCAAAGCCCAGGGATTTCGGGATAAGGAGTAGGGCTATTTCCGCAGGCCCAGATGCGATAACAGGGATCGGAAACCCGTTTTGATGCGGCGGGGCAGGTTGAACCCTTGTCGCAGCATAACGGCTCCGCAGAGAATCTGGGGATTCCACTGGCGCAGTTCGGCATAGCGGACCAGTACGACCGAGAGGGCCGGAGGCGGAAGGTTGTCCAGATGTTTGAAAACCTCTACACAGTCGTTGCGTGTCAGGTGGCGGCAAAACCGGATGCGGTTGATGTCGATCAGTGCGAATCGGTATTTTTCGCCGGATTTGTAAAAGAATACGTTGCCCGGGTTCATGTCGAGGTTGAACACTCCCTTTTCGTGCATTTCGACGATGAAAGCCGCGAAATCCTCCAGAATTTTGCGGGATTCTTCATCTCCTTCCTGCAGGGTACTCAGCAACGGGTGGGCGATGAATTCCGAAAGAAAATACCCCGTGTGGAACAGACCGTGACGTGAGATTTCCAGGTAAGCGACCGGGGCGGCGGTTTCGAATCCCAACTGTTGTAACCGCAAGGCGTATTCGTAGGCCCGACGGGCTTTGCTTTTGCGGAAAAGAGTGTAGGCGAATTGGTTGAGGCGGGTCGGGCGTTTATACTGTTTCAGGACGAAAATCCGACCTCCTGCCAGCTCGATTTTGCGGACCGTATTACGCCGGTCGCAGTAAGTTTCCAGGATGCGATAGTCGCCCGCAGGGATTTTTCGGATCTCTTGCTGCAAGTATGCGTATGTCGGCGACAGGACGATTTTCGGATTTTGAAACATACGTCAAAGTTCGGGGTAAAGCATCGCCGGAGCAAGGCCCAAAATGCAGTAAAGCTATTCAAAAAGTAGGATTTCCGTAAAGCGATACAAATAACGAAGAGCCGTCAAATTTTGACGGCTCTTAAATTTAAGCATTGGATAACAGTCCCTTACAAGGCGTTTACATGCATCTGCAACGAACTTTTCAGGTTGCCGGCTTTGTTCTTGTGCGCGATATTGTGCTTGGCCAGCTTGTCCAGCATCGAAGTAACCTTCGGGAGAAGTGCCTCGGCCGCACTCTTGTCCGTCGTGTTGCGGAGTGCTTTCACGGCGTTTCGTGCCGTCTTGTGGAAAAGACGGTTGTGTGCGCGCTTGGCTACAGTCTGACGAATTCTCTTCTCGGATGACTTATGGTTTGCCATAATCGTTAATTTTTATTTTTAATTTTTTTCGTTCTTTAGTTTTACGGCGACATATGTTGAAATGACGCCTTGTTCGTGACGGCCTTGGCCGCCTGCGGAATAGGCCGAAACCCGCTTCCTTCGTTGTAGTTTCCCCGTCAGCGCCCTGAAAACACAACATACGGCCTTACCGGCCGTCGTTATGCGCTTAAAACGCTGTCGTGTAGCCCATAGCAGAGTCGAACTGCTCTTTCAAGAATGAAAATCTTGCGTCCTAACCGATAGACGAATGGGCCTCCTGTGCTATCCGTTTTCCCTCGATCGGGAAACCTTTAGCGGTGCAAAGGTAAACAAAAAAGTTTTCTATGCAAAAAAAATATGGGAATATCTGCTTTTTTTCGATACGCGATATGAAAAAAACAGGAATATGCCGGCCGTCTATGAATTATTATATAATAAGGTAAGATAATATACGACTATATGACACCATTATCCGACGATCGCGGGATCTAATCCGAAGGTGTTTACTTGCGACCTGTTTCCACGTTTATAATCCCTTTCCCTCGGAAGGTTGGGGGCCTGCGCTTCCAAAGAGGGATAATCACGCAAGGTAAGATTGATGTTGAGAACTTTTTTAGGCCGAAAGGAGCGTACTTTGACATTGTAAGAATGGAATAACGGGAGATTTTAAGCCGGTTTTTTGCCGAAGAGTGAAAAAATATTTGCTTTTCATTTTTTTGTAAGGCAAAAGTTCGTATATTTGCACTCCGAAAGAGTTCGGGGTGTAGCTCAGCCCGGTTTAGAGTACGCGTCTGGGGGGCGTGTGGTCGCAAGTTCGAATCTTGTCACCCCGACTGATGAAAAGGCTTGGTAATCTGATGATTGCCGAGCCTTTTTCGTTTATGTGCTCCGAGCGGAAGTAGGGGGCGCTGGGGACGCGAAAAGCCAATCGAGAAGTCTGCCAAAATTCAATAAAATGACGATTCCGGCTTTTTATCGGGGCCAGTTTTCAAAGCGGGCGATATTTGTCGTATTCTTTATTTTCAAAGACGGTTATCGCGAAGGTATGGGGTTTATTCGGGGATTGTAGATCCCTGTTTCGGGGCTTGATGTCTTGGCAGAACTCCGGTATATTTCCCTTTTCGGGATGTACTCTGAATGATAAGTGCGTGGTAATTTGTGTATTATAAAAAAAGCCTTCCGAAGAAGGCCTTTTCGGGTGGAAGATGGGGCTCGAACCCACGACTTTCGGAACCACAATCCGACGCTCTAACCGACTGAGCTACATCCACCATATCGGTCGATACCGAAGATCAACCGGAGTGCAAAGATAATAGGTTTTTTTCGTCCGTGCAAAAAAACGGCGAAATTCTTTTCGGATTCTGTGCGTACGGCCCTCTCTGGCGGTATCGACGAGGCGGAAACGTACGGTGTCAGGATGATGTATCTGCCGTTTTGTCAAAATGACAGTCTTGTTGCCCGATTTGTCAGACTTTTCTGTCAAAAATCGTTTGGCATATCTCTTGTTGGAGTTATCGTCGCAAATGCGAAGTTGAAAAACTGTTAAATATAACTTATAACAATTAAAATCATACCACTATGAACGTAAAACCATTATCAGACCGCGTGTTGATCCTGCCCAACCCGGCGGAAGAGAAAACGGCCGGAGGTTTGATCATTCCCGATACGGCGAAGGAGAAACCGCTGGCAGGCAAAGTAATCGCCGTTGGTCCCGGTACTTCGGAAATCAAGATGGAAGTCAAAGTCGGCGATCAGGTGCTTTACGGCAAGTATGCCGGTCAGGAGATCAACGTCGATGGCACGGATTACCTGATTATGAAGCAGCAGGATATTCTGGCTATCATTTAATTAGTTCGGTTGGATTAAAAAAATTACGATTATGGCAAAAGAGATAAAATACAACGTGGAAGCCCGTGAGCTTCTCAAGGAGGGCGTGGACGCTTTGTCGAACGCTGTGAAGGTAACGCTCGGTCCCAAAGGACGCAACGTAATCATCGACAAGAAGTTCGGTGCTCCCCAGGTGACCAAGGACGGTGTGACCGTCGCCAAGGAGGTGGAGCTGGAGGACGCGATTCCCAACATGGGCGCCCAGATGGTCAAGGAGGTCGCTTCGAAGACCAACGACGATGCCGGCGACGGCACGACGACCGCAACCGTGCTGGCGCAGGCGATGATCGGCGTGGGACTGAAGAACGTGACCGCCGGAGCCAATCCGATGGACCTCAAACGCGGTATCGACAAGGCTGTCGGTGTGGTCGTGGATTCACTCAAGAAGCAGAGCCAGACCGTAGGCACCGATTTCGCGAAGATCGAGCAGGTCGCTACGATTTCCGCCAATAACGACGGTACCATCGGCAAGCTGATCGCCGAGGCGATGGGCAAGGTCAATAAGGAGGGTGTCATCACCGTCGAGGAGGCCAAGGGTACCGAAACCCATGTGGATGTGGTCGAGGGTATGCAGTTCGACCGTGGCTATATCTCGGCCTACTTCATCACCGATACCGAGAAGATGGAGGCGCAGTTGGACAAACCCTATATCTTGATTACCGATAAGAAGATCTCGACGATGAAGGAGCTGATGGGTGTGCTCGAGCCGGTGGCTCAGAGCGGACGCTCGCTGCTGATTATCGCCGAAGATGTGGATGGCGAGGCACTTTCCGCACTGGTTGTCAATAAGCTGCGCGGTACGTTGAAGATCGCCGCTTGCAAGGCTCCGGGCTTCGGCGACCGCCGCAAGGAGATGCTCGAAGATATCGCCGTGCTGACGGGTGCCACGGTCATTTCGACCGACAAGGGTATGAAGATCGAGGACGCGAACCTCTCGGTGCTGGGTACGGCGGAGAAGGTTACGCTCAACAAGGAGAATACGACGATTGTCGATGGCGCCGGTTCGAAGGACGCTATCGCTGCCCGTGTGGCGCAGATCCGCGCCGGTATCGAAGCCGCTACGTCGGATTACGACAAGGAGAAACTTCAGGAACGTTTGGCTAAACTGGCCGGCGGTGTGGCTGTGCTGTACGTCGGCGCTGCGACCGAGGTCGAGATGAAAGAGAAGAAAGACCGTGTGGACGATGCGTTGGCTGCGACCCGTGCTGCCGTCGAGGAAGGTATCGTGCCGGGCGGCGGTGTCGCTTACATCCGTGCGGTGGAGGCTTTGGAGACGCTCAAGGGCGACAACGAAGACCAGACGACCGGTATCCAGATCGTAAAACGCGCTATCGAAGAGCCGCTGCGTCAGATCGTGACGAATGCCGGCGGCGAGGGTTCGGTGGTTGTCAATAAGGTGAAGGAGGGCAAAGGCGCCTTCGGTTACAACGCCCGCGACGACCGTTATGAGGACCTGCTCAAAGCGGGTATCATCGACCCGACCAAGGTTTCGCGTGTGGCGTTGGAGAATGCGGCTTCGATCGCTTCGATGTTCCTTACCACGGAGTGTGTATTGGCCGAGAAGAAGTCGGACGCTCCCGCAATGCCTGCAATGCCGGGCGGCGGCATGGGCGGTATGATGTAGTCCATCGCTTCTCTTATGAAAAGCTCCCGGAATCGCATTTGCGATTCCGGGAACTTTTTTATTCCGGGCTGTCGTGCATGAAGTCCGGAGAGCCGTTTTCAGGGCGGCGGGCGTTCTGCGGTTCATACGAATACGACGCTGCCTGCTGTTGGAAAGACATACGGAAAGGGCTCGGGGAAATTCCGGTGGCTTTTATACACGACTGATGCGGTCGTGATCCGTAACTTGTCTGCCGGAAAACGGAGGGAATGTGGAACTTTTTATTTCCGGGAGCGTCAGAGGCCGCCGTCGGCCACCCACGAACCGGTGGGGTTGTCATTGCGCAGAGCGAGCATTATTTTTTCGATGCGGCCATCGGACATTTTCACTCGGCAGGGAACGAATACTCCCGCGTACTGTCCCGAACGGAAGGCCGGCTGTGTTTCGAGGAGGCGGCAGCCTGCATATCGTTCCTTCATAAGGTCGAGCGGATAATAAACGAGTCCTTCGGCGAGTATTTCCGTATCCCACGTCTGCATGGCGGCGAAGAGCTTGCGGGCCGCCTCTTCCGGTGCAATGGCTGCGAAGTGTACGCCGCCGACCGGTTTGGTGAGGTCGATCCATTCGATGCCGTCGTAAGCCCGAAAGAGGGTGTCGGACAGCGGTATGTCGTAAACGATGCGTTGCAATTCGGCGATGGTTACGGGTGTTTTGCCGTCGGTCTGCTCGATTTTCAGCCCGATAAGCCGTCCGGTCGTCCGATCGAAGCGGTATTCGCGTCGGGTGTCGGATTCGTCGATCGAGGTTCCCGACAGGTAGTCGTTGCTGAAATCCCCTTCGGCCGGCGCTTCGACGGTCAGCGTGATCGTTTCCGGTCCGACTTGCTTGCTGTAACTTGCGTTCCGGCGCTCGGCGAAGTTGAGCTCTTCCCGCAGCAGCAGGGTGTAGGGGTCGAGCAGGGTGGCGAAATCTTCGATTGCGCCGCTACCGGGACGCATGATGAAGCCCGAGTTTATCTCAGGACTCCACATCAGGATCCGTTCCCCGTCGCTCAGGGCGATCCGTCCTGCTTTTTCCAGCCGCCAGCGGCCTGAACCCGGTTCCACCCACATACGGTGGGGGACAAAGGGGACTTCGGCATCGATGTAGCTGAAATTTTCCTGGGGAAGAGTGCGGACATTCATTTCGAGGCGGAACGAACGGCTTTTGTCGAGTTGAGCGGCAGCATCGCGGAAGATACGTCCTGCGGCGTGGGCCCGATAGCGGCCGACGGGATCGAAGACGAGCAGTACGAGGGCGATGAGGGCTGCGGCGCTCAACGTCGCGGACAGCGGCCGGAGCCACAATCGCCGAGGCCGTGCCGGAGCGGTCGTTCGTGCGGTTGCCGGCGTATTTTCGGCTTGTGCGGCGGTTTTCAGAATGCGGGCTTTCAGACCGGCCGGAGCCTGCACTTCGACGCGGGGAGCGACGGCGTTGAAGGCTGCTTTCGTTTGGCGGTAGAATTCGGCGCAGGCGGGACACGTTTCGAGATGTTCCAACATTTCGCGGCGAACCTCTGCGGGGGTATTGTCATCGAACAGCAGTTCGATTCGGTTTTCAAAATCGGTGCATTTCATGGCGGATGATTTTTAGTGGTTGATGAGTTTGCGGAGCTTGCCGATCCCGTAACGGAAACGGGATTTGACGGTCGCCTCGGTGGTGCCGGTGATCTCGGCGATCCGGGCGAAAGTCAGGGAGTCGGAGGTTTTCAGGCGGATCACTTCGGCCTGTTCTTCCGGGAGGGTTGCGAGCAGCCCGGCGATTCGTTCGTATTCTTCGCGGAGTTCCTGATCGCCGGAGTCGTCCGCAAGTGCGGCGGCCCGTTCGGTCGGCAGCGTCGCATTGCGCCGGTGGCGGTGGTAGTCGCAGCAGCGGTTGGCGATCGCCCGCCAGAGGTAGCGCTCCACGTCGTCGATGCGGTCGAGGTTGCAATCCGAGTGGAAGAGCCGCAGCAGGACGTCCTGCACGATGTCTTCCGCATCGGCCTGCGATCCCGTGCGGATATAGGCGAAGCGGTAAAGGGAATCCTGTCGCCGATCGACGATCCGCTCGAGGAGTTTCAGTTTCGTTTCTTGCATATTCTGTCTGTTTTAACGACGCGTCTATTCATAAGACGTACCCGCTGCGAAAAAGATTTAACCGAAGCGTAAAAAAACGGCGTATGCCGATATATTTTTGTTTGCCGGCGTCGGATGGAAGGGTTTGCTGCGGATTTTGCGGAACGGGAATTTCCATAAAGGATATGGCAACCCGTTACGGAAGGATTTCCGATGGCGAAATGCCTGCACTGTAGGTTTCGACGGGAAATCCATTGCCCGGCTCTGCAGGTCGGTAAAGTTCGTACTCTCTTGCGTGAGAGAGCAATCAGCTTTGTAAAGGTATTGACAGATCGGGAATAGCGGCGGTCGGATCGTTCGATTCGTGAAAATGATCGTGTGCCGACGTATCTGTTATTTGTCCAGTAGGATACGGGCTTGTGCGAGTGCGGCTTCCGTGATTTGGCTGCCCGATAGCATTTTGGCGATTTCGGTAATCCGCTCCTCCGGGTCGAGGCGGCGGATATGGGATCCTTCGGCGTCTTTGTAAACCACGAAGTGAGTGTCGCTCTTCGAAGCGACCTGCGGCAGGTGGGTGATGTCCACGACCTGCATGGTCTGCGAGAGGTCTGCGATGATTTCGCCCATGGCGTCGGCGATGCGGCCCGAATGCAACGTCGAAGCAACATTCGGCTTCGCAGCGTGTTCGGGGGTGTTGTACTTATAACCCTTTGATATATATCGGCTATTTATCTCGCTACTCTCCTTCCATACATTTCGTTTTATCCCCCGCAAAAGGGGGCAGGCCGTTTTTTCGCAAGTAAGTTTTTGCCCCTTTGTGGTTCGCACAGGGCGGGTAAGCCTATTTGCGGCCGGCGACGGCTGCCACCGAGAGCAGGATGCCGAGCATCACCCCGAGCAACGCCGCGAACAGCACCTGGTATTGGGGGGCGAGCAGGAAGGTGATCGTGTGGGCGGGAATCCAGAAGAACGGGATTGTCTTCTTGAATACGAATCCCCACTGCACCTCCCAGTTGAGCGACGAGATGATCCGCCGCATGGGAATCGGGCGGACGAGAGCCCGCAGCGAACCGCCGTTGTTCAGGATGTGCGTGTCGGTGATCTTGTGCAGGGTCATGAATACGGGGGCGAAGGTGGTGTTCATGGTGAGGCTGATGAGCAGTGCGCCGATGAATTTCAGCGGGGTCAGCTCTCCCTTCATGGCTGCGGCTACCCCCTCGATGCCGAAACTCTCCGCCACGGCCGGCACGCCGATCGATAGCGTCTTCATCATAGCGGCGATCCAGACGCCCAGGAAGCCCCACACCACGGCGCGGGGCAGGATACCGAATCCCGGCTCGTTGTAGCGACCGGTCTTGATGCGCAACCCGATCACCTCGCCGGCAGTCGATAGGATGCCGAATTTGAGCAGGGCCATCAGGTAGGGGTGAGATGCATTGCAGGCCAGGTAGGCTGCGTAGAGATCGTTCGAAAGGAAGAAGGGAGCGAGCAGCAGTACGACGGCTCCGATGAATGCGAGGTCTTTAAGTTTCATGGATTCTTTTGTGTGACGGGTGCTTATGGTTTGAGCAGGATACGAGCCTGTGCGAGTGCGGCTTCCGTGATTTGGCTGCCCGATAGCATTTTGGCGATTTCGGTAATCCGCTCCTCCGGGTCGAGGCGGCGGATATGGGATCCTTCGGCGTCTTTGTAAACCACGAAGTGAGTGTCGCTCTTCGAAGCGACCTGCGGCAGGTGGGTGATGTCCACGACCTGCATGGTCTGCGAGAGGTCGGCGATGATCTCGCCCATGGCGTCGGCGATGCGGCCTGAAACGCCCGTGTCTATCTCGTCGAAGATGATCGTCGGCAGCTCCATGCGGTGAGCGAGCAACGCTTTGAGAGCCAGCATTACGCGTGAAATTTCACCGCCTGAGGCGATGCGTTCCACTTTTTGAGGAGCGAAATTTCCGTTGGCTGTGAACAGAAAATCTATTTCGTCGTCACCCGTGGGGGTCAAGGCCGGTGCGGGGGTGAGCTGTACGACGAAACGGGCTTCGGGCATGCCGAGCCGTGCGAGGGTCGTCTGAATCGCATCGTTGAACGTCGGTGCGGCCTTTTCGCGGGTGGCGTGGATGTTCCGGGCCAGCTCTTCGGCCTTCTCTTCGGTGGCGGTCAGTTCGGTCGCAACGGCGGCGATGGCTTCGTCGCCGTGCGTGATCGCTTGCAGGCGTGCTTCGTAATCGGTCTGTTTGGCGAGGAGTTCGCCGAGATCCGCAGCACGGTGTTTCTGGCAGAGCGAGTAGATGGTGTTGAGTCGGTCGCCGATTTTTTGCAGCCGTTCGGGATCGGCGTCGAGCCGTTCGCTCTGTGCGGCGGCCGAGGCGCCGAGATCCTTCAGCTCTTCGAGCACGGAGCGGAGCCGTCCGGCGGCTTCCGCTGCGAAAGGATAGCCGGCTTCGAGGTGGCGGCAGGCCGTTTCGCTGGCCTTGAGTTGTACCAACACCCCGATTTGTTCGTCGTCCAGGGCATTGCGCAGCGCCGTGAGGGTTTCGCTGATGCGGTCGGCGTTCGAAAGAACCTCCAGCTCCTGTTCCAGTTCGGTTTGTTCTCCTTCCTTCAGGTGGGCCGCTGCGAGTTCTTCGACCTGGTAGCGGAGCCACTCTTCGTCCTTGCGTCCGGCTTCGGCCTCTTCGCGCAGCCGTGCGAGTTCACGGCGCAGGTGGCAGAGCCGTTCGTAGAGGGTCGTATATTGCATCCGCAGGTCGTGGTTTTCGGCGACCGTATCGACGGCCTGCGTGCGGAAAGCCTCCGATCCCAGGATCAGATTCTGGTGTTGGGAGTGGATGTCGATCAGTTGCGATCCCAGTTCGCGCAGCAACGCAAGGGGAACGGGAGTGTCGTTGATGAACGAGCGGCTCTTGCCGGCCGGGGTGATCTGGCGCGTGAGTGTCGTTTCGCGGCTGTAATCCAGGTCGTTTCGGTCGAAGAATGCCTGCAGGTCCCTTGTTCCGAGATCGAAAACGCCTTCGATCAGGCAATTACGTTTGTCGTCTTTCAGGGTGGCGTTGTCGTTCTTGTTCCCCAGCAGGAGGCCCAGCGCGCCGAGCAGGATCGACTTTCCGGCGCCGGTTTCGCCCGTGATGATGTTCAGCCGGTCGTCCAGCTCCAGTTCGAGCCGGTCGATCAGGGCGTAGTTTTCGACTTTCAGACGACGTAGCATGGCTATTTCAGAATGGATTCGATTTTGTCGGCGATCTTCTCGGCCGTTTCGGCTTTCGAGAGCAGAGGAAGCTCCTCGCGTCCTGCGCGGTCGATGAGCGTCACCTTGTTGGTATCGACGCCGAATCCGGCGCCGGCGTCGCGCAGCGAGTTCAGAACGATGAAATCGAAGTTTTTGCGTTGGAGTTTTCCTTCGGCATTGGCCTCTTCGTGATCGGTTTCGAGGGCGAAGCCGACCAGGATCCGACCCGCTTTGTGCGCTCCCAGCTCGGCTGCGATGTCGTGCGTGCGTTTGAGGCGGATCGTCAGCTCGCCGTCCCCTTTCTTGAGTTTGGTCGGGGCGACCTCTTCGGGAGTATAGTCCGCGACGGCGGCGCACATGACGGCTCCGTCGGCTGTGGCGAACTCCCTCACCGAAGCCTCGTACATCTCCTGTGCCGAGAGGACATCGATACGTCGAACTTCGGTCGGGGTGGGCAGCGACGTGCGGCCGCTGATGAGTACGACTTCGGCGCCCCGCCGGGCGAGCGCTTCGGCGATGGCATACCCCATCTTGCCCGTCGAGTGGTTCGAGATGAACCGCACCGGATCGATGGCTTCGATGGTTGCGCCTGCGGTAACGATCAGCCGTTTACCTCGCAGGCTCTTTTTTTTTTCGGAAAGAAGGTCTTCGACGAATGCGACGATGTCGGCCGGTTCGGCCATGCGTCCCTTGCCCGAAAGTCCGCTTGCCAGCTCCCCTTCGGCCGGTTCGACGATCCGTACGCCTCGGCTGCGCAGAATCTGCAGATTTTCCTGTGTGGCCGAATGCGCGAACATGTCCAGGTCCATCGCCGGGGCGACCGCTACCGGGCAGCGGGCCGAAAGGTAGGTCGTCAGCAGCAGGTTGTCGGCGATGCCGTGCGCCATCTTGCCCAGCGTATTGGCCGTCGCGGGGGCGATGAGCAGGCAGTCCGCCCACTCGCCGAGCGAGACGTGGGAGTTCCACTCCCCGTTTTCCGGATTGAAAAATTCGACCAGGATGGGATGCTTCGAGAGCGTCGCCATGGTCAGCGGAGTGATGAACTGCTTGGCCAGCGGAGTCATTACGACTTTCACCTCGGCGCCTGCGCCTTTGAGCAGGCGGCAGAGTATGGCCGCTTTGTAGGCGGCGATGCTGCCTGTGATGCCGAGCAGGATATGTCGTCCTTCGAGGCTCATACCGCGATGTTTAGGCTTGCGGTTTGTTCTCCTTGTAGAAGAGTTCGCCGTCGAGGAACTCCTCGGTGGCGATCAGCACCGGTTTGGGCAGACGTTCGTAGTAACGCGAGATCTCGATCTGCTCGCGGTTTTCGAAAGTTTCCTCCATCGTGTCCGTCGGCGACGAAAAATCCGCCAGCTTGCGCGTGAGTTCGGCTTTCAGTTCGGTCGAAATCTGGTTGGCGCGGCGTGCGATGATATTGACCGTTTCGTAAATATTGCCGGTTTCCTTATCCAGATCGACCAGTTTACGGGTTACGGTGTTGGTGGGAATGCTTTTCTTGATCTCCATGGAATTATTGTTTTTCTTTGTTGTTTCGGTCTAAAAAGTCTTTGGCGTTCTGGGCCAGCCGGTCGAGCTCCTTGAGGTAGTGCGATTCGGGAAATTCGGCCACGAACGAGTAATAGGAGTCGAGCGTCGAGAGGTAGCGGTCTGCCTGCTTGTCCTGTACGGAGTTGTCGGCCAGCTTGCTGCCGGATTTGACGATCAGGTACATGATCTCTTCGCGGTGGGAGCTGGTGGGATAGAGCTTCAGCGCGTTCTTGAGAGCTACGATCGCCGATTTGTAACGTCCGATTTTATAGTATGTGTAAGCGTTCAGGTAAGTTTTGTCGTGCAGCCGCTGGGTCAGGATCTTGTCCATCTCGCGGAATTCGTCGCTGCGGGAGCTGTTGGGGTAGTGGGCCAGGTATTCATTGACCGCTACGATAGCCTGTGTGGTCATCGTCTGATCACGGGTGGGGCCCGGTGCCAGGTAGAAGTAACTCAAGGCGAGAATTCCTTCGGCATCTTCGAGGAAGACGCTGCGTCCGAATTTGCGGCGGAAATCGTCGAGCATCGACGTGGCCACCTCGTAGTCGCGGGTCTTGAACTTGCAGAAAGCGGTCATGAAGGCGATACTGTCCTCCTGCATCGTTCCGGAGTAGTACGGTGCGGCCGCTTCGAACAGCATCGCGGCTTTCGACCACTTCTGGTTCTGGTAATGTTTCAGAGCGGTTTGGTACATGTGGTCGGGCCGACCGCTTTTCAGAACCTGCTGTACGCTGTTGCAGCCCGCAGCGAGGATTGCAAAGCACACTGTGCACAAGACATATAGCCTTTCTTTTCTCATCGGGATCAGGTTTTTCCGCAATTATCCGGCGATAATCGCACAAAGTTACTCTTTATTTAACGAAATCCCAAATTTTTTAGTGCGGGCGCTACGGAATCGATGCAATGCCGACGGTTTTTTGCGGAAAAACAACGGCGGGACGAATCGGGGTCCCGCCGTGATTTTCCGGTTGTTCCGTCAGGCGCGGTGTGCGATGAGCCATTCGGCGATCTGCACCGCGTTCAGTGCGGCACCCTTGCGGATCTGATCGCCGACGCACCAGAACGTGAGGCCGTTGGGCGAGGTGAGGTCGCGTCGGATGCGACCCACGTACACCGGGTTCCGACCGGCCGCGAACAGCGGCATCGGATAGACCTTGTCGCCCGGAGCGTCCTGCAGCACGACACCCGGGGCCGACGCGAAGGCGTCGCGTGCCTCTTCGGGCGAAATCGGGCGCTCCGTTTCCACCCAGATGCTTTCCGAGTGGGCCCGCATCACGGGTACGCGCACGCAGGTCGCGGAAACCGCAATGTCCGAGTGCATGATCTTGCGGGTTTCGTGGTACATTTTCATCTCCTCCTTGGTGTAGTCGTTGTCGGTGAAGACGTCGATATGAGGTATCAGGTTGTAAGCCAGTTGATACGCAAATTTTTCCACACGGGGTTCGCCGCCTTTTGCCAGAGCCGCGTGCTGCTCTTCCAGTTCGGCCATCCCCTGTGCGCCAGCGCCGCTGGCCGACTGGTAGGTGGCTACGTGCACGCGGCGGATGTGCGAGAGTTTTTCGAGCGCGTTGAGTGCCACGACCATCTGAATCGTCGTGCAGTTGGGGTTGGCGATAATACGCCGGGGGGCGTTCAGGGCGTCTTCGGGGTTTACTTCGGGAACCACCAGGGGAACGTCTTCGTCCATGCGGAAAGCGCTCGAATTGTCGATCATCAGCGTGCCGTGCTTGGTGATCGTTTCGGCGAACTCCTTCGAGGTGGAGCCGCCCGCCGATACCAGCGCGATGTCCACGCCGCAGAAGTCGTCGTTGTGGGCGAGCAGCCGTACGGTGAGTTCCTTGCCCCGGAAGGGGTATTTGCGTCCGGCGCTCCGCTCCGAACCGAAAAGCAGCAATTCGTCGATGGGCAGACGGCTCTCTTCCAGAATGTTCATAAATTCCTGGCCAACGGCTCCGCTGGCCCCGACAATGGCTAATTTCATGGCTTTCTCAAAGGTGTTATAGGTTGTATTACTCAAAAAATTCGTCTTCTTCGTACCGGGCTGCCCTGTCGTCCGTTTTCTCGGTTTCGTCGCAATCGTAAACCGGCATGACGGCCGGACGCGTGAAGAGATCCTGCTTGCTGATACCCGTCGAAGGATCGGCGTAAATCCGGTTGAGGAATTCGCCCACGATCGGCAGGGCGATTACGCTGCCTTCGCCGCGCGATACCAGGCGCACTGCCTGATCCTCGCCGCCGACCCAACAGCCGGCTACCAGTTTGGGAAGGACGCACATGAACCATGCGTCGCGGTTCTTCTGCGAGGTTCCCGTCTTGCCGCCGACTTCGACATTCTGCATGTTGTAGGCCCATCCCAGGCGTCCGCCCGTCCCCGAACGGATCACTCCTTCGAGCATCGTGAGCATCGTGTAGGCCGTGCGTTCGCTGATCGCATCCTGCGTCCGGGGGGCGAAGCTGGCGATCAGGTTGCCCTGACGGTCTTCGATGCGGGTGACGAAGATCGGGGTGGTATAGACGCCTTCGTTGGCGAAGGTCGAGAAGGCGCTCACCATTTCATAGACGTTGGATTCCGAGGTTCCCAGGCAGAGCGCAGGCACAGGATCGATGTAGCTGTGGATGCCCATGTTGTGGATGAAGTTGGCCACGGCCTGCGGCTGCTTGGCCTGTTTCATGATCCACGCCGAATAGTTGTTGCGGCTGCGGGCCAGGCCCCAGCTCAGGGGGTGCATCTCGCCGTTCTGTTCGACCTTGCCGGCCTCCTTGGGCGACCAGGGTACCCCGTTGGCGGTTTCGATCGTTACCGGCAGGTTCGGTACGGGCGTGCAGGGGCTCAATCCCAGGTGGTCGATGGCGAAGGTATAGACGAAGGGTTTGATCGTCGATCCGATCTGCCGCTTGCCCTGCTTGGCCATGTCGTATTTGAAGTAGCGGAAATTGGGGCCGCCCACGTAAGCCTTCACGTGTCCCGAGCGGGGATCCATCGCCACGAACGAGGCACGCATGATCCGCTTGTGGTGGAGGATCGAGTCCCGGGGTGTGAGTACCGTGTCGCGTTCTCCCTTGTAGGTGAAGACCTTCATCGGACAGGGCTTGTCGAAGCTCGCCAGGATGGTCTTTTCGTCCACGCCTGCCTTTTGCATCTGGTAGTAGCGGTCCGAGTAACGGATCGCGTTGCGCATGATGCGCTCCCGCTCCTGTCTGTCTGCGTCGATGAAGAGCGTTTTGGTGCGCTTGAACTGTGCGTCCATCTGGGGTTGGATCACCGACTCCATCTGCTTTTGGATGGCCTGCTCGGCGTACTCCTGCATCCGGGAGTCGATTGTGGTGTAGATCTTCAGACCATCGCGGTAGATGTCGTAGGGCGTGCCGTCGGCTTTGGTGTTCTTCAGGCACCAGCCGTAGATCGGATTTTCGTCGTACTCCTTGATCGCCTGCTCGTAGTCCCAGTCGTTCTGGAACTGGCGGCGTTTGGGCCGCTCGGCGTTCATCGTCAGGCGGAGCATTTCGCGGAAATAGGTCGCCGGGCCTTCGTTGTGCGAGACCGGCTTGTAGTTGAGCAGGATCGGCAGGGCCGCGATCGAATCCCGCTGGTGGCGTGTGATGGCGCCTGCCGATGCCATGCGGTCGAGCACCAGGTTACGGCGTGCGAGGGCATTTTCCGGGTTACGGCGGGGGGAATACATCGTGGGGCCCTTGACCAGTCCCGCCAGCAGGGCGGCTTCCTGGATGTTCAGTTCGTGAGGTTCCTTGTTGAAGAAGGTGTGGGCCGCCGATTTGATGCCGTATGCGTTCGAGCCGAACTCTACGGTATTCAGGTACATGGCGGCGATCTCCTCCTTGGTGTAGTTGTATTCGAGTTTCAGGGCCGTGATCCACTCCTTGAGTTTGGATACGACCAGCTTGGTCGTGCGGGCGATCTTGCCCCGGTTCTCGTTGATGTCGCGGGGAAAGAGGTTTTTGGCTAATTGCTGGGTGATCGTACTGCCGCCGCCCTGCGAGGTGTTCTGCATCAGGACGGTCTTGACGCCTACGCGTACCAGCGATATCAGGTCGATGCCCGAGTGTCCCCGGTAACGGACATCCTCCGTCGAAATCAGGGCCGCGATGATCGGCGGCACGTCGTATCCGTCGAGCCGGAGCAGCTGGGCGGAGTCGAGCGGGAAGAGTTCGTCGTACTGTACGTAGGAGCGGTTCTGCACGAAGAACGTGCCCAGCACCTTGCCGTCCGAAGAGAGAATCTCGGTGGCCAGGTTGCTCTTGGGGTTCTCCAACTCCTCGAACGACGGCAGCCGCCCGAACAGGCCGGCGGCCGTGAGCAACAGCAGGAGCAGCAAGAGTGCGAAAGGGGCGAATACGATGCCCCAGAGCCATTTGACGGATTTGGGCAGCGGTTTATGCGGGGTCTGTTTTTTCATCGGTTCAATTCAATATGCCGCAAAGATAGTGAAAGGTGAGGGCAATTGTGAGAACTTGTTCTCGAAAATTGCCGAACCGTCTCCTATCTTCTGCAAAGATAGTGAAAGCCGAGAGAAAACGGGAGCTTGTTCCCAGTTTTCCGAGGCGCTTTCCATCTTCCGGAAAGATAGCGCAAGCCGAGGGCAAGGACAAATTTATTCGGTTATGCCTCGGCGAAGCCTGTCTGAATGAAAGCATTCGCTTTCGCAAAGGTATGAAAAATCTCGGATTATACGTTCCGGTTTTCTGCGGGTCGCTTGCTGATTTTATCGGTTCTGCCGCCCGGACGGATCAGAACGGCAGCTCCAGGCCGAAGCCGAACCAGCAGCTCCCCTCGCTGGGCTTGTAGAGCGAGAGCTTTACGGTCGCTGTGGCGGCTGCCGACATACGCAGGATGTTGAGGTCCAGAAGCAGGTCGCCGCCGTACGAGTAAATGTCGCGCCATGTTTTGCCCCGGCTGCCGAACTCCTGGAACCGAGCGTAGTCGGCCCCGACGTTCAGCCGGATGCGTTTGAAGTAGATCACGCCCGAAATTCCACCTTCGGGATAACAGAGCGGGAACTGATAATCAACGGAGCCGGCCAGGTAATTATTGCTCGAAATGTCGGACGAGGAGAAGCCCCTGGGCAACAGCCGGGTCGATTTGTAGCCGAGGAATCGCAGCCCCGACGGGAAGCGGTAGCCGCCGACGGAAGTTTGGTAGGCTGCCGCTACGGAGAGGGAGTTGTGGCGGAAGAACCCGGGCGTGTAGATCCGGGCGTAGGCCGATACGAGGTCGCTGAAGTTGCGGTTTTCGGGGTTGAGGTCGTACCCGGCCCAGAGCGTATAACCCCAAGGGGTCCCGACGTCGCGGTAGGCGGCGCGCACCACGTCCGAGAAGCCGATTCCCAGCGAGAGTTTGTGGAGTCCTTCGCGGTAGCCGAGCGTTTGCAGGTTGGCGATGCGTCCCTCTGCGTCGTAACGGATCGCATCCACGTCGGCCACCATTCCGTTCGAATACTCCCAGCCCGCCGAGATCGAGAGCTGTCGGATATGATGTCCCCGGTCGAAATAGAGGGGCAGTGTGGCCCCGGCCGCCGCCGACCAATATTTGGCATGAGCCGGGGCCGGTTGGCGCTCGGCCTTGCCGTCGGCACCCCGCTGGGCGATGCCGTAGGTCATGCGGTCGCCGCCGTAGGTGGCCCGGGCTTCCAGTCGTACGCCGAGGCCGCTATACCGGATCGTACCTTTCAGCACATGGCCGTCGGACCGGCTCCAGCCCCACGATGCGAAGGCTTCGGTGCTCGACAGCAGATTTTGGGAGAGAACGGTGGCGCCCCACATGAGCCGGGGGTTGAACTCTTCGATGGTCTTGAACGGGTCGAACGATACGGGGGCCCAGCTGTGCGCCCGGAGCAGGTGCAATCCCTTGCGGTAGCGGCGTGCCGGATATTTGCGGTGCAGGGAGGCCGAGTCGGCGGGGGTATAGCGTACCGTGTCGAGATTGACCACGTTCCAGCGGCGGCGGGGCGGATTGACCAGATCGACGGGCAGTTGCGACGGGGCGACCGGAATCGGTTCGATGTTTTCCTGACGGGTGATGCGGTAGCCCTTTCGGTCGTAGGTGGTCGTCCAGACGGCTCCGCTGTCGGCGGGAGCCGGGGCGAAGCTGCCGTAGGTCGAAGTCGAAAGACGGTATTCGCGCCCTTCGCCGAGGTCGAAGCAGTGGGCTTCATCGCGGCCCGAGGCGATCGAGCCGTAGTAGAGCTTGCCGTCGGCGGCCCGCAGGTCGCTCAGCGTGATGTAGGCGCCTCGGGTGACAGCCTGCAAGCCCTCGCCGGGTTCGATCCGGCCGATCCACATGCCCGAATTGTCGGTGACGAGCGTGTAGAGCCGTTCGGTCGCATTGTCCCAGGCCAGTCCGTGCACTTCGGAGAAGCCCGGCATGGGCCAGGCGGTGCGCTGCCGCAGTGAATCTTCGGCGACGATCGTGTAGTGTCCGTCGGGCGTATATTCCACCCAGGCCAGGGCGCCGCTTCGCCCGATCGGGGTCGGGTAGAGGACATTGCGCAGTTTCGGTGCGTTGCGGGGGCGTTTTTTTCCGGGGGCGAGGACGACGAGCCGGGAATTGACCCGCTCGGGGAAGAGCAGCGAACGCCGGTATTCGGTCCACCAGACCCGTTGTCCGTCGGTTGTGGGGCGGCTCGAGACGAGTCCTGTCCAGGTGCGCCGCCTCTCGCGTCCCGTTCGGGAATCGACCGCAACGAGCCGCGAAGGGCGGTCGAAGTCCGTTTTCAGCGCTACGAGCGTCGTGTCGTTCAGGGACACGGGATGAGTATAGGTGGTGTAGTTTTTCTCCGGCAGCGGCGTGAGGGTACGGCCCGAATCCGTGACCTTCGGCAGCGAATCCCAGAAACGGTTCAGGTCGGCGAAGGCGTCCCGGAAGAGGATGCCCTCGCCCGTGCCGTAGAATTTGCGCAAGGCGACGCTGGTGCTGAAGGTCAGCATGTAGGCGTTGCGGACGCCGTAGCGCAGGGTCTTGTCCCAGATTCCGTCCCCATAGCGGTCGTAGCCGTAGGCGACCATCTGATAGCCCATTTGGTAGTGGTCGGGAACGAAATCGCGGAAGGAGCCGCAAAACCACTTGTCGCAGTTGCGCCTGCGGAGTACCTCGTAACCCAGGGCACGATATTCGATGGTGAAGCGCGGCTGGCGGCCCCGGCCGTAGGAGGACATCTCGGTTTCGTTCATCACCGCATCGCCTTCGAGCGCCCAGAGGGGCATGAAAAGCAGGCCGACGGTCGATCCCTGCTGCCCGATCAGGTAGCTCAGGATGCGGATCAACCCCCGGTTGAGGTTGTTGTACTGCACGGCGTGGCGGTATTCGTGAGCCACGAGTTGCTTGACCCAGGGCATCGAGTAGCTATCGACGGAGGGCGTGGTGAGAAATTCGATGCGTTTGGGCATCCACATCACCAGACCGTTGGACTGGAAATTTTCGGTATGCAGCACGAAAGGGATTTTCAGCGGCGGGTGGCTGAAACCGTGTGTAATCGTGGGGCGTACCGCCTGAATATAATACAGGGTTCGGTGCGCCAGCGCCGATGCCGTATCGGGAAAGACGACCCGTACGTCCTCGGTGCGCAGGTGTTTCCAGCGCAGCGCGGCCGCATCCGCACCCCACGAATAGTATTGGGCGCGGGCCGGTTTTCCTCCGAAGAAAAGGAATCCCAGCAGGAACAGAATCGCTGCGAAACGGCGCATGGGAGCAGGCCGGGTCATCCGCCGGCCTTTTTGCATTTGTAACCCGCTTTGGCGAGGATTTCGACCACCCGGTCGCGGTGGTCGCCCTGGATGATGATTTCGCCGTCCTTGGCTGCCCCGCCCACGCCGCAGCGGGTCTTGAGCAGGCGAGCCAGTTCCCCCAGGTCGGTATCCGAGCCGACGAAACCTTTGACGAGCGTGACGGTCTTGCCGCCCCGCTGTTTGCGGTCGAGCCAGACGCGCAGGTCTTGTCGTTCGGGAGCGAGGGTTTCGGTCTGCGGAGCCTCCTCGGTGTCGTATTTGAAATTCGGGTCGGTCGAATAGACCATTCCCAATCTCGCTTTCCAATCGTTCGTCATGTGTGAAATATGCGGTCGTTGTTCTTTTTGCCGGAAAAGCTGGCACTTTTGCAATGAAATATTTTTGCAAATATAGTGTAAGCCGGGGGCTGCGCCAAATTTATTTGAGTCAGGACGGGCGCCGTTTGTTTTAGGTGTCGCCGTATCGATCGTCCGGAATGTCGGGGTGATTGGGTGGGCGCAGAAAAAAACTCTTTCAATCATATTTCGGCGACTGTTAAGGAGTTTGCACTTATTGCCGCCGGTGCACGGATAAAATGAAAAAACCGTGTATCTTGCTGATACACGATTTTCAATTTTCCAGGTAGCTCCGTTTGCAGAACTTGGTGGGAGCTGAGGGATTCGAACCCCCGACCCTCTGCTTGTAAGGCAGACGCTCTGAACCAGCTGAGCTAAGCTCCCGAAAGGCAAGAAGCCTTCTTAAGCGCCTGAACAAGGACTTGAACCTAGGACCCCATGATTAACAGTCATGTGCTCTAACCAACTGAGCTATTCAGGCTTTTTCGAAAACCCGGGTTTACCCCTGTTTTCGGAGTGCAAATATATAGCATTTTTTTATTCCTGCAAAATTTGTCCCACTTTTTTTCACAAAACCTCGTATCTTTACGGAAAAATAATCGTATTACGAAATGTTCCGAAAAATCCGCCTACTGACTTTCGCCCTGATTATGAACACATTGCCGAGTCTGGCTCAATCCGGACTGGTATTCGACCGGCCCACATGGGATTTCGGCACCATCCGCGAAACCGACGGCCCGGTTACGCATCGTTTCGTCTGCCGCAACGAAGGGGAACACCCCGAAGTAATCCTCCAAGTCACTACGACCTGCGGTTGCACCACTCCCCGATATACGCGCAAACCGATTCTCCCGGGCGAGGAGACCGAAATCACGGTAACTTACGATCCTGCCAACCGCCCCGGCAACTTTTCGCGGGAATTGGCCGTCTTTACGGCCGACCGCCGCATCGCCGCCAAACTGCGCATTACGGGTTCCGTCATCGGTCGCCCGAAGACCCTCGAAGAGCTCTACCCCATCGACTGCGGCGACGGACTGCGACTCGAAGACAATTTCCACGCTTTCACCTATATTTATAACGGGCGAACTTCGGTCGCTACCATCGGATATGCCAACCTTTCGGACAAACCCCTGACCCTGGAGCTGCGACCCGAAGAGGCGAGCGGACTTCTTCAGGCGGACTATCCCCGCCGGATCGCTCCGAACGAACGAGGAGTCCTTACCTTCAGCTACGACCTGTCGGCGGACAAACCCCGTTACGGCACACTGAAAGAGTTGCTCACGGTCTGTATCGACGGTCGTCCTACACGGACCGACATCTTTCTGCACGGCTTTGCCGTGGACGATCCCCGCCGGGAGGAACAAGAAAACGCCCCAAAGTGGCAAGTGAACAAAAATATTATTAATTTTGGCCCCGTGAAACGGACAGGAGCTCCGGCAGAGCGATCTCTGACACTTGGTAATTACGGCAAATCGACCCTGATAATCCGGGCCGTAGAAACTCCGAAAGGTGTCGGATGTTCGCTTCGCGGCGGAGAGCGGATCGAACCCGGCCAGGCGTGCGAAATCGTGGTGACATTCGATGCGTCGCGGCGGGATTACGGTCTTTGGTCGGAGCGATTGATACTTATCGCCAACGACCCCGCGCGTCCGATGCAGAGCATCCGCCTGACGGCCGCTGTCGAAGAGTAAGGTACGAAGAGACCCGGCCGAAACAGGATGCCGGACGGAAAAAGGCGGGAACTCCGACATTTTCCGGCAGACAGGCGCGGTACCGACCTGTACGGACGGAGCCGAGCGGAGAGAACGGAAACAAATAGAACCTTTTATAAAAAAGTAATGTACACAATCCTTGAAAAAAGAGTGCTCGCGGAGAACATCTATTTGATGCGCATTCATGCGCCCCGCGTAGCACGAGCGGCAAAACCCGGACAGTTTATCATCGTCCGCATCGACGAATTCGGCGAACGAGTACCCCTGACCATCTCCGATTACGACGCCGAGCAAGGCTCGGTAACGATCGTCACGCAGGCTATCGGAGCCTCGACCCGCAAGCTCTGCGCCTTGGAGCAGGGCGATGCGCTGGCCGATTTCGTCGGTCCGCTGGGGCACCCCTCGGAGTTCATTCACGAAGATCTCGACACCCTGCGCAAGAAACGCTTCCTGTTCGTAGCGGGCGGCGTGGGTACGGCTCCGGTCTATCCGCAGGTAAAATGGCTGCACGAACACGGGGTGAAAGCCGATGTCATCATCGGTGCCAAGACCAAGTCGATGCTGATCTATACCGAGGAGATGGCCCGCGTAGCGGACAATCTCTACATCGCTACCGACGACGGCAGCGAAGGCTTCAAAGGTATGGTAACGGCCCTGATCAAAGACCTGATCGACAACCGGGGCAAGCAGTACGACGTCTGCGTGGCCATCGGTCCGATGATTATGATGAAGTTCGTGACGCTCACGACCAAGGAGTACTCCCTGCCGACGGTCGTATCGCTCAATACGCTGATGGTCGATGGTACGGGCATGTGCGGCGCCTGCCGCGTCACGGTGGGCGGCAAGACCGTCTTCACCTGTGTCGATGGCCCCGAATTCGACGGGTTCCAGGTCGATTTCGACGAAGCGATGCGCCGTCAGGGTATGTACCGCACGCAGGAAGAGCGTGCCCGCGCCATCGAGCAGGAGCGCGAGAACGGTCACAAATGCCGTGTCGGGCTCGACAAATAACTACCGATCCACACACAACCGGACGTTTCCGGCAGACGAGTATGGAGCGATGCTCTGCGTCCGAATGCCGAAGGCGTCCACAGAACAATGAAAGCAAACAACTATGGCAAATAAAATTCCGCGCGTTCCCGTGCGCGAACAAGATCCGAAAGTCCGGGCCACCAACTTCGAGGAGGTGTGCTACGGTTATAATGTCGAGGAAGCCACGCTCGAAGCGTCCCGCTGCCTGAATTGCAAGAATCCCCGCTGCGTGGCGGCGTGTCCGGTGAATATCCGTATTCCGGATTTCATCCATCAGGTCGTGGAGGGTAATTTCGCTGCGGCTGCC
>OGQI01000437.1_pt1 | contig 33607 bp, 27 predicted proteins | sample 1553171 | NCBI WGS metagenome assembly OGQI01 (sample SAMEA2579988, study PRJEB22360) | human gut metagenome | biome: human gut; feature: human-associated habitat; material: faeces | place: Denmark | collected 2008/2010
CTGCCGGCGGTATTCAGCTGCTACTTCGATATATTCGACGGGCTGATCCAGGCATACGTTTTTGTATTCCTGACCGCATTATTTATTAAAGAAGCTATCGACTGATCCTCAGTGATCCGTCAATTTTAAAAGAAAAGGAGCGAGTTATTATGTCAGCAACATTATTCGTAGCAATTGGTGCAGGTATTGCAGTATTAACAGGTATTGGTGCCGGTGTTGGTATCGGTAAAGCAACTTCTTCCGCAGTAGACGCTATCGCAAGACAGCCGGAAGCAGAAAGCAAAATCAGTAAATCTTTGCTTCTTGGTTGTGCCCTTGCCGAAGCAACGGCTATTTACGGTTTCGTTATTGCCCTGTTGATCATTCTTTTCCTGAAATAATTATTGCGATATTTAATAGAACTTATGGAACAGTAAGAATGAGAGGCAGGTGCAGCTATGTTAAGTTTGGAACCCTGGACAATCTTCTGGACCGTCGTCAATGTCCTTGTCCTTTTTGTTGCACTTCGGCATTTTCTGATCAAGCCGGTTATGGGTGTGATCGAGCAGCGAAACGAAATGATCAGGCAGCAATTTGATGCTGCACAGAAAACGCAGGATGAAGCCAACAAAATGAAAGCCGACTATGAGCAGCAGCTTGACACTGCTAAAGAACAGGCCTCCGATATTATCGCAGCTGCCCGTGTACGTTCCGAAAAAGAACACAGCAAGGCAATTGCTGATACAGAGGCTGAAAGAGTCAAAATGCTGGCTCAGGCCCGTGAAGATATTGAAAAAGAACAGGCAAATGCCAAGAAAGAACTGCAGTCACAGATCATGGATATTGCCATGCTGGCTGCAAAGAAAATTATTATGACAGGTGATCAGTATGACGCAAAGAGCGGTAAATAATGCAATGGTTCTGTATGAGCTGGGTATTACGTCTGAAGAACTTCAGACTGCCCGTGAGATCACAGAAAAAGTTCCTGCACTTTTGAACGTTCTTCGGAGTCCCCTTGTGACATCTGAGAAAAAACATCATCTGATTGAACGCGTCTTCGACGGCTCCGGTCTCCCCCGCCATCTGATCAACTTTTACAAGGTCATGTGCAATGACGGCGGAATTGAAGAACTGGCAGACATCTATGCTGAATGGCAGAAAATCTGGGATACTTCTCATAACCGTGTACGGGTTGAATGTGTTTTTGCCGAAACACCATCCCCTGAAAAAGAAAATGAAATAAAAGCTTTCCTCTCACGGAAGTATCCCGGCAAAGAACTGATTTATCAGATCAGCATAAATCCTTCTCTCCTGGGCGGTGTGCGCATCCGTATCGGCAACGAAGAATACGATTGGACATTTGCAGCACGCATCCGTCAGCTGAAGGATGCCGTTGGACAGATTTAAAACTCTGAAAGAGGTGATAATGTGAGTGTCATTAGTGCAGACGATATTATATCGATTATAAAAAATGAAATAGAAAATTACGACTGGGACAATGAAGCCAAAGAGACCGGTGAAGTCATCTGGGTCGGCGATGGTATTGCCACAGTTTACGGTATCGACCATGCGATGTACGGCGAAATCGTTGTCTTCGATGGCGGCGTCAAAGGGATGGTACAGAATATCCGTCGAAATGAAATCGGTTGTATCCTTTTTGGCCACGACGAATCCATTCGTGAAGGCTGCAAGGTCATCCGTACAGGCAAAAGAGCCGGCATTCCCGTCGGTGATGCCTTTAAAGGAAGAGTTGTCAACGCCCTGGGTGAACCTATCGATGGCAAAGGTGATATTACTTCCACTGAATATCGTGCCATCGAGGAACCGGCACCGGCGATCATTGATCGTCAGCCTGTTGATACACCATTGGAAACAGGTATCCTTTCCATTGACTCCATGTTCCCAATCGGCCGTGGACAGCGTGAGTTGATCATCGGTGACCGTCAGACAGGTAAAACTTCTATTGCAGAAGATACAATTATCAACCAGAAAGGCAAAGGCGTTGTTTGTGTCTATGTTGCCATCGGTCAGAAAGCTTCTACCGTTGCAAGAGTTGTCAACAACCTGGAAAAGCATGGTGCCATGGAATATACCATCGTTCTGGCTTCCATGGCCAGCGACTCCTCTTCTCTTCAGTACATCGCACCATACGCAGGTACAGCGCTGGCAGAATACTTTATGTACAAAGGTCAGGATGCCCTGATCGTCTATGATGATCTGAGCAAACATGCCGTTGCATACAGAGCCATCTCCCTTTTGCTGGAACGTTCTCCCGGACGTGAAGCCTATCCCGGTGATGTGTTCTATCTGCATTCCCGTCTTTTGGAGCGTTCGGCTCAGCTTTCCGATTCCCTCGGCGGCGGCAGCATGACTGCTCTGCCGATCATCGAAACGCAGGCGGGGGACGTAGCCGCCTATATCCCGACCAACGTGATTTCGATCACCGACGGTCAGATCTTCCTCGACACCGACCTGTTCAACCAGGGAAACCGCCCGGCTATCAACGTCGGAATCTCGGTATCGCGCGTCGGTGGTAACGCGCAGATCAAGGCGATGAAAAAGGTGGCCGGCACGCTGAAAATCGACCAGGCTCAATACCGCGAACTGGAAGCGTTTACGAAGTTCGGCGGCGACATGGATCCGGTGACGGCGCTGACGATCGACAAAGGACAGAAAAACACCCGTCTGCTGGTACAACCGCAATACTCGCCGATGCCGGTCGAACAACAGATCGCCGTACTGTACTGCGGTACGCACGGCCTGCTGAAAGACGTTCCGCTGGATCGGGTGCAGGATTTCGAAACGGCATTGATCAACAACCTGCTGGGCAGCGAAACGCTCGCCACGCTGAAAAAAGGCATCATCAACGACGAGGTAACCGCCAAAATCGAGGAAGTGGCTGCAGCAGTCGCCTCGGCACTTAAAAAGTCATAAGCCATGGCATCGCTGAAAGAGGTCAAGGGAAGAATCGCGTCGGTCAACAGTACGCTGAAAATCACGTCGGCCATGAAAATGGTAGCGTCGGCCAAGTTGCACCGCGCGCAGGGAGCCATCGAAAACATGCTCCCCTACGAGCGGAAGCTGAACGGCATCCTGTCGGGATTCCTGTCGGCCGAAGGTTCGGTCAGTTCTCCCTTTGCCGAAAAGAGGGAAGTGCAGCGGGTGGCTATCGTGGCCGTTTCGTCGAACTCGTCGCTCTGCGGTGCATTCAACGCCAATGTCGCTAAAAAACTGCACGAAACGATCGCCTCTTACGGCAAGCTGAAACGGGAAAACATTCTGATCTTCCCGATCGGGAAAAAAATCGCCGAAGCGACCCGCAAAGAGGGTTTCGAACCGCAGGGCGATTACCAGAAAATGGCTGAGAAACCGACTTACAAAGAAACTTCCGATCTAGCCGCCCGGTTGATGAAGATGTTCGCAAATCACGAGATCGACCGCGTCGAACTGATATACAACCATTTCAAAAGCACGGCCGTACAGGTGCTGACGCGCGAGGAGTACCTGCCGATCGACACCGAACAGCAGAAAGGGAAAGGTCTGAGCGCGGATTATATCGTCGAACCGGATCGCGAGACGGTCGTCAACACGCTGATCCCGCAGGTGCTGGGGCTGAAAATTTTCACCGTGTTGCTGGATTCGAACGCCGCCGAGCATGCCGCCCGGACGATCGCTATGCAAATGGCGACGGACAATGCGATCGAACTGATCCAGGAACTTACGATCCAGTACAACAAAACACGCCAGCAGTTGATTACGAACGAACTGCTCGATATGATGGGAAGCGAAATCGGCAACGACTGATTTTTCGACATCGCACACCTGACAAAAACGCCTTCATGCGATGAAGGCGTTTTTTATTACCCGAAAAAGTTTCGTATACACGCTGCCGACACAGTGATCGCCCCCGGCCGATCATGTTTAGCAACCGGGACGATCCCGTCGCTGCCGACCGCTTCGAATTGTCGATCTTCATTTTATCCGCAGGCCCCCCCTAAACATCATAAGAGAAGTTCCGGCTGTCCGCCCATCTCGGAGTCGCTATAGGGGCGAAAAACGAGCCGGGTGGTAGATTTCGAACCGGAATTTCAGCCGAATAACCCCCCCCCGCACATTTTCCGGAAAGAACATCGGCCTCAACCGGAAGTGATTTAGAACGCACTTTAATAAAAATTCTTAGTAAAAGTTTCGGCGATGTTTTGGCTTTTCTGGCATATTTTATATAAATTTGTATTTAAGCTGCGGAGTGTGGCTAATTGAAAATTTTAACTATCAGTTTGTATGTCCGGGAAATCCGAAAAAAAAGAGCATCAGAAAAAAATTATAGGGCTTAGCCGTAAAGGACTCATTTTAACTGTCATAGCGGCGGTTGCCGTCGGAGCGAGCATCACGATCGGATTGAACAGAGTTTACATGCAGAGTTCGACGGACGAGTCGTGCCAGTCGTGCCATGTGCACCCTCAGGCGGATAAAAGCTGGAAACTGTCGTCGCACCACAACAGCAAAAGCGGCGTAGTGACCGGTTGCGCCGAATGCCACCTGCCCCCGAAAGGCTCTTTCAAGCATTTCACGGCCAAAGCGCGGACCGGTTTGAAAGATTTGTGGGCCTACTGGACGAAAGACAGTTCCGAATTCGACTGGGAAAGTAAAAAAGAACTGGACCACGCCGTCACGATCGTCTACAACGAATCATGCAAGGAGTGCCATCAGCAGTTGTTCCCGTCGCGGCTCAGTCAGGAAGGTATCACCGCCCACCTCTACTACGAAGAAAACGAAAAGAAACTCGACCTGCAGTGTATCAGCTGCCATCTGGACGTAGGCCATTACGATCCGAACTATACGCATGCGAAAATGCAGGGCATCCCGCAGCCCGAAGCGAAAAAAGGCGAACCGTTCACCGAAGCGGCTACCGTAACCGCATTCGAGAATTTTACCGAAACCATCCCCGGTACGACCGTATCGTTTGACATGAAAGCGATCCCCGGAGGAACTTTCGCAATGGGCAGCCCGGACGACGAACCGTTCCGCAGGGACGACGAAGGCCCCGTAAAAAAAGTGACCGTTTCGCCGTTCTTTATCGGCGAAACCGAAGTGACCTGGGATCAGTACTGGGCTTTTTACGCCGAGACCATGTCGGAAGGACGCACGCCGCCGGAAAAGGTTTACGCCAACAATTCGAACCCGGAAGTAGACGCGATCAGCGGCCCGACCCCGCCGTTCGGCATCCCCGACCAGGGTTGGGGCAGCGGCAACCGGCCGGCCATCACGATGACCCATTACGCGGCCGAAACGTTCTGCCAGTGGTTGTCGAAAAAAACCGGCAAGAAATACCGTCTGCCGACCGAAGCCGAATGGGAATACGCGACGCGCGGCGGAACGGAAACGCCCTACTTCTTCGCCGGCGATCCGAAGAAACTCTCCGATCAGGGCTTCTGGCGGAAATTCTTCGACGCCGACACGACCAACATAAACCGTTACGTCGTCTATACCAAAAACAGCAAGAACAAAACCCAGGAGCCGTCGTTCGTACAAGCCAACCCGTTCGGGCTTAAAAATACGCTCGGCAACGTAATGGAATACTGCTCGGACTGGTATGCCGAAGACGCCTACGCGAAAATGCCCGACGGCGTAGTCGATCCGAAAGGCCCCGCATCGGGGAAAGAACACGTAGTGCGCGGCGGTCAGTTCTCCGACGACGCGGCGGATCTGCGATCGGCCGCCCGCGGACATACCGAGCACGACAAATGGCTGAAAACCGATCCGCAAAATCCGAAAAGTATCTGGTGGTACTCGGATATCCGCAGCATCGGGTTCCGGGTCGTATGCGAACCCGCCGAGGGTCAGCAACCGTAATCGTCAGAGCTTGTCCGACAAAAAAGAAACCAAATCAATAAAACCTAAACATTAACTATTATGAGCAAGGATAACAAAATTACCAGAAGGGAGTTCCTCTCCTATTCGGCAGTGGCCGGCGTAGCCGGAGCGCTGGGCTTTTCACCGCTTCTTTCCTCGTGCGGAAACAGCAAAAAGACGGCTTACGTACCGTTGAAAGCGCCCGGGGAATATTACATTCCGGAATTGCCCGACAAAGCGGCCGACGGAAAAGAACTGAAAGCCGGCGTGATCGGACGCGGTTCGGGAGCGGCCGAGAACTTTCTGGCGGCCGCCAACGGAGTCACGATCACGGCGCTTGGCGACGTATTCGACGACCGCCTGCAGGGATTGAAAAACACGCTGAAAGACAAATACCAGATCGAAGTAGCCGACGACAAATGCTTCACCGGTTTCGACGCCTATAAAAACGTGATCGATTCCGGCGTAGACGTGGTAATCATCGCCACGCCCCCGTTTTTCCGTCCGGAACACTTCAAATACGCCACCGAAAAAGGGGTACACAGTTTCCTCGAAAAACCGATCTGCGTCGATCCGGAAGGTTACCGCACCGTAATGGCCGCGGCCAAGCAGGCCCAGGCCAAGGGGCTGTGTGTTATCACCGGAACGCAGCGTCACCATCAACGCCCCTACGTAGAATCGTATAAAAAGGTGCAGGAAGGTCTGATCGGCGAAATTACCGGCGGCAACGTCTACTGGAATCAGCCGATGCTGTGGTACCGCAACCGTGAAAAAGGTTGGTCGGACATGGAGTGGATGATCCGCGACTGGGTGAACTGGAAATGGCTTTCCGGAGACCATATCGTTGAACAACACGTTCACAATATCGACGTATTCAACTGGTTCTCGGGTTATAAGCCGAAACGAGCCACCGCTTTCGGAAGCCGCCAGCGCCGCGTGACGGGGGATCAGTACGACAATTTCAGCGTAGATTTCGAATACGACAACGGCGTTCATATGCACAGCATGTGCCGCCAGATCGACGGCTGCGATTCCAACGTCAGCGAATTCATCCAGGGAACCAAAGGTTCGTGGAGCAGCACCGATTTCGCGATCCGCGACTTGCAGGGCAACATCGTATGGCAGTACGACAGCGCGACCGAGGATGCCGCCCACCAGCAAAACGACCCGTACACGCTGGAGCATGTCAACTGGATCTCCTGCATCCGCAACAATACCCCGATCGTACAGGCCGAAGAGACCGCCACATCGAATATGTGCGCCATTATGGGCCGGGAATCGGCTTACACCGGCAAGTCGGTCTCTTGGGACGAAATGACGGCATCGCCGCTGAACCTCACGCCTGCCAAGATGGAACTCGGCCCGATGGACATGAGCATCTATACCGTTCCCGTCCCGGGCACAGGCAAATAGAACGAACTCCGGCGATCCGGATTCCGGCAATAAAACGGGTATATACATCTATACCCGTTTTTATTCGTTCCGGGAGACAACCTGAAATAAGATGAAACTCATCGATGCCGAACTGTTGAACCGTACCTCCGCCCAGGCCAGAACGGACGACCGTCTCCGAAAGAATTATAACTTTCACGAACGGCCGGACGATCCGGTAAACCGGCTGTTGAATGCGCTCGAACCGGGCAGCTACCTGCCGGCGCACCGCCACCTGAATCCTGCCAAGGACGAGGCGATCGTGGTATTGCGCGGCAGCGTCGCCTCGTTCATTTTCAACGACCGGGGCGAAATTGCCGAATGTGCCGTGATCGACCCGCAGCAAGGCGTTTACGGATTCGACATTCCGGCCGGCGAGTGGCATAGCCTGTTGGTGCTCGAAAGCGGTACGGTCGTCTACGAAGTGAAACCCGGCCCGTACGTCCCGCTGCAAGAGTCCGACCTGGCGCCCTGGACGCCGCGCACCGGCGATGCCGGGGGAATAGACCGTTACCTGAAACGATTGCAGGACGAATTATCGAACCGAAACAAACAATCAAAAATATGAAAAGAAGAGACTTTTTACGGGCGACGCTGGTCGGCGGAGCCGTCGCAGCGGTCAGTCCGCTGAACATGCTCGCAGGATGCGACAGCACTAAAAAGAAAAAAACGGAACTGAAACTCTCGTTCCAGGAAGGAACCGCTCCCGGTGAAACGCTGGAGCAGAAATTCGATTTCATGGAACAGAACGGCGTGGTCGGCTTCGAACCCGGCGGAGCCGGCTTGGCCGCACGGGTCGGCGAACTGCAAAAACTGCTGCAAGGACGCAACATCAAGGTCAGCGCGATCTGCGCCGGTTTCCAGGGCTTCATTCTGTCGGAAGACGAAGCCGTGCGGCAACAGTTCGACCAAACGATGCGCGAGATCATCGCTGCGGCCGGCGAACTCGGCTCGACGGGCGTCATCATGGTTCCGGCTTTCAACGGGCAGGTTCCCGCAATGCCGCACACGATGGACACCCGCAACTACTTGGTAGACCAGCTCCGCCAGTTGGGCGATTACGCGGTACAGTGCGGCACGACCGTCATTCTCGAACCGTTGAACCGCAACGAGGCATTCTACCTGCGCCAAGTAGGCGACGCCGCCTCGATCTGCCGCGATGCGAAACATCCCGCCGTGAAATGCATGGGCGACTTCTGGCACATGACTTTCGAAGAACCTTCCGACTACGGGGCCTTCTTCTCCGCCGGCGAGCACCTGCAACACGTACACATCGCCAGCCGCGGCACCCGCAACACGCCCGGCGAAGACGGCGACGTAGACAACTACGTGGACGGCTTCCGCGCCCTGAAAGCGATGAATTACCCGAATTACGTCAGCTTCGAATGCGGCTGTAAAGGAGACAGGGCGCAGAGCGTTCCGGCTGCGTTGAAACTGATCCGCGAACAGTGGGACATGGCCTAAACCGGTCGGTTCCTCGCACTGATTCGGGAATTATTTTCTTTTTCTGAAAAATAATTCCGATCTCATTTCCAAATAAAAGCCTTACAATAAGCATATTGTAAGGCTTTTGTCGTTTACGTACCGGAATGGATTGAGAAAAACATGGTACTTTGTATTGCAAAGTATAATTTTATTCCATATATTTGTCGTATCCATTCAAATATCGTTTAATCTCAAAAAAGCGACATCATGAAAAAAACCGTAAACGTAAACATAGGAGGCGCTCCGTTCACCGTGGACGAAGACGCCTACGGCATGTTGAAAAAATACCTGAACGAAATCGAAATCCGTCTGGACGGCGTGGACGACAAAGAGACGATGCAGGACATCGAGATACGGATCGCCGATATTTTCAACGGCGCGATTTCGGCCCGTTCGCAGGTCGTGGACGCGGCGCTGGTCAAACGGGCGATCGCGATCATCGGCAGCGCCCGCGAGTTCGGGGAACCGCGCCGCAGTCTCCCGGACCAAGAACCCGGACCGGGACTCGACCGGCAGCGCCGGCTTTACCGGAGCCGCCGTGAGAAGATCATCGGCGGCGTATGCGGCGGTATCGCCGAGTACTCGGAAATCGATCTTACGTTGGTCCGGGTCCTTATGGCGCTGTTCATCATTTTCGGAGTCGGCCTGATGGTCTACATCGTCATGTGGATCATCATCCCGCTGGAACCGGCAAAACAAGAGAACTATAACGAATACAGGAGGTAAGGCCATGACAGAACTGAATATAGACAATATCAAGGCCCAGATGCGGAAAGGGATCCTGGAGTATTGCATCCTGTCGATCATATCGCGCAACGACGCCTATGCTTCATCGATCATCGCCGAGCTGAAGGCCGCCGAAATGATCGTGGTGGAAGGGACGCTCTATCCGCTGCTCACCCGGCAGAAAAACCAGGGGCTTCTTTCGTACCGCTGGGAAGAATCGCCGCAAGGACCGCCCCGCAAGTATTATTCGATCACGCAGAAAGGCCGAGAATGCCTCGAACAACTCGACATCGCATGGAGTGAACTGATCTCGCAGATCCGGATCATCCGCGACGGAAACCGTTAAAACCCGACAGCCATGAACAACACGATCAATGTCAGCATCGCCGGCATCGCTTTTATCCTCGAAAACGAAGGATACCGGCTTTTGAAAGACTACCTGGTACGGATCGAGGTAGGATACAAAGGAAATCCGGACGGCCCCGAAATCCTGTCGGATATCGAAGCCCGCATCAGCGAACTGATCCTGAACGAACAGGACGCCGACACGGTGGTCACCGCCGAGCGAATCCGTACCATTATCGGCCAACTGGGTCTGCCCGACGACATGGATACGCGCACGCCGGCAGACAACATTCAGGCAGACAGCGTTCCGTCCGACAACTTCGCGCGACGGCTCTACCGCAACCCCGACGGAGCCAAACTCGGCGGCGTGTGCAACGGAATGGCCACCTATTTCCGGGTAGACCCGACCCTGGTGCGCCTGATTTTCTGCTCGCCGCTGTTGATCTTGGTCTGCATCAGCGTCATCCCGTTTCTGAATATGTTTTGCGGATTTTTCGGGGTGTTGATCGGCGTCAGTTCCCTGCTCTACCTGATCCTGTGGTTCTCGATCCCGAAAGCGCGCACGCCGCGCCAAAGGCTGGAGATGAGCGGGGAAAAAATCACCGCCTCGTCGATCCACCGTAACATCAGCGAAGATCTGAACAGCGCCCATCCTTCGCCGAAAAACGAACGGACGGCCTCGGTATTTTCCGAGTTGCTTTATGTTCTGGGCCGGGTATTGCTGTTTTGCATCAAGGCCTTCGTTCTGATCGTAGGCGGCATTCTGGCGCTGAGCATCATCGCAGCCGTCGTCGCCGTCATTTCATTCCTGATCGGCGGATCGATCGTCGGAATGCCGTTCCACATCGCCGGCACCCAAAGCGTCCTGCTGGTGATCCTGTTGCTGCTGGTGTTCGTCCTGCCGGTTTTCATCGTCATCTACCTGCTGATGAAACTGGTTTTCGACCTGCCGAGTCGGAAAACGACCCTGTCCGTGCTGTTCGGTATCTGGATCCTGATCCTGATCTATATCGGCGTATACGTCGTAAGGAATTACGACCGCTTGGAAGAAGCGGTGCGAAAAGACAACATCGAACTCTTTTTCAATGTAACCCGGAGCGTGACCGTCATCCCGACTCCGACGATCGTCAACGATACGGTGCGCGTCGAAACGGTTTCGATAGGCGACTCGACGGCCACCGACACCGTTCGCATCGAATATTATACGGAATAAAACGGAAAACGGGGTGCGCGTCGGCAGATCCCGACGGCCTACCCGACACAACCCAATAACTACCATCGGCATGGAAATCATCGAAAACGACAAACCCGGACGCAACCGAACGGTTGAAATAATCCGTCCGCGCAATCTTTTTATCGGGATCATCCTGATCCTCGCAGGCATCCTGTGGCTGCTGAACAACTTCGGGCTGCTATCCGACAGCGCATTCGAGCTGATCTTCTCCTGGCACATGCTGGTCGTTCTGATCGGAACCTACCTGCTTTCGCTGAGCCGGTGGATCCCGGGCGGCATCGTCACGGCGATCGGAATCCTGCTGCTGCTGGTCGACCGGCTGTGCCTGGATATCCCGTTCGAAAAGATCATTTTCCCCCTTCTTTTCATCTTCGCAGGAATTTTCTTTATTCTGAACCGCAGAAACCGGAATTAACGTTCCGGTTTCTTCTTTTCTTTCCGTTCAAAAAATCAGGCATCCAATGTGCAGGGGAATTGATTAATTACTATTTTTGTAACGGATAAAGATTGAACCGAAAAGGAGGAACGATTATGGAAGGAAAGAAATGCGTGGGTATTCTGACGTCGGGCGGAGACGCCCCGGGTATGAATGCGGCCATCCGCGCCGTGACGCGGGCGGCTATTTACAACGGATTCGACGTAAAAGGGATCATGAGAGGATACAAAGGCCTGATAACCGATGAGATCATTCCGTTCCAAACCCAGAATGTCAGCAACATCATCCAGCAGGGAGGAACCATCCTCAAAACTGCGCGCTGCGAGGAGTTCCGGACGCCGGAAGGCCGGAAGATCGCTTACGACAACATCATAAAGCACGGCATTTCGGCGCTGGTCGTAATCGGCGGGGACGGGTCGCTGACCGGAGCGCGGATCTTCGCTTCCGAATACAATTTCCCGATCGTAGGAGTGCCGGGGACGATCGACAACGACCTGTTCGGCACCGATACGACCATCGGGTACGATACCGCTCTGAACACCATCGTAGAATCGGTCGATAAGATCCGCGACACGGCGACCTCGCACGAACGCATTTTCTTCATCGAGGTCATGGGCCGCGAAGCCGGATTCCTCGCGCTGAACGGAGCCATCGCTTCGGGAGCCGAAGCGGCCATCATCCCGGAAATCGCGACGGAAGTCGACCAACTGGGCGAATTCATCCAACAGGGATTCCGCAAATCGAAGAACAGCAGCATCGTCCTGGTGGCCGAAAGCGAACTGACCGGCGGCGCCATCGGACTGGCCGAACGGGTCAAGAACGAATTTCCGCAGTACGATGTCCGCGTAACGATCCTGGGACACATTCAGCGCGGCGGTTCGCCGTCGGCCAGCGACCGGATTCTGGCGAGCCGGCTCGGAGAAGCCGCCATCAACGCCCTGCTCGAAGACCAGCGCAACGTAATGGTCGGCATCCAGAACGATGAACTGGTTTACATCCCGTTCAGCAAAGCGATCAAAAACCAGAAACCGATCAAACGGGAGCTGTTGAATACGCTGAGAACACTTTCGATCTAAACCGGAACGGGAGACGGCTGTTCCGTCTTAAACATACAGGCAGCCGGCCCTTCTTCCGAAGAGCCGGCTGCCCTGCTTATAAAACAAAACATCATGGCACACACGCACAATCATTCGGTCGATCACCTGAACCGGGCTTTCATGCTGGGCATTCTGCTGAATCTGGTTTTCGTAGCCGTCGAGTTCGGCGCGGGACTCTTTCTGGACTCCGTCGCCCTGATCTCCGACGCGGGGCACAACCTGAGCGACGTCGTCAGCCTCGTCCTATCGCTGCTGGCATTCCGGCTCGCCCGGCTGAAACCGACCCCGAAATACACTTACGGATACAAAAAAAGCACGGTGCTGGTCTCGCTGCTGAATGCATGTATCCTGCTGGTGGCCGTCGGCGTCATCTTTGCCGAAAGTATCGACAAGCTTAAAAATCCGACTCCGATCGCCGGGGGCAGCGTCGCCTGGGTCGCCGGCGTGGGAATCGTCATCAACGCCTTTACCGCATGGCTATTCCTCAAAGACAAGGAGAAAGATCTGAACGTCAAAGGCGCCTACCTGCACATGGCGGCCGATACGCTGGTTTCGGTCGGCGTACTGATTTCGGGCATCGTCATCAGTTTTACGGGATGGTACATCATCGACCCCATCATCGGCATGGTGATCGCCGTAGTCATCCTGATCTCGACCGCGCATCTGCTGCACGACAGCCTGCGTCTGTCGCTGGACGGCGTCCCGACCGGGATCGACAGCGAGCGGATCCGGAAAGAGATCCTCGATGCGGACCCCGGAATCGCAAATGTCCACCACCTGCACATCTGGGCCATCAGCACGACCGAGAACGCCCTGACAGCCCACATCGCCGTCCGCGACACGGAACAAATTCCAGCGCTCAAACACCGAATCAAACACCTGCTCGAACACACGGGAATCACCCATGCCACCCTGGAATTCGAACGGCCGGAAGAGACGTGCGACGACCCGGGATGCAATCCTCCCTGCTGATATCGGAACCGGAATGTCTTTTTTTCGGCCGGAAATCCGAGCAAAACATCGTCGCAGTCCGAATTATTTCTATCTTTACGATGAAATCATCGTTAAACCCGAATATATAAAAAGCACTATGAAGAAACTTCTGATCGCGGCGTTCCTGCTGGCGGCCGTTCCTTTCTCTTCGTTCGGATGGAACAAATTGGGCCACGACATTTCGGCGGCCATCGCACAACAAAACATGACAAAAAAAGCGAAAAAGAACATCGCCAAATACCTCGAAGGACACGACATCATCTATTACGCCTCATGGATGGACTACCTCGGCTACGTTACCAAAAGCGGCTACTCGAACGAATGGTTCGACCATTGCGTTCCGGTCAACAAGGATTTCGAATACGCGGAAGGCGACTTCCCAGGCGATGCGCTGATGGCCGTAGAAAAAGCGATCGACCGGATGAAGGATGGCAAGTACAAGAGCATGGACGATTCGACCGTATTGCTGCTGATCAAACACCTAGTTCACTTCCTGCCCGACATGCACTGTCCGGCTCACGTCATTTACAATTACCGCCCGTCGAACTACTGGCTGAAAGTGGACGGCGAGGCGATTCTGTTCCACAGCGTATGGGACGACATGCCTTCGCTCGGCCCCCACGCATGGAGCGTTACGGAATGGTGCGAACAACTGGATCGCTGTTCGAAAGCCGAAAAGGCCGAAATGGTCAGCGGGACTCCCAGGGAGTGGGTGAGCGACAATGCCCGCAACTGCATCGTCGCCTACGACATCGTAAGACCCGACACGGAACTTTCCGACCCGGAACGCTACGAAGGCAACCTGCTAGCCGAGAAGCAACTGCTCAAAGGCGGCTACCGGCTGGCTTACGTACTGAACCTGATTTTCGGATAAAGTGTCTGGAAACCGATGCGCCGCATCCGGCAATCCGGCGCACAATCATTCCATATTCGATATAAACAAATAACAACCAGCCTATTGTGCGCAACACCCCTTCGGCACGCGCCAAATAAAGCCGATATTTTTTGCGGATTTGTTTTTTTTGGTTATCTTTGTACCATAATACCGCGGGGTGGAGCAGTTGGCAGCTCGTTGGGCTCATAACCCAAAGGTCGGAGGTTCAAGTCCTTCCCCCGCTACTAAGACAGACAAGGCTCTCATATATGAGAGCCTTGTTTGTCTTATGGAAGTATTACGAAATCTTTGATTTGAACCGGCGCCTCGTTTACCTGAGAATCTTATGTAGAATTCGATTGCAAAATTACTCGGCTCGTGAGGAGACAATCTCTTCCTTACGATATACTGATCGTTATAAACCCCGTTTACCCTTTCGAAATCTTTCAAGATGTATTTCCCTGTCGAAACGTCCATAACGCTCCAGAGATCGTCTTTCAGAATCAGAACATGATTTTCGGGCAGGTAAGTCTTGGCGACTCCCCCTACCCACCCATCCGAATAGTAAGGATTGGTTATCCGATTGTCCATCCCGTCGTAGACGGGCGGTATCAATATCTCCCTTTAGCATTCATCAAACCGAATTTTTTACCGTCATACGGATCGCCGTCAACGACGATATAGTAATTGCCGTTCTCATCCGGGATATAAGTATATATAAAAGGCGTTATTTCACCGCTGCTCAACACCAGAGCCTACATGTCGTCGAAGTCCTGTATAATGCCCAGCCCATTCTTGCAAAAATCAATGTCCTTATATATCGGCGGAATAATTTCGGTATAGTCTATGTCGATTGCGCCTGGACCTGGGTTCGATGACTCTGCTCGACGGCACCTACTACATTCTCTCCAGACGGATGTTCGACATGACGAATTTCAGAGACTGGACAGATAAGTTTTACGCTTTTTCGAAAACAGGGGAGAAACTCTCAGAAATCGACATCTCGCAAGTATTTACCAGCTATCACTACCTGCATTGTCAGAACGACACGCTCGTCGCCCGAATAGGTAGCCGCAAAGGAGCCAGAACCCTGTATTTCGACAAACGCGGGCAGAGCTGGAACCTTTCGGGAAAGCAGCGTCTCTGTTCAAGGAAAATATTACGTATCCAATTTTCTGGGACACATGCGCGGACATTCGACCCTGTACAAAATAGAAGATCCCCGAAGCATGAACATCTACACGGGAGACAGACCGAAAGCCGACAAACTCATCGACCAGAGAGAGTGTAAATCGACCGAAGGCATGAAAAAATGGCTGGACATCATCGGGCGCCCACGAACCATGGAATTGCTCTCTTCCTTCGTCCGGAACAACCGGCTGTTGCACCTCTTCGGACGACAACGACGTGTATATATGCCAATCGGCGGACGATGATTCCGTGATCGACGAAACGAAAAACAGCCGCCTCCAGCATGTCTATCGCTTTAAAATTCCGATGCACAACAATCCGTGGATAAAATTCAGCCGGACGAACTACCGCCAGTTAAATCTGCACACGGACCCAAACGATGTCGGCGTCATTATGGAAATTCCCCCCCTCCACGATCTTCGTACACTATATTATCCGCAAAAACAGGCGACTTGCGAATTCTTAATGCAAAATAAGAGTATAGCATAATTACAGCTTTTCGCCGACCGATCGACCGCTAACGCAAAAAATCGATACCGTCCGGTAAAAGGCCGGCTAACCCTTTTCCCGAGAATATTCCCTGTCCGCAGCCGGTGTAGTACGTATTTTGCATGTCTTCATGCAGAATTATTCATTAATAAAATAAAACAGCCATGAAAGAGAATTGTAACACATGCGATCCTTGTGAGGAAAATTTCTGGAACGAAGTAAAAGAGATCGTCGACAACGTGAAAAATTACACGAAGAAAGACCACGAAGAAAAAAAGAAAGAGGTGCAGGACGCTTTTTCCGAAGAAGAAAGCAAAAACGGCAAATAACTGCCCACGCAAAAACGGCAACAAAGCTTTCCCTCAGGGAGAACAAACTTACCGGGCCAAAACAAAAGAAGAAGGAACGTTTTCACGTTCCTTTTTCTTTTGAGCCACAAGTGGGACTCGAACCCACGACCTTTTCGTTACGAATGAAATGCTCTACCGACTGAGCTATTGTGGCAAATCCAAACGATCGTGCTCCCACAACCGGATTTAGCGAGTGCAAATTTCGTAAAATTAATCGAATTATCCGCAAAATCTTGCGACTTTTTTACCTCGCCACCGCTCTTTTTCCCGAAAAATCCGAAAAAAGAAGACCGACGATCGTTTATCCGACACGATCCTTTGCTATTCGGCCAACAATTTCTGCAACATAACGGGCTCGTCCGTCGTAATATAAGTAACGCCTTTACCGATCAACCATTTCATATTCGGCTCGTCGTCGACGGTCCAAACATTGACTTCCAACCCCAATTGTTTCGCTTCGTCGAACCACTCTTCATGGGCCCGCATCGCACCTATATGATAATCCAATCCGGTATACCCCTTGTCGGAGAGCTGTTTCGGGGTCAGATCGCTGCCAAGATAAGCCACCTTCGCTTTCGGCGACAACGCGATCAGGCGCTCGCAGACATTTTGACTGAACGAAATATATTCGACCAACTTATCCATCTTGTTTTTTTTCACCAGTTTCAACACAGCATCGACTGCCGCCGCCTCCTTCTCCTGGGTATTATGCGACTTGATCTCGATAATCAATTTCGTATGTTTCTGTTTACGCGCAATCGCAAGAAGCTCGTCCAGCGTCGGAATTGCTTCTCCGTTCGATAATTTGCAATCTTTCAAAGCCGCGTATGTGCTTTCGTCGATCCGCTTCCCGTCGATCGTCGGATCATGATGCACGACGACGACTCCGTCCGTCGTAATATACACATCGCATTCCGATCCCCTGGCTCCGATCTCAATCGCCTTTTTCAACGACGCGACCGAATTCTGAGCGGAACCCTCCGCCTTCCAATACCCCCGGTGCGCAACCACTTCCGTCGCAGGCTTTGCCCCGGCACCGACGATACCACACATAGCCACAACACTTAATAAAATCTGTTTAATTCCCATTTTATGCTTTTGTTTATGTTCTATTCAGAGAGTAAATATAATGATTATAGCGAAAATAATCAACAACGCCTAAAATAAAAGAAACGGAAACCCGTTGGTTTCCGTTTCTTTATCATGTAGACGATCGACTTATTCGGGAGATTCGTAGCCCGGATTCTGCCAGTTCGTCCCGGTAAGTTTATACATCTTATTCACTTCGTCCGTAGGCAACGGGAAAAGCAGATAAGTATCCGCATTCGATTTGCGTTCGCTGACAACGAACCGTTTATAAGTAAACGTACCGTCACTATCGTTCTTGGTCGCCCGCATACCCGTTACGACCGTCTCTGCTTCGTCAAGGATCTTCCAACGCCGAATATCGTAGAAACGAAGCGGTTCAAAAGCGAATTCTACCCGACGTTCATTCCAGATCCTGTCCCTGAACACATCTCTATCCGTAGTATATTCATCCCTAACATTCGGCATATCGGCTCTCGTACGGACTGCATTGACTGCCTCTACGGCAGACATGGAAGCCTGCCCGCTATATCCTTCTACCTGCTGAGTCGGGCCATAAGCTTCATTGGCCGCTTCTGCGAAGTTCAGATAAAGCTCTGCTAACCGGAATCTCCGTACATATCCGGTAACAGGTGTTTCATAAGATGAAGTATGTTTGTCGTACTTTCTCATGTAATAACCCGTTCTCGTATTCCGAATGGTCGTTTTATCAATTGCGCAGGAACTGTCTCTCGGCGCATTGTCATAAATCTTCACAAGTTCGTCCGGATCGTCCCAATGACGCTGTGCCCCATTGAAATAAACGGATTGATAGAAACGGGGATCGCGGTTCTCATAAGGATTCTGATCGTCGTATCCGGCAGCTTCATTGAAGTTCGGTTGCAAATGAGAGTCATCTTTATAATATTTGCCATCCCCAGTTTTCTTAAGAATCGGGTGTCCATCGGCCGTTTCATAAGAGTCAATCAACTCCTGAGTCGGACTGATTCCGGCAGAAGACTGCCTGGAATTAGTCGGAAGACCGTAATAATTCCAAACCGAAATACCGGCAACTCCATAAATCGTTTCCTTATCACTCGTACGGTCATAATCGTACGGAGTGAAGAAATAATAATCATAGGCGCCCTTCGAATCGGTCTGGACGACCGGCAGACGGGTAAACAAAGAATAATCGTGAGCCAGACATTGGTCGAGCGCTTCCTTCGTAATTCTAGCGGCATCTTCCCAAGTATAAGGATTTCCTTCTTCATTAGCGTGGAGCGGACTTACGGCCAGCATAATCGCTTCCGAACGGATCGCATAGGCTAATGCGCGGTGCATCATATTGGCATAGTTCGAGCCCAATACCCAACGGAATCCTTTACTCGTATAAGACATATCCTCGGCTCCCGGAGCTGCAAGAGCATCATCGGTATCCTGTAGAATCTGCTTAACGATTTCCCAAACTTTAGCACGCCTGTCGGAAGAAAAATCGTGATCATAAGAATAAGGCTCCGTAATCAACGGAACGCCGCCATACTCCCTGATCAGCGTCAAATAATAATAAGCGCGTAATGCCTGGGCTTGAGCGATCCAACCTTTCTTTTCCTCCTCCTGGGCATAGGCGGTCGCATTCGGCAATGCCTGAATAAAAACGTTACAATAACGGATCCCGACAAATGCATTACTCCAAGATCCTCCCAGCGGCCATGAAGTCGCACTGACCAAACCAGAGTACCAGTAAGTAACTCCGGAATTCGCCATGTAATCATATGCGTCCTGCGCATCGTCCGTATAAGATATCACTCCAAAGCTCGGACCGGAAACGTAATTATAGCAAGTATTCAAATAACCGATCGTTCTGTTCCGATCCGACCAGATACTCTCGTAACTGATACGTCCGTCATCCGGCAGATCGAGTGCATCGTTGCAAGAGGAAAGCCCTCCGGCAACAAATGCTGCAAAAAGAAGATATATATGTTTTTTCATACAATTTTTTTTTACTCGTTAAAAGAACTTTTACTGGTTAGAAAAGAACGCTGACACCTACGTTATAAACACGGTAGGCAGGAATGGTATACAAACCGCCGTATTCCGGTTCAATATCCTTGTTTTTCATGCGGCCCCAGGTAACCAGGTTCTGTCCGCTAAGCGAGAACCGAATTTTATCCGCAGAAATCTTCTTCGATACATTCAACGGCAATGTATAAGCGATCTCCACATTCTTCAACCGAAGGAATGCCCGGTCGTTCCAGTTATAGGAATTATTACGCATATCGCTCGAGGTCTGACTATTGGACAAAGCCGGAGCCGTAATCTCTTTCCCTGCGGCATACCTTTCAGGCGTCCAGGCGCCTTCATGCAACCGGGTATAGATCCCTTCGTAGTTAAGATGCCATGTACTGCTTTCGAATCCCCCCGTTCTGGCTACGCCCTGGAAAAGGAAGCTAAACTCCAGATTCTTGTATTTGAATCCGCCATTGAAAGCGTAGAATACCTGCGGTATGCCACCGTATCCGAAAGGAACCTGATCTTTCTCATCGATGATATAGTCTCCGTTTATATCCTTGAAGATCAAATCGCCGACCCTGGGAGAAGGCATGTTCCATCCGTAAGTACATTCGTAACGATCGATTTCTTCCTGCGAATTGAAATAACCATTACCGTTGCTATAATCAACCATCAATCCGAAAGAAGTTCCGAGCGGGAATCCTTCCTCTTTACGTCTGTAAGAATAGCTTTCACCCAGTTCGGTTTCGTCTTTGTAAATAACCTTATTACGGGCATAGCTAACCCAACCGCCTACGTTAAAACTCCAGTCCGCATTGATCCGTTTGTAGTAGTTAGCCGACAGATCATAACCTTTGTTCTCGTAAACACCGACTTGCGTAGCAGGATAATTGTTGATGGGAATACCCTGATAACTCGGAATCGTCGAGGTCGCATGGATCAGCATATTATCCATCCGTTCTTTGAAATAGTCGAAAGAGAACGTAAACCCGTTGAACAATCCTACGTCGATACCGTAATTTTGTTTGAGCATCGTTTGTGCCTGAAGCAAAGCATATCCCTTTTTATTTTCCCATGTAGAATAAGCCAACACGGGAACCGAACCGCCAGTACCAAACTGGTTCTCATCCAAGTAACCATGACGTCCGTTCTGCAAATCGTCCTCGGCAGTACGTCCGTAAGAAGCACGGATTTTAAACTCGTTCAGCCATTTCACATTTTTCATAAAATGTTCGTTCGCCAGATTCCACGCGCCGGAAATAGCGGGCGTAGCGATCCAACGGCGATCGGGAGCGAACTGCTCGGTCGCAGAATAACCCAGATCGACTTTTACGAAATAACGGTTGTCATAACCATAGGCAGCCTCGACGCCGGACAACACCGTATTGAAAGGCAAAACATTATTGGAAGACCCCATATCCGCCTTAGACAGGTTCTGGTAGTAAATAAAAGCGGTAGCCTGTACATTATGTTTTCCAAAAGTACGCTGATAATCCAAATAAGCCCGATAATCCAAATGATAGTAAGAAGAATAACCTTTCCCGTAACTCAGTTCGGAATCTTTCGTCGTACCGATCGTTTCGAAAGCGAGTACGGACGGATCGTCGGTCGTTTTCCTCTTAACAAGTTCATTGCTCTGAATAGCGGTAAGAGAATTGTAACCATAAGTCTGGTAAGCGATATATCCGCCTAATTTCAACCCTTTGGTCACGAAACTCAGATCCAGATCCAATCCGAACTGGGAATTGATGTTCACGGAAGTAGCCTTATTATAACCCATTCGGTTCAACACTCCGTAAATCGAATAAGTATTCTTCTCTTCAACGACCAACTTTCCTCCCGGATCCAACATCTCTCCGGTCGCCTGATCATATACGGCAGGCGTCAAAGGACCGTAAATATTCGCTCCGCGCCAATACATATCTTCATATAATGCCTGCTGCGCGTTATAAAAGGCATCGCTTCCGGGAGCGCGGTCGCGTCTTACGTTACCGCTCAACCGCAGGTATGAACTTAGGTATTTGTTCACCTTGATATCCACGTTCGTACGGTAATTGAACCAGTTGGTATTGAATCCTGACTTATAACGTTCATTAGTCGTCTTAAACTGACCTCCCTGGTGCATGAAATTCACCTGAGTGAAATAGGTAAACTTATCCGAACCACCGGTAACGTTTATATTGGCCCGGGACATGGTGGTCAACTTCTTATAGAACATATCGCGCCAGTTGTTATCCGGATACAACTCCCTGTTTTCTCCGGAGATATAATTGGCGATATCGACAGGCGAATAAACAGGCGTTTTACCCAGACTCGGGTTATCGTTATAGGTAGCTTCATTTTTAAACGTAGCATACTCCCAAGAATGGTAAAACCTCGGAGAGATCGTCGGTTGCTGTACAGACTGATCATAAGAAACATCGATCCGAACCGGCCCTTTCTTTCCTCGTTTCGTCGTAATCACGAGCACGCCGGCATTTCCCTTAACCCCGTACAAAGCCTGCGTAGAAGCATCTTTCAACAAAGTAATCGATTCGACCTCTTTTGCAGTCAGATAGCGCAAAACATCGTTACTATTATAAGAAGACATCACGCCATCGATCATAATCAACGGGGTCTGCCACCCATTCTGCGGATTCGAAGCGCCGCGGATCAACATACTGACCGTTTCATTACCAAGCACATAATTGTTCTGCCGTACCATCAAGTTGGTCACAAAACCGTTCATAGCAGCACCGAAACTCGAAACGGGAGCGGCTTCTATCGGAGTTCCTTTCACGGAACTAACAGCTCCGGAGATTGCTCCCCGCCGTTGCTGAACGAAACCCATGTCGATAATCTCATCGCTTTTCAAAGCGTCGGGTTCCAATTTCGCATCGATTGTTTCCTTCTCTGCGATGGCCACCTTCTTATCTTTATAACCGAGATAAGAAAAAACGATATCTTTACTTCCATCGTCCACAGTCAGGATATAGGAGCCTTCAATATCTGTCGAAGTTCCGTTCTTTCCCGTCTCGGAATTAACGACCACTCCGGACAGCGGCTTGCCAAACTCGTCCGTTACGACACCCTTGATGGTATAGACGGTTGACGACTGCGCACTGATTTTAGCCCCGAATGCACTCAAAAACATGCATGTGAGCAACAGCGCTATTTTAATATTTACTTTATGTCTCATATTATTTATCATTTAATCGTTTACACAACCCGTAAATACTACCATCCGGGATTTTGCCATGCATGTCCGGTCAAAGTTTCCAACCGATTCTGATCGCTCAACGGAATGGGCACCCACAACCACTTATTGGAATAACAACGGCGGGGAGAGTTCCGAATATGCTTACGAGTGTAAGTATACATCGGCTTACCTTCCTTATCATCGCCCAACCATGAAATCTCCATAGCCGTCGGCCACTGATAATCCAACATATCTCCGTCGGGCCTCTGCCAACGACGCATATCGTCCAAACGGGTATCCTCCATCGCCATTTCGACACGGCGTTCATGTTTCAGATACAACAGAGCTTCGTCCTGCGTAAGACTCGTCGGCCAAGCCGGCATTCCCGCGCGGTCTCTGATCTCATTGACCAACGTCATGCCTTCCTGGATATGACCGGCATTGATAGCGCATTCGGCAGTATTCAGAATAATTTCAGCCAAACGGAAAATTTTACCCTTTACGCTACCGCCTGCGTTCTCTCCTTCGGACGGCCTCAGGTATTTATTGAGATAATAACCGGTACGCGTTCTCTGACGGCGACTGCTATGGATACCGGTGTAATCGTCTTCCTTATTCGTCCAGATCGTTTTGGAACGGATGGCATTTCCGACATAATGGACTCCCGAACGACCGTCGATCTCTTCGTTTTTCCAGAAGGCGGTACGAACACACTCATTGTAAACGACCGTTACGTAGAAACGCGGATCCCTGTCCCCATAAGGATTCGAAACCTGATCGAAAATCGTATTCTCAGGATTAAAATTCGGATTCAAATGCGTATTATCCCGGTAAGGCAACGCCAAATCGACAACCGGATAACTTTCCAAGGCAGTACTGCTGTTGTATTTTACATTTTCATACTGATCGACCAGTTCCTGCGTCGGCGTCAATCCGCACTTATAATATCCCTGGAAACCGATCCCGTTGATAAACCACATATCACCGCGGGCGCCACGGTCTTGCCAAATCGTCTCCTTATCGTTCGGATTCGCATCATAACTCAATGTTGAACAGAAATATTCATGCATTGCCGCCGCAGCGTCGGAACCTTTTTTCCATTTCACCTGCCCTTTGGTAGCGAATACATCGTATTCGGACGGATTCTTGCACGTTTTATAAAGTTCATAGCTGTTCTCACGCAAACTAGCCAACGCTTCCTTATTGATCTGATAGGCCTCTTCCCAAGTCATCGCATCCAGCGCATTCGTCGCGTTCAGCGGGCTGGCGGCATAAAGCGAATAACGGGATTTAAGAGCGCAAGCCAACGCTTTCGTTACCCGGTTCGATTCTCCGCCGGTAGTAATTCTCCAAGGAACTGCCGGTTCAGCCAACGCCGAATCGCAATCGGCAATGATAGACTCGACCAACTCACGGTAAGTAGATTTAATCGCATACTGTTCAAAATCGTCCGTATAAGCAGTGGCTGTCTTTATAAGCGGAGCCATCGAACCGAAATAACGAATCAGTTCCGCATAGAAATAAGCCCGCAACAAATAAGCCTCGGCTTTCCAACGGGCGCGGTTTTTCTCTTCGGTAACCGTTGCCGAATCGATATGAGTCAAAAAGATATTGCATTTACGCACACCTTCATACAGATTGCCCCAACTGATATTACCGCTTCTTAACAACGGATGGTTGCTGGCCGAAGCCACTCCATTATAAGCCTGAGCCGAATATAATCCCGTTTCTACTTCTGCGTCCGCATCCCACGCATCATCCGACATGGCAACCGGAGTATTGGAAGTAAAATACCACTGTCCGATTCCTTTGTCTGTAACATAACTTCCACTGTAAATAGCATTCAGGTAAGCCCCGACTCTATCGTTATCCTTCCATATCGTGGACATGTCGATGTAACCAGCCGGAGCCATATCCAAAGCGTCCGAGCACGAACTCAATGCAACGACCGACGCTATAGCTGATAAAAATATATATTTCACTTTCATAATGAGAATTTTAGTAGCTTAGAATGTTACGTTAAATCCAAAGTTGAACGTCTTCACGATAGGATAACCGATCTGGTCCGTTTGTTCGGGGTCTGTCGTATTTGTTCTCAGACGATCCCACGTAACCAGGTTATCACCGCGGAAATACACTCTCAATTTATTAATACCGATTGCACGCAGAGCATTCGACGGCAAAGTATAACCCAATTCGATTGCTTTAAGGCGGATAAAAGCACGGTCCATTACGAAGAAATCATTTTCGATCTTCGAGCAGGTTTCCCCGGTAGACAATCTCGGATAAGTGATCTTCTGCCCGGCAGCATAACGTTCGGCGGTCCAAGCGGTTTTGTGATACTTGAAGAAAGTACCCTGATAGATGTTCTCGTTCACACCCTGACCGCTGTAATAGCTCGAATATTTACCTACCCCCTGAAGGAAGACCGTAAAGTCGAACCATTTGTAATTAAGAGAAACGTTGAGACCGTAAGATACGCGCGGCACATTCGTGTAACCGATGGGCACCCGGTCTTTTTCGTCGATAATTCCGTCCCCGTTCTGGTCGATATATTTGAAGTCGCCCAACTGGGGAGCCGTGGAAAGGTTGTAAGTAATCCCCTTGTGTTCGACGCCGTTTTCGTCTACATACCCTTCCGTGTACTTGTCCAATTCTTCCTGTGTATTGAAATACCCGTTGCCGTTGCTCCAGTCGATCTTGTAACCGAAAGTCTGATTGAGCGACTGTCCCGTAGTACGGTACTTGTAATAATAACCGTCCGCATAAGGCACTTCATCCCAGAATTTCACTTTATTGTGGTTATAACTGAAATTACCCTTTACAGAGAGGAACAGATCCTTGTTGAAAGATTTGTTGTAATTAATTTCGAGTTCATAACCCGAGTTATCCACCACGCCGAGGTTCAAGTAAGGCCACTGGGGCACACCCGCAAACTGCGGAGCCATTCCCTGGGTCTTCAGGATCTTCGAACGTTGTTCGATAAAGTAATCGAAAGTGATCGACCAATCGCTCCACAACTGGAGATCGATACCGTAGTTCTGTTTCTTGGAAACCTCCCACTGCAGGTTGTAGTTACCCGGACGATTCTCATAGATCGTACCGTAACCGCCGACGGCAACGCCGCCACTTGAAGAATAAGTATGATTACTCAAATAAAGGAAACGGTTGTTTCCGATCTTATCGCTACCTACTTTACCATAAGAAGCTCTCAACTTCAAATTGGTGATGACTTTATTGCCTTTCAGGAAGTTTTCATTGGAAACAACCCAACCCACTGCGAAAGAGGGGAAGAAACCGAACCGGTTTTTCGGAGAGAACTGCTCGGAACCGTTGTAACCCATATTGGCGTCTAACAGATAACGGTTATCGAAGCCGTAAGTAACGCGGGCAGCCATACCCATCATATTATAAGGCATGTTAAGCGGAGCGCCGTTGGTTTCCCAAAAATCGCGCTGTACCAGAATCATGGCGCCTACGTCGTGCTTGCCAAAAGTTCTGCTATAATTCAACGACCCTTGCAGGTTGACCGTATAATTGGTATAACCGCTCTTGCTCAGGCTCAACGTACCGTTCAATTCGCGGTCGGCCGCAAAATAGATCTGGTCGTTATCTTCATCAACCGAAGTTGCGAAAGACATTTCCGTGATGTCGCCGCCCAGAATCGTATTGGCTACGGCGTCGAACGAAGCCATACCTTTCAAAGACAAACCTTTGGTGATAAAGGTCATATTCCACTCGCCTCCGATAGACGCATTCAGGTTCGTTCTGGTTTCATCCCGGTAACCTTTACGGTTTACGGATTCGAAAGGCGAACGGTCGGTTTCGACCGGACGGATCACTTTATCCGGAATTACATCGTAGCCCAGAGACGCATCGGGAGTGGTAGGACCTACGGTCATCGGCTTCATCCCTACCGTACAGTGGATAAGGTCACGGATCATCCATTTATTGTCTCCGCCGTAAGTCGTAGTACCGGGCATGCCCACTTTTTCAATGTAACTACCCAAATTCAGGAAAGCCTTGAAGTTTTTCGTAATATTATAGTCCAAGTTCGAACGGAAGCTGTAACGGGTCATCCTTGCCTGAGGATCGTAGCCGAGCTTGCTTTTCGGCTCTGTATGCAAGTTACCGCCCTGATGCAAATAGCTGGCGTTCACAAAATATTGCAGCTTTTCGGTACCGCCGCTGATATTGATGTTCACACGGCTCTGAGGCGACCATTTTTTGAAAATTTCACGATACCAGTCGTGGTTAGGATACATATAATTCCTTCTGGCCGCTTTCAATGCATAATCCGGATCGTTCGGATCCAGCCCCATCAACGGATTCAACGAACGGGAAATCATCTTTCCGGAATATTCTTCGTTCATACCGTCGTTCCGGTTCGCTTCGTTACGCAAAGTCATAAATTCCCACGAATCAACCCTTTCCGGCTCGCGCGTGAACGCCTGGAAACTCTGGTCGAAAGAGATATCCAACTTAGTCTGTCCTACTTCGCCACGCTTGGTCGTGATCAGGATCACACCGTTCGCGCCACGCACACCGTATACGGCGGTAGCCGCGGCGTCCTTCAGCACGGAAACCGTAGCGACCTCGTTTGCATCCAACGTACGGATATTGTCACGAGGCACACCGTCGATCAGGATCAGCGGTCTCGTACCGTTCGTAGTGGAAGCCCCACGCAGATACAGGTCGGCATCGTCGAAACCCGGCTGAGAACCGCCGGACTGCAACGAGGTCAGACCGGCCAGACGTCCGGCCAACGCGTTGGCCAAGTTCGGCGAAGAACTCTGACGAAGTTCCTTGCTGTTAACCGACGATATGGAGGCAACCACGGAAACTTTCTTCTGAGTCCCGTAACCGACCACGACTTGCTCTTCGAGCTGCTGAGAATCGCTTTCCATCTTCACGTTGATCGTGGTACGAGCGCCAACTTTCACTTTCACTGTCTTATAGCCCAGATAGCTGAATGTCAACTCGGCTCCCGAGGGAACTTTGATCGTAAACTTACCGTTCACGTCGGTCACCACGCCGTTCGACGGACTCGAAGTAACCGTCACACCGATCAGGGGAGTGCCATCCTGATCCTGAACGGTACCTGAAACAGTCTGAGTTCCAGCCTGCATAGACTCCGAAACTTCAGATAGGCTCCCATTGCCAGAGAAAGCCGCGTATGGAACTGCCGACAACAAAACAACCAGGCTCAGCACCTTCGCACTGACCAGATTGCGTCCTGTTGCCTTCATCCATGTCTTGAAGTAAAGTAATGTTTTGTTCATAGATAAAAATTTAGGTTTAATTTTCTTGTTTTACCAAATTTTCCCCGCGTATTTTTATAGAAAATTCCGATAGCACGAAATTCTACAAATATTAGCTAATAATAGACTCGTTTGTTTCAATTTTTTTCAAAAACTGTTCATTCTTGTACCCATGCGGGCTATATTCATTTAAATTCTGGTCAAAAGCATAATCCATAAAACTCTTATTAACAATAATATATAAAAGGATAAAATGTTTTTTGAAACAAAAACGAAAAAATTATCAAAGAATCATTATTTTTGTGCTATCAAGAATATGAAATTGCCGAAACCTTCAACGATGAATTGCAGATACATTTTATTATTTACGTCCGTTTTTGCTTTTATAACGTCAAAAACGGATGTAAAAGCCCAACAAAATTTTCATTTTTCACCCCGGATCTCAAACCTTCAGATACGGGATATCTGTCAGGATTCCTTGGGGTATCTCTGGATTGCGACGGCCCGCGGTGTAGACCGGTACAACGGCTATGAATACGCGCAATTATTCCGGGACGAATCGGCTCCCGAAACGTCTATCCAATCCAGCCGGATCAACAGGTTGCATTTGGACAAAACGGGAAATCTATGGATAGCGACATCCAGGGGATTAAGTAAATACGATCTAACCATCGACAAAATAACACCCTATACCATCAGTAACGGACAAGACGAATACTTCGTAACCGATCTCGCCGAAGATTCCACCGGTAATTTATGGATCGCGACTTACAGCAACGGAATTCTCAAAATGAACCGCACGACGGACATTTTGTCTCCGATGCCCCTCCCGTTCGGCAACCGGGCTTCCCAACGGGCGCATACCCTGTTTATAGACGACTTACAGAATCTATGGATCGGATACTCTACCGGATCGGCGCTCGGCAGATACAACATCGACGACCAGACGGCAGAATTGTACACGCTCCCGGATTATATCGAAATCAACTGCCTGTCCAAATTCGGCGATTCACAGATATGGATAGGAACCGACCAGGGAATACTCGCTTACAGTATCAAAGGAAGGAAACTGACCTCCGTTCCGCCATCCATACGGAAACACCCGGAGCTATCTGCCGCAAAAATAAACAGCATTAAACTGATAGACAAGAATAATTACCTCATCACCTCAACGCATTGTGCATATAAATATTGCATCAGTACAGGCGAAATAGCCGTCATCCCGGTAAAAAGCGAAAAAAACGATCAAAACAACGACATCACCTGTGCATTGAAAGACAAGCAGGGAAATCTATGGCTCGGGACTTTCGAACAGGGCATCGTCAAAGTCAACGCCGCGGAAAATACGTTCAACCATCCGGAAATATCTTCGGTCACACTGAACGGGAAATCGGTAACCGTCGTTTGCGAAGACAAAAGGTTCGGCCGGATCTGGTTCGGCTCCAAATACGACGGACTCTATTGCTATTCGAAAAACGGTTCCGTAAAAAATCTCACAAAGAACAACCATCCTGCATTGGCTTCAATCCGCAACAACTCGATACGGGCCCTGTTTTGCGACTCTCAAAACAGGATATGGATCAGTACGGGACGTAACCTGATCGTGGGACAGCTCAACGCGTCCGGATTTTCGGAAATTACGACGCTGCAAAATTTCGGGCCGATCACGGCGATCGGACAGGATCTGTCGGGCAATATCTGGGCGGGGGGATTCTCCGGACTTTATTTTTTCGGTCAAAATGTGACGGCCGAGCCTTCGCAGGTCGTAAAAAATGTGACGGTCACCACGATCCAGCCCTATAAAGCCGATCAGATCGTTTACGCCGCCTACGGGCAAAATGTTTTCACGATCAATCACCGCGATTTCGAACCGGAACCGTTGATCCCGGAGGGTCAGTTCGCCAACATGCACGCGTTGAACGCATGTACCGATATCCGCCGATCCGAAAACGGCTCCCTATGGATCGGAAGCTACAACAAAGGGCTGCTCGAATACGATCCGAAAACACGGAAAATCACAAAGTACACCTACACGGAGGGACTTCCGAGCAACGACATCCTGGCCCTGACCGAAGACGGAAACGGACGTATCTGGCTCGCCACCTCCAACGGGCTGTCACGGTTCGATCCCAAAACGAAACGGTTCCGTAATTTCAACGAAACCGACGGACTGAACAACACCCAGTTTTTCGAACGAGCGATGCTGACCGCATCCGACGGGCTGATCTACATCGGTGGAAATTTGGGAACCGACTGTTTCAATCCGAACGACGTCAAGCAAAACGGATACCATCCATCCGTCGTATTGGAAGACATTAAGATTCAGAACCGGAGCGTCACTCCGGGCGGCAAGCACGCTCCGATCGGCAAAAGCATCGCTTACGAGCGGAAGATCACGTTGAACCACTGGCAAAATTCATTCAGTATCGACTACGCAGGCATCGACTACAATTACTCGGACAAACTTCGTTATGCGTATAAACTGGACGGTCTCGATAAAGACTGGGTAGAGGCGGGAAACAACAAGCGGGCCTCTTATGCGAACGTTCCGCCGGGAGAGTACCGGTTCAAACTCAAAGTGCAGAACGGGGACGGGGAATGGAGTCCGGAAACCGGGATCGATATCCGGATAAAAGCTTCCCCATGGCTGACGGGCTGGGCCTACGCCCTGTATATCCTGCTGGTTCTGGCCTTCATTATTACGGTCACCAAGCTGTATTTCAGGACGAAATACAATAAAAAAGCGCTCGCCCTCTCCGAAAAACAGCGACTCCACGAACAGGAGATCAACCAGCAGAAAATCGACTTTTACGGAAACATCTCCCACGAATTACGGACTCCGCTGACCCTGATCAACGGAAACATCGAACTGCTGGCGCATGGCGCGCTGAACGAAGACAACGAGCATAAACTGATAACGACTCTGTCCTACAACTCCAACCGGCTGCTGCGACTGGTCAACCAATTGCTGGATTTCAGCCGGATGGGTAACGAAACGATCCCGTTGCACGTCATGCAAACGGATATCGTGCCGCTCATCCGGAATGTGGCCGGCTCGTTCCGTTTCAGCGCCCATACCAAAGAGATCGATTATTCGCTGCACCTGACGGAAGACTCCCTGCAAATCTACACGGACGAAGACGTGCTCGAAAAAATACTGACCAACCTCGTTTCGAACGCGGTAAAATACACTCCCCGGCAAGGTCGTATTTCGATCGACTTTCGGAAAATCGACCGGAACACTGCGGTCGACCGGTATCCCGAATTTGACGCCCCCGGTTCCGAATGTCTGGAGTTTCGAGTCGTGAACTCCTGCAAAACAATCGATCCGCAGCAATTGGAACACATCTTCGACCGGTTCAGGCGGTTGGAAAATACGGAAAGTACGGAGGAGATTCCGGGAAGCGGCATCGGCCTCCACTACACCAAAATGCTCGTCTGCCGACAGAAAGGATCGATAAAAGCCGTCTTCTCCGAAACGGAAGGTCTGATTATGAGTTTCGTGATCCCAATCGGTAGAGAGGCGTTCCCGGCCGACGAAATTTTCGAACAGCAGACGCCCGGAAACCTTCCTGAAAATACAAAATTCGACGGAGCGGATTTCGACACGCCCGTCGTTCAAACGCCCTCGCCCCCCAAAGGACGCACGATACTGATCGTGGAGGACGACCCGCAGATTCACACGCTGCTGCACGAAATTCTGCACATCGAATACGATCTACTGCACGCCTATAACGGAACGGAAGGCGTCCAGATGGCCAGGGAACAGATGCCGGAAATGATCATCAGCGACATCCGGATGCCCGAAATGGACGGGATCGCCCTGTGTAAAACCATTAAAAACGATCCGCAACTCAGCCATACCATTTTCATCCTGCTGACGGCCAAGAACCGGATCGAAGAGCGGATCGAAGGATACAACTGCGGCGCCGACGCCTATATTAACAAACCGTTCCGCGCCGACCACCTGATTTCGGTCATCCACAGCCAAACGAACAACAGGGACCGGCTGAAAGCCTATTTCAGCGACAAAGGTCTGCACGCCGAGCAGGAGGAACCTTTCGGGGACAACGACCGGATACCGGGAAACCTGCCGGAGATCGACCAACGTTTCATGGAAAAGTTGCATTCGTTCATCGACAAAAGCATCGAAAATCCGGATATCAACATCAACGTGATCGCCGTCGAATTGGGTTTCAGCCGAACCAGTTTTTACCGCAAAATGAAGAGCCTAACCGGCCTGGCTCCGAACGATTACGTACGGAATTTCAAAATGAAAAAAGCGGCCAAACTGATCCTCGAAGGAAATCTGAGCATCGCCGAAATTTCCGACCAGACCGGATTCGGCACACAGTCCCATTTCTCGACCGCATTCAAAAAATATTTCGGAGTGAGTCCGAAAGACTACAAAGAGAAATGGAAGGAAGAGCACAAACGATCCCATGCGAAATAATTTGCAAATAAAACGCATAAACCGCCGGGAAAGTCTGAAAAATTTGTTTACTTTGTCTTTATTGAGGTATTTGTAGCTCAAAATATACGTAACAGGACGATTTTTGCCTGCAAACGTAGACCGTTTTCAAGCAGAAAATGTTGTGTTTGCAACAAAAACCAAACCGATCGGGTGTCCAAACGACTGATTATGAAAACCTATCTGCTTTGTGTCACGCTATGCGCGGGAATCTGTCTCGCACTTGCCGGCAACACGGCGGCCCAATCCGTAAACAGCGATTTCTGGGCGGCGACCGATGCGCTCGGACGCAAAGTTCGGGAATACGGGGAAACCGGGGAACGCAAAAAAGATAAGTTCGTCGCCATGTTCTACTGGACGTGGCACATCTACGACATGCCCCCGGGCAGCCAGGTCAACAACACGACCGAGATACTCCGCGAACACCCGGAAGCGATCCGCTCGTTCGACGATCCGGCCTGGAATAATCCGGGCCGGTACTACTGGGAGCAACCCCTTTTCGGATACTATAAAACGACCGACCCGTGGGTGTTGCGTAAACACGCCGAGATGCTGGCCGACGCAGGGATCGACGTCGTTTTTTTCGACTGTACGAACCTGACACTGACCTGGAAAGAATCCTACGACGTACTGATGGAGGTATGGTCCGAAGCGCTAAAAGACGGCGTCAAAGCCCCGAAGATCGCATTCATGCTGCCGTTCGGTTCGCCGGAATACGGCGGCCCGCAGTTGCACATGCTCTACGAAGACATCTATAAACCGGGACGGCACCGGGAACTGTGGTTCGTCTGGAAAGGAAAGCCGTGCATCATGGCACGGCCGGAAGACCTCGGCGATACGCCTGAAGACCGTGAAATCGCCGATTTCTTCACCTTCCGTCCCGGACAGCCCGACTATGTGAACGGCCCGCAGCGAAAAGATAACTGGGGATGGCTGGAGCTCTACCCGCAGAACGGATATGCGCCGCTACCGGAAGGAGGTTACGAAGAAGTGCCCGTCGGAGTGGCCCAAAACGCCTGTTTCGCCAGCGGAGGCCGTTTTTGCTCTTTCAACGAGCCGGAAACTTTCGGGCGGAATTTCAGTATGCTGAAAGGATTCGACCCGCGCGTGGACGGATATCTGTACGGATGGAATTTCCA